>Ga0115004_10003543_pt1 | contig 12704 bp, 9 predicted proteins | sample ArcticOcean_MG_C_10_FD_88737 | JGI IMG/M metagenome (GOLD analysis project Ga0115004, IMG submission 88737) | Marine microbial communities from western Arctic Ocean - ArcticOcean_MG_CB11_90 | ecosystem: Environmental > Aquatic > Marine > Oceanic | place: Arctic Ocean: Canada Basin | collected...
AATATGCGCCAGCAATTGAAGTTAACTTAACGGCCTTAATGAATCCTGTATGAGGGATATGTGGCCCACGACATAAATCCGTAAAATCTCCTTGTGTATAGAACGTAATTGTTCCATCATCTAAGCCATCAAGTAATTCTAGTTTATATTCGTCGTCTTTAGTTTTAAAGAATTCAATGGCTTCAATTTTTGAAATGTCTTTACGGACAAAAGCATTCTTCTGCTTTGCCAATTCTTTCATTTTTTGCTCAATTTTTTCTAAATCTGCCTCTGTAATTGTATGGTCCATAAAATCTACATCATAGTAGAAACCATTTTTAATCGGAGGCCCGATTGCTAATTTTATTCCAGGGAAATGAAACTCTAACGCTTCTGCCATTAAGTGAGCTGAAGAATGCCACATTGTCGCTTTACCCTCCTGATCATTCCAGGTTAGTAATTGTAATGTTGAATCTTCCTTGATTGGGAGATCTGCATCAATAACTTCGTTGTTCACTTTAGCAGCGAGTACGTTTCTAGCAAGCCCTTCAGAGATACTTTTCGCAACAGCCATTGCAGAAGTACCACTTTCAACTTGTTTTACCGAACCATCTGGTAGCGTTATGTTAATCATTTTTTTTAATGAAATTAGAGTGCAAAGATAATGAATTCTATCTATTTAAACGATATAAATCAAAAGAGAAAAGTGAATTTTTACAGACTACTTTTTACGTATATAACCTCATTTTTTATTGGGGGAGCTATAGCTGTTATTTTTTTTCAAATTGATAATATCACGATTTTATTTACCGGCCTATTTTCTGTTTTAATGGAAAAATAATTGTTGTTCGGTTCCGTTCAAGTTTTCCTCGTCGAGATGAATGGTAAGTAGTCGATACGCCTTATTTAATAGCGAACGACTATGGCAAAACACTTTATGATGGTGCAGTTACTTTTTCTTTTTAAGAGGGTGAGCCTTTAGTTTTTAATTGTGTGCTCATCCTTTTTTTCTTCCATTTGTACTTTTTTATACCTGTCAAAGCATAAGTGTATTACTTTTGTGATTCACTTTTTTCAATTTTACTCATATGAGCTTTGCGCGTGCTCAACTACTTATTTGTGCATTATTTCTAGGTCACTCTGTCTTAGCACAGAAGTCATACTTCATAAAGTTTAATGATAATCCAATTAAAATCGATGGTGAATTAAAGGAGCCTCATTGGAAAGAGGCAGATATTGTTTCCAATTTTATTGTTAATTCACCAGTTTATGGGGGGGCTTCAGAATTTATTTCTGAAATAAGATTGTATTATGATTCAGAGGCAATTTATGTAGGTGGTATCCTAAAGGATCCATCTCCAGATTCTGTAAGTTACTCTTTGTCACAAAGAGATCAAGTTGGAAATGCTGATTGGGTAAGAATTTCAATTGATCCATATGGGAATAATGTCAATGCATTTACGTTTGCCGTTACAGCTGCAGGAGTTGAGATTGACGGATTAGAATCTATAAAGAGTACTGATTACTTATGGAATGCAGTATGGAAAAGTGCTACAGTAAAGCATATTGAAGGATGGTCTTTTGAAATGAGAATCCCTTTTTCTGCCATACGTTTTCCGAATAAAGAAGTTCAAGATTGGAATTTAAATTTTTGGCGCCAAGTTAGGCGTGTGAGAGAAGTGTCAACATGGAATGCTGTTGACCCAAATGTTTTTGGTGAGATTACGCAGTCCGGTAAGTTGGAAGGGGTGAAAGGAATAAAGTCTCCAATCCGACTATCATTTACGCCTTATGCTACAAGTTATTTGGTCAATTCTTACGATAATTCTAAAGCGAAGCAAACATGGAAAAGTCGTTTGGCAGGAGGGATGGATTTAAAGTACGGACTGAATGATGCTTTTACACTTGATATGACATTGATTCCTGATTTTGGTCAAACGGCTTCAGACAACGAGGTTCTTAACTTGGGTCCTTTTGAGGTTTATTATAATGAAAACCGTCCTTTCTTTTTAGAGGGAACAGATTTGTTCAATATTGGAGGTGTTTTTTACACAAGGCGAATTGGTGGACAGCCATATAACTATGAATCTGTATATAGTGATTTGGACAAAGGAAAAGGAGAGCGCGTTATTCGAAATGCACAACAAGCACCATTAATTAACGGGACAAAAGTTTCTGGAAGAACAAATAAAGGTCTAGGGATTGGTATTTTTAATGCGTTGGAGGGTAGAGTTGAAGCGATTATTGAAGATAGTAATGGGGTGCACCGAAATATTGAAACTAATCCTCTCACAAATTATAATGTTTTCGTTCTTTCTCAAAATTTAAAGAATAACAGCACAGTTTCATTGGTTAATACCAATGTAATGAGAAGTGGTAGGGCGCACGATGCAAATGTAACCGCTGGAACAGTAGATTTATATACATTTGACGGTAAATACAGAATTTCATCTAATCTAAAAGTATCTTCTATTTTTAGAGATAAACCTGAATATGGACATGCATTATCGTCCGGGATAAGAAAGGTTGCAGGGACATGGAGGTATGGATTTAGTTATGGTGAGGAAAGCGATAAGTTTAACCCTAATGATCTAGGCTTCTTATACAATAATAATTCACGATTTTACGATGTAGATATTAGTTGGAATGACTTCAAGCCAACAAAACACTTCTATAGAAGATCAGCATCTCTTTCTTTTCAATATGAGGAGCTTTATAAGCCGCAGTTATTTAGTTATTTAAACGTTAATACGTATTTAGCTGGGTTGCATAAGAAGCAATTATATACACGTATTACTGCGAATATTAATCCTTTTGGAAGTGTTGATCATTTTGAATCACGCCAGTTCGGAAAAGAAGTGAAGTTTAATCCAAATGTCATGTTAAAATGGTTTTTTACATCTGATTACAGTAAGAGGTTTGCTTTAGATGGTGATTTTTGGTTTAAAAAATTCTTTGGTAGAAATCAGTATGGAACAGGGATATATATAAGCCCAAGGTTCCGTGTTTCTGATAGAATGTTTCTTGTTTGGGAAACAAGACTTGAATTTATTAAGAAAGATTATGGTTTTGTCGCGTCAAAAGAAGAGTCCTACGAGGATGTTATATTAATAGGGTTCAGAGACCGTGATGTTGTTGTAAATAAACTATCTACAGAGTTTTCGTTTACAAAACGAATGGGATTTGACTTACAATTTAGACATTATTGGCAACAGGTTGATTATATCAACTTCGCAACGCTACAAGACGATGCAAGTATGGTTGTAAATGAATATAACCCATTGGAAGATAGTGGAGAGTCGGCTCACAATACTAGTTATAATGCCTTTACTCTAGATTTAAACTATCGATGGGTGTTTATGCCAGGAAGTGAGCTTAGAATCGTTTATAAGAACAATATTTTTCATTCGAAGACGGATTTAGACGCAAGTTATTTTAGAACTTTCGATTCACTGTTCGATGAGCCTCAAGTGAACAGCATTTCGATGAAACTACTATTCTATATTGATGCCATTTACTTTCGTTCGAATAAGAAAAAACAATGAGACTAAAATTCAACACAGATCTATATATAAAAAGCCACTTCAATAAGTGGCTTTTTATATATAGATCTGTGTAATTACCTGTTCAACATCACTGGCATAACAAGCATGAGTACGTCTTCATGCTCATTCGCCTCAGAGGGCATTAGCAGGCCTGCTCTACTTGGCTCACTCATTTCTAAGCGAACTTCTGTAGTATCAAGATTATTCAACATTTCCATTAAGAAACGGGAGTTGAAGCCAATCTCCATGTCGTCACCTACATAATTGCAGGTTAAACGCTCATTCGCTTCATTTGAAAAGTCAATATCCTCAGCAGATAATGAAAGCTCAGAGCCAGCTAGTTTTAGTTTAATTTGATGTGTTGTTTTATTTGAAAAAATAGAAACACGCTTGATTGAGCTTAAGAATTGAAGTCTATCAATTCTGAGAACATTTGGGTTCTCTTTAGGTATTACTGCTTCGTAATTTGGATATTTACCATCAATCAACCTACAAATTAAGATGATGTCATTAAATGTAAATACAGCATTCGAATCGTTGTATTCTAATTTTACTTCTTCATCGCCTTTTAAGTTTGACTTTAAAAGATTTAACGGTTTTTTTGGCAGAATGAAAGATGAACTTCCAGAAGCCTGAGAATCTGTTCTTGTATAGCGAACTAGCTTGTGTGCATCTGTAGCAACAAATGTAATGCTCTCTGGAGAAAACTCACAAAACACTCCACTCATTACAGGCCTTAAATCATCAATACCTGTCGCGAATAATGTTTTATTGATTGCATTTGAAACAATTTCTCCAGAAATAAGAATCGAATTTGGTTTATCTAATGCTGGTGTACGAGGAAAATCATCCCCATTATAACCTATCATTTTAGATTTACCATTATCATAAGCAATTTCAACCGCAAAGTTGTCTGGATTTACTAAAAAAGTACATGGCTGATCAGGAAGGTTCTTTAAAACATCCAATAGTAACTTAGCTGGTATGGCAATTTTACCTTCTTCCTTTGCTTCAACTTCCATTGAAGTGCGCATTGTTGTTTCTAAATCAGAAGCAGATACTGTAAGCCGTCCATCAATAATTTCAAATAGAAAGTTATCGAGAATGGGTAAAGTGTTGCTGGTGCTTAAAACTCCAGATATTCCTTGAAGGTGCTTTAGTAAAGAAGCACTTGAGATTACGAAATTCATTTTAAACGTTTGTTTTGTACGTTCAAAGCTATCAATTTATTGGTGATTATCTATGAGTGATTTTGTTCTTTTATTCGTGAGTTATTAACAAAATGTTAGCTACTTCTCCTATATTTCATCATTAGCATCAAGCATAGAAGGGAAATAGATGTGTCCTAAGAATAGCGGATTGAAAACAAAATATTGACATTTCACAACTTCACCATTTGGTAGTTCTGCCCAAAAACGATCTTTGTCAATGTCTCTGTATTCTACTTTACCTTGAGGAGTATACTCACTCTGCTTAATTCTAAAGCATTTTAATTTTGTTAAGTCACCATTTGTCTCAGTTAATGATAATATGCAGAAAGGTATAGTCATCTTCATACTATCTATCTGCTTCTTAGATAGCTCGTAATTAGCAATGTCATAATGAATTTTTTTATAGTTGTTAAGGTATCTAAATATCATACTCGTGTCAACAGATATGAGAGGTTTTCCTTGTTGAAAAACACTCATGTTGAACCCGTTTTTTTTAACTGTAAAACTCCGTTCAGGCTCATCGTAGAATGTTAAATCTACTTCCTTTATTTTGTGTGATTGCACAGCAAAAATGTTTGTGCAGAACCATTTTTTAGGGTCAGCAAAAAAGCGTGGTTCAATAATACCATTAACCCCCTTGAGCTTCATTATTACGGGATTGTCACTTTTTCCATATTCCTTAGAGTTCAACAGCATGATTTGACCGTGATGGTCGGGTGCACTTGGACCCATATACCAAGACTTAAGCCATTCTCCGTCTCCATAGATGTCAACTTTTTTATGCTGACTAGACATTAGTTTTTTGTATTTATCGTGAGATTCTTCAGGAAGATAACCTTTAAACTCTATTGTTCTGAATGCATTAAGAATGAATTCAACACTTGTTTGTTGAATACAGCCACCATCTTTATCTGTCCAGCTTTCTACGCCGCGTATAATTTCAAATGTTCTACCAAAAGCATCATGTATAATAACTTTATCAATTTCATCTGTCTCTTTAATGGCAAAATCAATAAGTTCTGAATCTGATTTACCTTTATTCGTATTCAGTTGAATAACGTAATATGAAAGTCCAGAAACAACAGCTAATGCAAGTATGAGTGCAATTATATTTTTCATAATAACTTATTTAGTATACTTTCTGCTTCGGATAAATCCAAAGAAAAAAGCGAGTGAGATAATGATTCCAATCGGCAATACAATATTTAATGTTTTGTAATAATTAGCACTCGCTTTAATTTCTTCCGAATTAATTTCGTGAATGTCAATTTGACGACTACGTATACCTAATACAGAATTGTTGTCTAACATATAATCCGTCATGTTTTGGAAGAAATCTTGATTTCCAAAAAAGTGAGAGATCTTCATATTGATTAACTCTTGACTAAATTGTAAATTATTCAATTGTTTCGGTCGGAATTGATATCCTGCTGCAAGTTTGTTTGGCATTGAGTCGTATTCATTTGCAATAAAACGACCATTCCCTACAAGTAACACTTTTCCTTCCTTACTACTTGATTCAAGTGTTTTTGTCGCTGGGTTTTTCGCATAGGCATCGCTAATGCGATTGCGGAAGTGCGATTTAAACATTCCCTCTGCTAATCCAGCTAAACATTTTTTATTTGTCTCGCTGTCAGGGTTTGAAACTAATTTCGGATCCTTTCCGTAATTTAAAGGCAATGATAAACTAATCATAGGTGCTAATCCCGTTACCGTTGAGTTGGTGCTTGAAGTAAGAATTGGGGTTAATTTAATATTTGGGTCTTGGTTTACAAATTGAATCTCACTTGTATATTCAAGGTTTACAGGGTCAACATTTCTCCCTATTGGGTGTGCTGTAGTTGATGCCATGACGTTGAAGAACCATGGAATCATGGACTGTTTTGCTAAGGGAACCTGTTTAGGTAAACAGCGTATGTCCATGATGTAATTATCATTAATTTTCAATCCATAATCGAAGAGCATATCATCTATACGAATATCTGGATATCGAGTTGTATGTACTGTGCCTGTTGATTCTAAGGTGTCAGTATTTATTTTTAACTGATCTAAGAAGCACATTAATCTACCTCCACGCATTACAAATTGGTCAATAAGAAAAAGATCCCTGTCATTAAAGCGTGATCTTGGTTGGGCAATAATTAACCCATCTAGATTATCTAGGGCATGAACTGAATCGTTAATTGTTACATCAGCTATATTGAAGTAGGGAGAAATTAAGGCTCTAACACGTTGTGTTTGCGGCCAAGTTAATTCACCATGCCCATGTAAGAATCCTATTCGTGGTTTTGTATCTTGTGTTGCCCTTCGAAGTGCACTAACTAAGATGTATTCAAGATTATTAATCGAATTTTGAATAATACTAGACATATTGTCTAATTGATATGGCTGACGAGTATTGGAACCTGGTAATAGCTGAACACTTTGCACTGTTGACCCCCCATATTCAATAATTGCCCCTGGCCAAAGCATCATTTTACTTTGAGAGCCATCTTTCATATAAACCAAATCCATAGGAAGAATACCTTTTCCTTCGGCAAAGATGTTTTGAAATAATTCTTGTTGCTCTTTTTCAGTTCCTACATTTGGATTTATGAACTGGTATTCAATTCTATTTCCAGTGAATTGCTTAAACTCTTGTAGCTTGTCTTCAACCGCATTACGAAAATGCTTAATATTCGCAGGAAGGTTACCATCTAAATAAATCTTCAGGTTTACTCTACTTTTGAAATTATCCGTTTGCTCTAAGAATGATACTGTTCCATTATCTAATGAATAACGTTGATCTTCAGTCATATCATAACGCTTATAGATAAAAGAAGAAATGATATTGATTAAAATAACAGCAACGACTACAATCATTAAAAATGTCCAGTTATATAGTCCTTTGATAAGTTTTTTGCTTTCTGACATGTCTATTTCTTTAGTGATTTAATTACTGTCAAAGCGCCATAAATGAATATGAAAATCAATGATATAAAATAGATAATATTCTTCGTGTCTATAACTCCGCGTTTAATTCCTTCGTAATGAAATGTCATTCCAAAATATTGAACGATAGTATCAAAACTTCCCATTAGATTATAAGATCCTAAAAGTGCAAGTCCGCCAATATCTGGCATGAAAATCCAGCAAAAGAAAAGTGCTAAAATAAAAGCAACTATTTGGCTACTTGTTAGAGCAGAGGTAAATATTCCTATTGCAACAAACGATGATCCCAATAGAATTAAGCCGATATATGATGTTATTGTCGCTCCATGATCAAATGTATTCGGGTCTAAGGACAATTGAACCATTGAGTAGTAGTACACCATTGTTGGTAAAATTGCTATGAGCATTAAGGTAACACTAGCGAAATATTTGGCTAAAAGTATTTTTAAATCTGAAATTGGACGTGTAAATAGCAACTCCATTGTACCTGTTCGTCGTTCTTCAGCAATAGACCGCATTGTAATTGCTGGGATTAAAATTAGAAAGATAATTGGTGATGAGTTAAAGAATGGAATAAGGTCTGCTTCCGTTCCTTCCATTAGATTAGCTTCAGTTGAAGCTATCCAATGCATAATCCCAGAAGCGATCAAATAAATCAAGATAAAGACATATCCGATGATTGAACTTAAGAAGCTTCTAATTTCTTTGAAGTATAATGCTCTCATTCCTTTGTTTGATTATTAATATTCAAAAGTAAGATTTCTTATCCGAATGTTCAACGTTAAATGACCAAGTGGTTAAATCATTTATTAAGATGCGATTGTTCATTAGCAATGATAGTAGTAATGAAGGTGTTACGGTGTGTTATTCCACTTCAAAACCGTTGAAGTATGCATTTACACTCCAGGCTTCAGGCTTGTTATTGAACCAAGGTTTTATTTTCGGCCATATTTCTATAAATTCTTCTGATTCACGGTAATTATCTAATTTTTCTTGTGACTCCCAATGACTATATGTAATTACGACACAAGGGTTGTGAATGTCCTGATATAATTTCATTGCGTAGCATCCCGGGAATTTATTAACGACATTTTTAATCGTGTCAAAAAATGATAAAAATTCAAGAATTTTGCCCTCTTGAAATTCTAGTTTGACTATTCGTGTGATCATGTGAAGAATGAATCTAAAGTTTGTCGAGATCCTTGTGGTGTGAACTCTATACGGATCATATCGTGAACATGTAATCCGAATAATTGTTGGGCACCACCAGTACTTCTATTTGCACCGCGATTAATAGCTATTTCTAAATAGCCATTTTCATTAAATAAAGCTACTTTCTCACCTTGTGGTACTTCGTTATATGAACTTGAGATCTCATCGATATAATAATCTTTTTTCTTAAAATAGATAATGAATGAAGTATCTACTCCGAAACGCTCAAAGAATGACTTATGGATGTTAGTCATAGCATTTCCATAGTTGTCAATATGAAGAATATACCCTTTAATCAGGTTTGTTTCCATAATTGCCATTGGGGTGAAGGCTTTTTTAAAGCCTTCAAACGGTGAGGCGATTGTTTCAATTTTATCTCCCTTCAATAAAAGCAGTCCTGCAGTTAACAGTAAGTTCTTTGTGGGGAATTGAAATAAGTTAGGATTCGATAGTACACTATCAATACGCCAAAAAGACTCGGGAGATTCTTCTTTTAGGAACGAACCAAAAAAACCATTGTCATTTGAGATGAAATATTGCTTATTATAAACTAAGATAGAAGGGAAACTTCCGTCTGTTCCACCAAAATTAACTATTGGCTCACTATCTACCCCAATAATATGAACAGTATCATTTGGAAAGTCTTTATAGCATGAGCTTAATAAGTAAGCGGCTTCTGAAATATCAAATGGTCTTACGGCATGCGAAACATCAACGATATGTACATCTTGCATAGATTTAAGGATAGTACCCTTGAGCGAAGCCACATAGTGGTCGTTCAATCCCATATCAGTTGTTAATGTTATTATTCCCATTGTGAATAAAATGAGTAGCGTAGCGGCTAATTAATTTATAAATTTGATTCAAAAATAAGAAAAAGCTTTACTTTATAATGAACCATCTACGTAAAAGGATGACGAGTTCAATGTTGAAAAATATAAAAACACTTATTGTTGGAAAGAAAAATAGAAATTAAAGGGATAAACCCATTGGAATTGTTCGGAGTGAATAATACAAAATTGAAGCATATTAAAACTTACTTTCCTAAGCTTAAGGTTATTTCACGAGGTAACATTGTTAGTATTACTGGGGATGAAGAAGTAATGGATCAATTTGAGGCCAAATTTGATTTATTGGTGCGCCATTTTCACAAATTCAATACTTTGACAGATCGTAACATTGAAAACCTCATGCAAGAGGATGGCGCTAAATTATTGGCGACGGAAAAAACTTTGGGTGTTATCGTTCATGGAAATCATGGAGCGAAAATAACTGCAAGAACAATCAATCAACGTAATTTGGTTGAACTCGTTGATAAGAATGATATGGTCTTTGCTGTTGGTCCTGCAGGTACAGGGAAAACATATACGGCAGTTGCTTTAGCTGTTCGCGCATTAAAAGCGAAAGAGGTAAAACGTATTATCTTAACTCGCCCTGCGGTTGAGGCCGGAGAGAGTTTAGGTTTCCTTCCAGGAGATCTAAAAGAGAAGTTAGATCCTTATCTAATGCCATTGTATGATGCTTTACGTGATATGATACCCGCCGAGAAATTAGCATATATGATAGAGTTTGGTGTTATTGAAATTGCACCTTTGGCATTTATGAGAGGACGAACGTTGGATAAGGCGTTTGTAATTCTTGATGAAGCTCAGAACACTACTACAATGCAGATGAAGATGTTCTTGACACGGATGGGGATGACGGCTAAATTTGTCGTTACTGGAGACATGTCACAAGTTGATTTGCCGCGGAGGCAGGAGTCAGGATTGGTATTTGCATTAGATGCGCTTGAAAAGGTTGAAGGAATAGGAGTTATTCGAATGGGTTCTGTCGATGTGATGCGTCACGGTTTAGTGAAAAAAATTATTACCGCATTCGACTCTGCTGAAGAGCAAAATACAACTGGCTTCAAAAATGAAGGTGAGAAGTAGTGTCAATTTAAAGGATTAGCTATTTTTGCACCAAAATTAATAAGAGAAAAGCAATGAGCAACGCGATTACCGATTGTAAATTTGAATTTAAAGGCCAAACAAACGAATATAACGGAAAGGTTAGGGATGTTTATACACTTGGCAACGGATTATTAGTTATGGTGGCATCGGATAGGATTTCTGCATTCGATCATGTTTTGCCAAAGGGTATTCCGTTTAAAGGACAAGTATTAAATCAAGTTGCAACAATGTTCTTAAAGGCAACTGAAGATATTGTCCCTAATTGGTTAATAGCAACTCCAGATCCATCTGTGGCAGTTGGAAGTGCATGTGAACCTATTCGTGTTGAAATGGTAATTCGTGGATATATGTCTGGTCATGCTGCGCGTGAGTACAAAGAAGGGAAACGGGTTTTATGCGGAGTTCCAATGCCAGAGGGTATGAAAGAAAACGATAGATTTCCAATTCCAATTATTACGCCTGCAACGAAAGCAGATGAGGGACATGATGAAGATATTTCACGTGAAGAAATTATAGCGCAAGGAATTGTTCCAGAAGATACCTACATAAAGTTAGAAGAATATACAAGGTCTTTATTCCAAAGAGGAACAGAAATGGCTGCAGAGCGTGGATTGATTTTAGTGGATACTAAATATGAATTCGGAATGAAGGATGGTCAAGTTATTCTTATTGATGAAATACATACGCCTGACTCCTCTCGTTATTTCTATATTGAAGGTTATAAAGAGCGCCAAGAAAATGGAGAAGCCCAAAAGCAATTATCTAAAGAGTTTGTGCGTCAGTGGTTAATTGAAAATGGCTTCCAAGGTTTAGAAGGACAAATAATGCCCGTTATGCCTGACGATTTTGTTCAAGTAGTTACAGATCGTTATATTGAATTATACGAAGTTATTACAGGTAATAAGTTTCATAAATCGGACACGTCAAACATTACAGAACGCATTCAGAAGAATGTAGACGCATACATTACAGCGTTATAAACAAGAGAAATCTATTCTTTACTAATCTTATTATTTTGGGTTCGTGATTTTAACAATTTCAGATGCTCAAAAATTATATAATTCAACGTCGTATACCTAGTCTATAAGTTTAATGTTCTAGTTATTTTATTTGTATGTTATCTTATTGTATGCTAATCTTTTTTGATCATTTTCAATAGGGAATCTAATTGTCAATTTCACAATTTATAAACAACTTTTTATAGCAGATATAACCGATTCTTTATTTATAATACGATTACTTTTTGTTAAAATAGGGAACTCTTGTGATGATCTGTGCCGTTATAACTGAATATCTCATTATCTTTGTGTCACTTTTTATAGTTCTAATTTATGGAGAAAATTGCTCGTCAACTATTTTCAATGCGCATGATGTCGCTTGGGATGATTATTTTTTTGTTTGCTATTGGTGCTGCTACTTTGATAGAATCTAAGTACGATATTCAAACAGCGAAAATCATGATATACAATGCGAGATGGTTTGAGATCCTGTTGGTTTTTTTATGTATTAATCTTATCGCGAATATTTTTCGTTATCAAATGTTTCAACGTGAAAAGGCTGCGATATTTATGTTTCATTTATCATTTATTGTAATGATAATTGGTGCTGGAGTAACACGATTTATCAGTTTTGAAGGATTAATGTTGATACGTGAAAATGCACAAACAGATTTTATTTATTCTTCTGACCCACATGTTTGGTTCAAGATAAATGACGGGAAATTACAATATACAGATCACCGTCAAAAATACATGTCAGAGCAGACGAGTAATTATTTTGACTTTGACATAGCATTTCCAAATCACCCAACTCCTATTAAAATAGAATATGTCAACTTTCAAAAAAAGATGCTTGATTCATTGGTTATAAATGAC
>Ga0115004_10003552_pt1 | contig 12691 bp, 14 predicted proteins | sample ArcticOcean_MG_C_10_FD_88737 | JGI IMG/M metagenome (GOLD analysis project Ga0115004, IMG submission 88737) | Marine microbial communities from western Arctic Ocean - ArcticOcean_MG_CB11_90 | ecosystem: Environmental > Aquatic > Marine > Oceanic | place: Arctic Ocean: Canada Basin | collected...
GCGGCGGTCGGGGCGTGGTGGGCCGCCGAACCCGCGCGGGTACACGGGTTCGTTCAGTGGTAACTATCGCCAACGGCACACCAAAGCCGTTTGCGCGTCGTGCGCGCGACGATGAGCGACAACGTGGTGTGGGCGCCGATGGCGGGCGTAGGCGAGGTTTCGCCTGGTGCGATTCAGAACAACGTGTTCTTGACCCCGTTTGCACCACCCATGTCGAGTGCGACGATACACGATGGTGATACAAACGCCACGACCCCCGGCGCGTCTGCATCATCGTCCGATGGCCATCTGGATTTTTCTAAATGGTGCGACGCCCGCCATGTCGTCGCGGCGGGTGATTCCCTTTCCCTGATCGCGGAGATTTACCAGTCCCCAGTTCAGTTGATTCAAGCTATGAACGACTTGCACCCGGATTCCGTGATTTACCCCGGGGACACGTTGAGTGTACCGACGCCGTTGCGTTTGGAAACGCACGTGGTGCGGGCGGGCGAAACGCTTACGGAAATTAGTAAAACATTCGACACCCCGCTGGCGCACGTCAAACGGCTCAACGCGGGAATCACTTCGGGTAACATTCACCCTGGCACGAAACTTGTCGTGTTACGGGGCACCAACAGTTTGATTCAAACCAACGAATCGCGACATACGCGGGTCAACCCGGACGTGACAAGCGACGTACGCGTAACAAAAGAAGTAGAAGTACGAGCCGAAAAGGCTGCAGTCGTTCCCGCGTCGCCGCAACGTTTGCCGACTGCGCATGTTTCGCATTTGAGAAACAATGATCGAAACAACGATCATCAAAAACAATCGCCGCGCCGGCGCAAAGCAAAAGCGTGTGACTTCATAACGCCCATGCTGCGCCTTTGTCTGTTCCCCGTGTCCCTTGTGAACAGAGTGATTGATGTGTCCATCGGGTGCGCGCGCGGCGCGGCAACGCCGCTTACCGCGTTTCGCCTGGTGCGCCTGCCGGCTGGCGAACCGAAATCGACGGCGCAGCGCTTACTTGCCAAAAAAAACCGAGTCGTCACCAAATCCGGGGACAGCTTAGCGTCCATCGCGAGCGGGGCGGGGGTTTCGATACGCGAGTTGCAACGAATCAACGGCATCACGAACGACGCCGTAGACGCGGGGCACGTCATCCGAGTCACCAGGCTCGCCGCGCATGAACGCGCGCCGAGGTTGCGGCGACGCACAAAGCGACACCTGTTTGAACGACCGAGCGAGGAACATGAGAATGAAACAAGTGACGGAAATGGAAATTCATCAACGTGCGTCGTCCACGCCGATCGCCGTTGGCGCTCGCGGTCGTGGCGCTACGAACCGAGGGGCGGTGACGCGGTCGAGTTGTTCAGCCGAAGAACGGGAGTAGGGCGAGGCGATGTGTTGAACGGAGAACCGGTGCTTGCGGCGACGTTTGGAGATGGAGCATCAAACACTTGCGTGACCGGCAAGCCGCACGCTGTGAACGAAGCCATGCAAAAAGGGAAATGCGGTGCTAAAAGAAGTTTGTGGTGGGAACACGTCCGGCCCACACGAAGTAACAACCGGTGGCACCCGGATTTCTGCGCGCCAGTCGCGGTGTGGCGCGACGCGTTCGTGACGTCCGGGTTCGGGTTTCGGTGGGGGCGGTTGCACGCGGGGGTGGATTTGTCCGCGAACGAGGGGACACCGGTAAGAGCCGCGTCAAACGGTGTCGTCAAGCAGCGCGTGTTCGACGAGCACGGCTACGGCTGGCTGTTGCGGCTGACGCACGAGGACGGGTGGGAAACGCGGTACGCGCATTGCGTTTCCGTGGACGTCAGCGAGGGCCAGCGCATTAAAAAAGGACAAAGCGTCGCCAAGGTTGGCAACACGGGGCGGTCCTTCGGGCCGCACCTGCACTTCGAAACCCGAAGGTTTGGCGTGCCCCTGGACCCGCTGACGTGTAGCAAAGCGTAGTTTTATCTAATAGTGGCAAAGTTTTGTGGACTCCTGATCTAAGTTTATACGTCATCAGTTGGGGCGTACCTCCAAGGTTTATGTTCAAAGTATTACCTCCGGACCTTACACAGTACCTCCGCCCCCACATTGTTCAGACGTTTAGACTGTTAGACGTAGACTCCTAATTACTCCTTATTACTCGTTTCAAATAATTTCACTTCTGACACTCCTCGGGCAGTTGGTGCGTTTTGTTTGGAATCGCGAGCGCGTCGTCCTCGCCGATTGTAACTTCGTGTAACACCCCTTTGTACGTGTACCGAACTCGAAGAAACTTCCGTTCGTCAGGACACGGATCGCAAAACCCGAGTAACGAGGGTTTATGCGCCTGCGCGTTTACGTCGAGGTGCGAGTCGAACACCATAAACCGCGTCGCGGTCGTCACGTCCAGCCACGGAGGTTCTCGTGTCGAGGTTGATTTCGTTTTGGTTTCGGTTTTGGTTTCGGTTTTGTTGGTGTCTCTGTCCCCATTCCCGTCCCCAGAAGACGTCCCCGTATCCCCGTCCCCGAAAGACGCCCCCGACGTGTCCGAAAAGAAACCATCCACAACGAAATCCCCAGGTTTGTGCCTCGCGCGTCTCGGGAAGTTGCCAAACGCCGCCTGCGTTACGACGAGGCCGTTTTTTTGTCGCTCCTTTTCCAGCCGCGCGGTCGCCGCCGATTGCAAAAGCGCCTGCGCCGCGGTCGCTTCTTTCTTGTCCTTGGTTACCTGCGCCGAGTACTTCTGTCTTAACACGTTTTTCGTATCGTTTTCAAGCCTCAACGCGTACGGCGCCACAACGTACGTATTCAAAACACCGACGACGACGAAAGGAATCGTTAAAAAAAGAAACCCGCTTCGCGGCGTCGCGCGCGGGGAAATCAAAATGGGAAACTGAAACCGCTGCCCCACGTGGTTGAACCGGAACTTCACGTGCACGCCCCGTATGCCAATTGACACGGACATCCCAACCGAGGTTTCCCGGTTCATCTTCCGTAACAACCCGACGTCGAAGTCGATCGCGTTCGTGCCGAATCTCAAGCCGAATCTTAAAGTCGAGAGCTTGGAAAGCCGTCGGGCGATGAAACCCGCGACGCCCGTGCTCCGCGGCCCCACGGAGACGTCAAACTTCCACGAAGTTTTGTTCTTTACTCTTTGCGCGCCTTCGTGATTGAAAAATTAAGTGTCAGTCTTGTGTGGGCAAACAGTGTGCCTGGATTTGGGAAAGGACCAAGGCCGTACCGGTGGTGAGCCCCCCGACTGGCCCCACATTCCAGGTCAGGTGGCCTTTCGTGTGCTGGTCATAAAGCGCTCTTGTACACCCCACTTCAAGCCCCAACCCGCCTTGCGCGCCTGAGAACGAGTACGCCAAATGCCCGACCGCGTGTTCCGATAACACGCGCTGTACGTGCAGCGACGCCGCGCTTTGCGACGAGCCGGTAACAATAGCGGCTTCCCAGGAGGTGTGTTCGCTGGCTGTTTTTCGAAGTCCCAAGACTAACCCGCCAGCCCCCGCGCCCCGGCACATCTGGCCCTGCGCCCCAACGTACGCCGTGGTGTCTTCCTTCCAGGTAGGCACGTCGAACACGGAGTTGAAATCGAGGCCGTTCAAGTCGAGCCAAGGTCCAGACGCCAGTTGTCCTCGCCGGCGCGCGATTACCGCGCGTCGGTGCGCGATGTGTTTGTCAAACAAATGCGCGGCTGAGAAGGAAAACCCATACGCGCCCCGAAAATTCAGCCTTTGTTCCATCACCTCCCGCGCTTCCTTCGCCTTGGCGCGTTGAAACTCCTCGGTGATTTCCGCTAAGCTTTTGTGTTTCCGCCCGACCTCCAGTCCGGCGTTTAGCCCGGCCATGCCGTACACGTCGTATATCTTCCGCCGGTTCACATCGCTCAGGATTTCGTACGCCTCGTTTATCTTACCAAACGTCCCCGATGCGGCCTCGCGTAGCAGGGAAGAGGAGTGCTTGTCAGGATGCGCGACTTGCGCCAAGGCGCGGTACGCTTTTTTGATCGCGTCGTCGGTGGCGTTGCGAGAAACTATAAAAGTTTTTGGATATTTGGGCAGATGATGTGTTGGGTGTGACGAGGAAAGAAGCGGTGGACGAGTTCTTTTGTCAGTCGTCACGTTCGAGAGTAGTACATTCTACAGTAGTGTTTGCAGAGTGTTTGAGAGATGCGGGTTTGTAACCCTCGCTGGCACGTTTTCGTTGTTGTGTTCGTGGTGGGTCCCATCTCATCTGGCCGTGAAGCACTTGAGTTGCGAAAAACACCATCGATCCATCGCCGTCGCGCTCCCGTTGTGGTTTCGCACACAGACGCACCTCCCAGGTTGGCGTACAAATCCCTCTTGTCCGCAATCGGCGTCGGCTCCTCGGGAATATCCTCGAACCCGTCCATCGCACGTTCCCCGACGCAACGCGCGCCGCCTGCGCCGTGCGAGTGTGTCGCGGTCTCCCGAAGTCGTTGGAAGATGTGTGCCGAGCTTCGTGAAATAAAATTTCCAAGGCCGAGTCAGAAAGGTTTTCGTTCTCCGCGCGCGCTTCCATTGCCGCGCGCGCTGTGGGCGCGGAGGATGGTTCTCGCGAAAGGAAAGCTCCCGGAGGACGCGCATGACCCTGGCGCGGTGGTTAGGTTCAAGCGACCGGTGCGTACTGGCCGGTTACCATGACCGATGTCGATGTCACGATGACGATGTCGATATCAAACACTTTTCGGGACGCGATCTTTCGCGAAACGAACGAGGGATTTCGGGACACGCAACTTACACGACGCATCCCCTGTCACTACCTACCCCTCTAACACTACCTATTCCTACTAACACTACCTACCCCTACTACCCCCACCACCCCTCCATAGAAACTGGAGTACGTCGACATCCCCCCCGACCTGTGGAGCCTAGGCGCGCTGGTGTTTTCGTTCGTAGGGATGACGTTCAAATGGAAAGGCAGCACCTGGGTTGGTTTCGTTTTCGCGGTGGCCGCGGTTTGCAACAAACGAACGCACGACGCGGATACGAAACAAATAATCACCGGGTCCGTGTTCGCGTTGTCCGCGCTGCTCATGTCGCTGATGAACTCCTGGCAAGGCCAGACCGCGCGGGCGCTGATCAGTGTTGGTGAAAAAGAGCTCTAAGGACCTACTGTAGAGATGGATTGAATGATGATGCGCGCGTTATTTTAGAAATACATCATCAAAACAACATTCATCTACGACCCGTACGTCTCCAGTAACCCCCTCGCCAATCGAATGAAGTTTTCCCTTGTGATCAACCGTTCCGGGTTTTCCGAAACCTCCACCGGTACCCTTCCTACTAAAACCTCGAGTCCTTTACTCGCCTTGGCACCCGAAATAACCCCCGCCCCCGACGCGTCGCTCATGTCGAACAAACTCCCGAGCTCGTCGTCCCCGAAGGTGGCGACTTGGATTTTCTTTTGTTTCAGCTTCTCGAGTTTCTCAACGAGAAAGGCCACGACATCATCAGGCTTGGAAACCATCAAACTAGCGGTCATGCTTTCGAACAGCGCGCCTAGTTTGTGTTTCTCAAAGTACGCGTGCGTCTCCAGAACCGGGTCCACGCCGGTTGGGGGCTTGCCGTGAAGCGCCGCGAATGCGCAAAAACTCGAAAACGCAATCACCCGATCCGGATCCGTCTCCGTGACGTGGAAAACCGCGCGGTTGATCTTCGCGGTATCCAGGCCGCAGGTTGTGAAGTCTATTTCCAAGTCATCCAGCTGGCGCTTCAGGGTGCTGAAGGAAACCGAAGCGGTGCCGCGTCCGGTGTTGTCTGCTGCTATGTCTGCAGCAGCATCTGTACTGGACACGGAAGACAAACATCCGGCGCTCACCAAATCCCACACTTCCAACAAACGCGCCTCGTGGTACACCGCACGCGGGGGGTGAGGGGTTTCGCAGCCATGTTTTGGGTGGTGGGTACGACACGAGGGACTCGCGAACGCGTGCTCTCTGCACCACACGGCCACGGATCTGTCCACGGGTCCGGACGTGCGCGGAGCGTGTGTCCCAAGTGGGCACAACGTCTTTTCGAGTTGACGAAAACGACTCTCTCTGAAAATCCAGCAGCCATGCCAGCACTGCGTTCAAAAAGAAAACGTGAAGGCGCGGCCCTCTAGCTCTCGGTCCACTCACTACCATGCGCCCCCGCACCAAGGTTCAGGCCAATGGCGGGTTCGCCCGAAGGGCCAGACGGGACAAGACCTGCGCTAGGGAGGTGGCTAAGGCCAACGGCACGTTCGACGTCGATGAGAGCGTCGCCGCTCAAGTTTTCTCGCACGTCACGAACGTCAGAGACCGCCTCGCGCTCTCCTGCGTTTCTCGTGTGTGGAGGAAAGTCGCTGCGTCTGACGGGGCGTGGGGTACCTGCGAGCTTGTGATAGACGCCAAGCTCGGGAAGCGGCTCTCGGACGACCGTTTCGGGAACTTGATACGATACTGCGGCGACGTGAAACACCTGGAGGTGCGCGACGCCCACAGCTTATCGTCCCCGGGGGGCTACTTCCTTCCCATGTCTCTGGCCAAGTCGTTCGGCTCGCTAGAAACCGTGAAGCTCACCAACTGCTCCAACTTGACGAGCTCCAGTATCCTCGCGTTCATGAAGGCTATCGGTGTGCTCGATCGTCCTAAAGAAGACCGTCTTCGATGCATGCGTCTCGCCGGGTGCGACATGCAAGCAGAATCCCACCTCGCTGAGCTCAACGAGTGCCTCGGTATCACTCAGCGGGAAATATTCTTTGAACGGCGAAACGGGCAGGACGATGTTCAGGTTCGTCACGTTGCAAGCGTCATAAACCAATCCAGTTTTGACTAGTGGCCGTGCCTCGGAAACACCTACGACTGTGACTGCGTGGCGGGAACTTCCGAGGAGGTTTCCATGTGCAATTCGTGCTTGGACACGTTTTGCAACGAGTGCTACGCAGATTACTTCGGGACTCGCGACTGCGATACCTGCGCACCAAATTGGTTTGTCGAGACAACAAGTATTTTGCTTGGATTGTGGTATCGACGATGACAAGTTCGGGATGTGCACGGTGACAGGATGCTCTAAGCAGTACTGCAAAGACTGCCAGAAGAAGGAAACTATTTAGTAAGTGCCAGTCGTGCCTGGACGAGGAAGGAGAATGCTACGTAGCCTGCGATGTTTGCGACGATACCTGGTGCCCTGACTGCGACCCCGGCGTTGAGACGATTGAGCACCGTGGAAAATACAACTTATAGTGTTGCCCCGCTTGCGAGGAAACACTTCCAACGAATCAGAAGGCTCAGCTCTGGCTGAGTGAGCAGAAAGAAGAATACTTCTTTACAGCTTCGAGGAGGTATGATGAGACGAAATGTCTTCAGAAGTCGGATTAGATTGATACGTCATGATTCCACGCTCCTCGCTCGCGTATCTCTCACGGCACCGTGTAGTTCCCCGGCTTGTCGAACACAAGGGTTTCCGATTCTGTTTTCTCCACCACGAATCCGCGAAGGGTGTCGATCTCGGTCCCCGCGGTAACCGGCGCGTACGTCCACCCTTTGTTGGCAACGGTGAGCCCCTTGACCGTAACGTTCGCCCCGGCGCACGCCTTGATCACGAGCGCGCCGTCCAGGGTAAGCGACTCCAGGGTCACGCCGCTCCCCTCCACCACTAAAACGGAGGTTGGCGATGTAAGCTTCACGTTTTTGCCGTGAACCTTGCCCTTGATTTCATCGAACGTGCACGCGAAGGACGGGTGCAGCACCACTCGCGGTCCTGACGGGACGACGATGTCGTTCGCGGCGAAATCAACCGCCGCCGCGATTGACGCGCCCGCGAGCTCCAAGAGCCGCGCCCCGCAGCCGTACACCTCCATCTCGCCGCTCGTCGCCGTGTGCGTGGGGTTGTTCCCTTTGAACTTCCCGACCCCGTCCTCTGGGGAGTTCTTCACCGGGGAGTACCCGACCCAGTTGTCGAACACGGTGAACCCGACTGAGATAAAAAAGAAAGTGTCAGTCTCGTATGGGCAATCAGGGAGGCGGAATGTGGTGATTGGGAAATACGTACCTTTCGCATCAGGGCCGAGCGCTTTCGGGTAGTCCTGCATCATACACTCCAAACGCGTGGGTGACTTGAACTTGGTTTTCGTGTCATCCGCGTACTTCGGGTTCACGAACTCCTCGATTTGCCCTCCAGTCTTTTCAAGCTGCGCTTTGTACTCACCCAGGCTCACGATGAGCTGGTTGATGTTCCCCGGAAACGGCGACGCGCCTTTTTCGTCGTTCACGTCGCCTGATTGTAAAAAAGAAAAGTGTCAGTCTTTCGTGACGTGTATTACGTAATTACTCTGGACAATCGGCAAACAGTGTGTCAGGATTTGGGAAACACAATACGTACCGTCTTTGTTTATCGTCGCCCGGAGTAGTGGATCCAGCTGGTTGTACTCCACGTTGACCGTCATTTTCCGCCCGTCCGTGTGCGTAAGCTCCGTGATCGCCCCGATCGCTTCTTTTGCCATTCGCGGAACGCAAAGCGAGTTGAACTGGAAACCCTTCTCCTCGCTGACCCCGAGCGCCCCAGGCACCACGCGGAACACGAGCGAGTTTGTGTCTTGGAAAAACACGACCCACTTCTTCCCCGCGTCGCTCCACTTTTTCAGCAAACCGCTGGTGTGCAACAGCGCGTGCACATCACCGTGGCCGTGCGGCTTGGTTTGCAGCGAATACAGGTCGTCCTTCCCAAGCGCCAGGTGCGCGTCGTTGTTCGTGAGGCACGGGACTTTTTCCTGTTTGATTAGCGTGATTTGCGATTTCTTCGCGCCGAAGTAATCGTTGCGTTGCAACAAGTCCAACGTCTTGGCGTGCGTGTCGTCGCTGGTCATGATCGCCAGCGGTATCCCCACGTCCTTCGCGCCACGTTGGGCGGGCATCTCGCCTGCTGAACGCGACTGCATCGCCAGAATGGAGTGCACGTAAAGTTGCAGGTAACAAGCGTCCGTGGCGCGTTCGCACGGCAGCTCGACTTTGATTCCCGAGTACCCTAACCGCTCGCCTAAACCGCCGGCGACGAGCACGAAGCACGCGCTTCCGATTTCGCGCATACCCACCCGCTCCAGGTTGACGTGAGCCTCAGACGCGTACTCCACCACGATCCCGTCCGGAACGGAAGGGGTCCACCCGTCAAACGGGTTCACGCCGGTCGCGCTGGCGGTTAACAGTTGCTTGGCGTTTCCCACGTACGCCGCGATGCCTCCGGGATACCCGGAGTCGCACACCGACGCTTGTGCTAAAAAGCGCTTCTTGTCGTCATCTTTGGTACCGGGCCCAGGCCAGTCCTCGAACAAGTGCGCCTGCCCGCACTGCAGCAAGGAATCGATGAGCGCGTTTTCCGCATCACTAAACAACACGCGGTTCGCGGCGAGGGTGGATGTTTTGCGCTTTTTGCTCTGCGGGGAAGGTGGATATTTTGAGGTGAGGTGATGGGAGACGTGCGAAATGTGTCAGCGTGCAGTGGCGGTACCGTGTAGTCATCCACCGCGGTGGCCTGGGTCCGTGCGGACAATGCCTTCCCACACGCGGAACAAAAAGAACAAAAAGGTTGTTGCTTCTTCCGCGATCGCCGACTCGCGGCGAGTCATCGCCTACGCGAACCAGCCTCGGTTCGGGTCGGGAAGAGACATGCGTCAATACCATACGTACCGGTTGCTCGTCATCCTTGTCTGCTGACGGTCGGAAACAGCTCGTGAGGCCCATGCTCTCTCCTGACGCGGCGAAGAGTGCCAGCTGGAGCCGCGGGTGAGAAGCTACTGTTATTTTCTTTTCGACGATCTCCAAGATTGATTAGAGGTTTTATTCGCACCGGTGTCATTGGGTGGGTAGTCAGCCATAAATGTAAGACGTAATTTGAAGACTACGTTCCCATACGTTTTCGCATATTTCCCAGGTGCTCAGATTTTCAAAAACAAACCAACAAAGGCGAAGGAGTTTTGAAGGGTGCCAACGCGAGATCGCACACCGAGCCGCCGCGCGTCCGCGTGCGCCTCACTCGCGTCGCGGGTTCCTTTTTCACCGAAGGAAGCGTCGAGACGAGGACTAGGTCGGGATTTGCGATGAGCACCTCGGCTGAGCCTGTTTCGAAGAAGCCCAAGCTGGGAGACGGCGGAGGGGAAGGCGGCATGGATGTGGATGGGAAGGAAAACTCGGCAAAAAAAGTGGCGCTTGCTGGCAAGGCGACCTACGCGGAAGGGGATACGCACGATTTGATGCCTCTTTACTACAAGCACCTGTTTCCCGCGGAGACGATGATGAGCTGGCTTGCGTACGGCAACGACAGTAAGAAACCGGGCGCGGACCAGGGGTTCATGCAGAGGCGCGAGTTTTGCTTCACGTTGGAGGGCGATGTGTTTGCGCGGTACCAGTCGTTTAAAAACGCGACCGATTTGCGCACGGCGTTGCGAAACAAAGTCCCCACGAAGATCGACTTGGGCCCGGTGTTCAACGTGGACCCCACGAAACGAGCCGCGTACAGTGGGTCATCAGGAGGCGGCGGTACCGTGTTCGCGCCAGTGGAACGGGAGCTCGTGATGGACATCGACATGACCGATTACGACGACGTCCGCACGTGCTGCAGCGCCGCGAACATCTGCAACAAGTGCTGGCCGTTGATGACGATCGCGGTGAAGGTGATTGACGCGGGGTTGCGTCAAGATTTCGGGTTCAAACACCTGCTGTGGGTGTACTCCGGAAGACGCGGAATTCACGTCTGGGTGTGTGACAAGCGCGCGCGGTTCCTGTCCAACGAATCACGAGCCGCCGTGGCGGAGTACTTCTCCGTGTACAAAGGCACGGACGCGAGCGGCACCACTAAACGAGTCAACTTAACCGGTACGGCCTTGCGCGTTTCCCAAATCCAGGCACACTGTTTCACTCCCCTGTGTGACTACACTTGTCATTGAATGGACGTATACTACATACATCACAAGTGCCCTGTTTGCCCATACAGTAAGACTCAAGACTGACCCTTTTCTTTCGCAATCGCAGTCCCTCTGCACCCCGCGCTGCGCCGAGCCTACGATGACGTGTTGCGGCCGTACTTCATTGATACGATCCTGCCGAACCAGGACCTTCTTGTTGATCCGAAAACGCTGACGAACTTGTTGGCGATGATCCCGGACGCGGCGACGCGAACGAAGGTGGAAGGCGCGTTTCAGAAAAGCGACTCCAGCGTTTCGAGGTGGGAAAAGCTCGAGTCCATCGTGGGAAAAGCCGCGAAAACCGCGCTTAACGCTAAGGATTACTCCACACAAAGAGGCTTGGGCCGGTGCGTGTTCGACATCGTGTTCGCGCACGTGTACCCGCGGCTTGATGTGGAGGTTTCGAAGCACATGAATCACCTTTTGAAGGCGCCGTTTTGCGTGCACCCGAAAACGGGACGGGTCTGCGTGCCCATGGACCCGGCAACCGCGGAGAGCTTCGACCCGATGGCCGTGCCGACGGTGGCGCAGCTCCTGAACGAGCACGACGAAAACGGAGGCAAGTGGGACACCACGCGCATGGGCGCCGCCGTGGAGGTGTTCAACAAAACGTTCTGGAACGATCTGCAGGCGGCGTGCGCTTTGGAGACGACGGCCAAGGCGCGGGATGGCGCGGGGGCACCGACCACGGAGTGGTAGGCGGTTTTGGACTAACTTAGACGAGTATATTACCGTTGGAACAGAGGTAAAGCGTGGGGAAGTGGAAGTACGGTTGGAGGTTTGTAACATCGAGACCCAATACTCGTATACCAAGAGAACCCTTCACTTTTCTTTTTTCTCGCCGTCTCGGTTGATTTCGATGGCGAGCAACTTTGTGCTGTCCTTCACGGCTTCGGGCCACCCGTACACGTCGTCGAAGGGCGCGCCGTCGTTTTGTCGGTCGTCGTTTTTGCCCGACACCGTTTCACTTTGTGTCGACGACGAATCGTCAAGCGTGTCCCACCGTTCGCCCGAGGTGCTTTTTCCGTACTTTCGGGTCTGGCCGTTTTCGCCGACGGTTTCGCCCCACGTCCGCGACCACCGCTCGCCACCCGCACCCACCCTCCACGTCTCCCCCACTTTCTTCGAGCTACTCCCATCCCGTCGAAACCGCTCTTCCCACTTATCCCCCCACCGCGTGCCAACCCCGTTCTCCGCCCACTTGTCCGTCCACTTAATCGCGCTCGCGTTTGGAGAACCCGCCGGGTCCCGCTGTTTTTGTAAAAATAAAAGTGTCAGTCATGTGTTGGGCGTGTATTGGACGTGTATTGGACGATGTATGAACAACAGTCACCGTAATCGGTCCGAACAGTCACCAGCGTTAAAGATAAAATAGTCGTCCGGGATTTGGGAAACGCGCAAGGCCGTACCTGCTCCCCCCACTTCTCCCACCACGCCTGGATACCCTGCCGCCCGCTCTTCTCCACCGACCGTTCGGACGCGCCAGTCCGCTCGAACTTCTCCCACCACTTCTCGTGCCACTCCTTACCTGTTTTGTCCCGCGCCCACTTATCCGCGCCGCGCTCGATGCGCTCGTTGTCGTCGTCGTCGGCGTTGGCGTCGCTGTCTTGCTCGCGAGAGGAACCTGCTCTTCCCCCCCCCCCCCCCCCCCCCTCCCCCCCCCCCCCCTTCCCCCGCCCGGGCCGGGGGGCGCCTTGGCCCCGGCCCCGGGCGTGGGGCCCGCTGCCTTGCCCCCGGGGGGACCCTGGGCTTCCCCCCCCCCCCCCGGCTTATACACCTCCCTCCA
>Ga0115004_10003555_pt1 | contig 12678 bp, 10 predicted proteins | sample ArcticOcean_MG_C_10_FD_88737 | JGI IMG/M metagenome (GOLD analysis project Ga0115004, IMG submission 88737) | Marine microbial communities from western Arctic Ocean - ArcticOcean_MG_CB11_90 | ecosystem: Environmental > Aquatic > Marine > Oceanic | place: Arctic Ocean: Canada Basin | collected...
AGAGAACGCAAGATGGTGGGACCGAAGTTGTCGCCGCAAAGGCTGGTAAAGGTTCGGCGACGTTGTCCATGGCATACGCCGGCGCTTTGTTTGGCGATGCGTGCTTAAGAGCGAAGAACGGTGAAGCCGGCGTCGTAGAGTGCACGTACGTCGAATCCGACGTCGTCCCAGGTCTTGATTTCTTTGCCACGAAGGTTTCGCTTGGCAGAGAAGGCGTTGAGAAGATCCACGGCACTGGTCCGTTGACTCCGTACGAACAAAAAGGACTTGACGATATGATGGAAGAATTGAAGGGTAGCATTCAAAAAGGTATCGATTTCGCAAACGGGAAAATCGCGTAAATTATTTTTACTAGAAGAAATTACTTTTACTCATAATCCAATCTACTATACTACCTATTAAAGAAGACTGCATCTATCAAAAACGTCATCGCTACTAAGAAACTGCCTCTAACTAAAACATTCTTCACTCTGTTCCTCCTCCTCATCTCATTTTTACTACCATACACGAAAATCCTATTATACTTACTCGCGTCCACGCCCTTCGTCGAGCGCTCGCGCGTATCCTCAAACGCGACTTCGTTCAACATCCTCTCTCGCCAAAACCCATTACCGACATCTTCAGGTAACTTAAACATATAACATATAACACAGCAATCATCATTAATCCTCGTTCTCAAAATTTCCTCGACTTTCTTGTTCCCTTTCGGTAACAAGTACAAAAAAACCGCGCTCGCTCGTTCGATGCCTTCGATATTCTTAAACACATCACCTTCTCGAATTTCAACGAAATCTTCCACGAAATTTTCGATAATTTTCTCTCTCGCAACGGCGCATTGTTTTCGATCGATTTCAATACCGACGCATTTGCATTTAAACTTCTTCGCTGCTTCGATTAACACGCGCGCGTCGTTACATCCAAGGTCGAATAAGAGTGATTTCTTCGTCAATTTCATGATATTTTTGTTAAACAATCTTTCGCAGGTTAACCGCGGTGTTGCACTTATTGGTCCGAGGTAATTATCTCGTTCTTGATCCGCACGTGATAGAGATGGAGTAAGTTTTAGTAATTGAGTTTGTGCATTCGTCGTTCTTTTCATTATCAGTACTGTGGAGGATTTGTAAAGAAAGTGTAAAGTAAATTCTCTTCATCACATGAATACCTAACAATATACCGTAGAATATCTAAAACCCCTCTCGCAGCGCGCTCTTCCGCGAATCAAAAATCAATGAACAAAGTCCAACCGAGATCTTCGATGTCACCTAAATCGACGACTAGCATACTCATACGATCGTTATATTTCCAAGGAACGTCATGTTTTCGGTTATTCGAAGCTCGACTCGTGGCTGAGATTTTCTTTGGCCTTTCGCTCGAAAAACAAGCGCATTCGCCGCACGATTTCGAGAGTTGTACGGTTGCGCGGTAGCTCTTGCTGGAGATCTTTTCGAGTTTTGCGTTTTGAACGACGGCGTTACCGTTCATCATTTTAGTTAAGCCAAAGCAAGCGAATTTGATGTTCGCGCGCTTAAGTTTTTTGATGAGCTGTTCTTTCGATAATTTTTCATTGTTGGTGTTTGAGCTCGCACTGCGGTCGATTTGCTTTTTGATCGGCGATAAGATCTCCGGAGTCGATGGAACAGATGTATCTACAGATGACGTGCCGTCTCCGTCGAAGGATTCATCTGGAAACGATCTGCGAGCGCGGAAGGACTCGAAAACTGGCGTGATCGTGAAAACGTCCCAATCCTTGCTGCTTAAAATCACTTTTGTGTTTTCGTTCAGACGCAAGATATCGACGCTCCCTGTTCTGTGCGAACGCACGGCAAACTTTTGATCTCCACTGTTTGTGTTATTATTGTTGTTATTCATGGTGCTATTATTATTATTGTCCGTTTGATTGATCCCGTTACTTAACCCGTTTGAATGAGGTTCTTCTTGGCCGTATTGTTGGCGAAACCCTTCGATATCTCTCGGGAAAATATAACCCGTGACGGTTTGCCCACCGCCTTTCCTTAACGTGATGTATTGATTCACTTGGCGAGACCAACACGCTCCTTGAACGTTAAACGCAGCTATTACTCCACCAACACTATTTCGATTCCATATTTTCAAAGCCGTTTTACCGTCTCTACAAACGTCTTTAAATAAACAATCGCGAGTCGGACGTCCGGGTAACTTTCCTCGCAAAATCGCCCCAGATGGCATAACTAATTGACCTAAAACGTTAAAGTCATGCTTATCCGGATGATCGGATACATATACTGGACACCCACCGACAGCACGTGCGGCGGCATGAAGTCCGCCAGTGCTCGAAGCGCTTTGAAACATGTCCCAATCTGGAATGACTATTTCTCCCATGAACATTGTGTTATACGCAACGTTCACGATGTGAACCGTGTGAGAGGCTTCGTTTGATGGATAAAAATCATCCGATACTCTCGCTAAATTTGATTTCTTAAAGTTATACAAGTTTTCCGTCGAATGGCACATGCAGTTAATTAAGCCGTTGGTCGGAAAAAATTGCATGACGGATTCTTCAAGCGCTTCGTGCGTTTTTCTCGCCAACGCCGGCCCGCCCCCATTTGGTCCGTTTCCATACCCTAATGCCCCAATAATAGCTTGCGCGTCCACTTTAACGCCATCAACACCAGCTGAGGCGAGATATTCGTGCAATTCGTTATAGAAATGTTGCATTTTCTCCGGAGCTGGGACTCCTACCCCGCATACCGTTAGCGGATCCCAAGCTTGCGACGGTTCAACGGCTAAGAGCGATGGGTTATGTCTTGGATACTTCAATTTCGCCCCAAATTCACGAACATTCTCTTCATCTGGATGCACACCTCCCCAATATCCAAGTAATGCGTGCCAACAATAGACGTAATCGATGTCATATTTTTTCTTAATCGCTCGAACGACGTTACCTAAACCATCAATTTGACCTTGAATTTCGTTCTTTTGATGACCGGCGAGATCCATTTGCTGGTCAGCCGAACGAAGGGAATCCAACGAGTGCCTAGATGTGTTCCTTTGAGAAAATTTTGGAGACGTTGGTGGCGATAAGTGCTGAAGAAAATCGACGCTACCGACGGTTTTAATAGCTTTACGCATGCCTTTCCCGGCGAGTTGAGCCAAGCTTCCAAACGGTGAACGTCTTCCAGAAAAGCTCGCTCTTCTGAAGCCAGTAAACGAAGCGAACTTTTTGTTCGCTCGAATTGATACGACGCGATGGTTGAAATACGATAACGATGCAGTTTTCATGGCCACAAATGCGTATAAAAAGTAATTTATCAGAATGCGCCAAGTATGCCATAAAGCGCCGTGCGCTCGCATGGCGTGTAATCTTCTCCAATAAAACGCGTAAATCATGGCTGCAAAATATCCTGGCGGCGTCACCGTAGGTGTCGTCAACGGTGCTTCGATTTCTCCATCGTCTTCATCGTCGTCGTAATACTCATCATCCTCTTCTCCACTATTATGTTCGCTACTATCTTTACTATTCCTACTCGTCCTAGCGCTATTGTTCTTCGACGCGCTTCTATACTCCTTATCTGCTTCAACGTTTTGCCATCCATCGTCGATGATCACGAACTTAGGTGGCGAATTCCCATTTTGCAAGCTCGTTAAACCTTTCGCGATCCTCATTGGACTCACTTTTTCATAAAACGCGTCCCAAGTACACCATCCGAAGACGTCCGCGACTGGCGGTATAACTTTTTCGTCCCTAGGCTTAAACGCGCCTTTCAAACAAACACTCGCTAGCTTAATAGCCTTCTTACTCGCATCGAAAGGATTCTCTGCCCAACTGATAACGGCAACGTTCTCGACGCCATCAGATTTAACTTCCTCGCACGCCGATTCGACGATCAAAAACGAGCCTTTCCTTCGCCACATCGGATGATAGCCGCTCAAAGTCGCTCGAAACCTTTCGCCAGTCAACGGAAGAACGCAGACGTACCCATCCTTACCTTCGTTTAACTCGAGCACTAAATATTGCGTCTCGGCAGGTAAATCCCTCCCTAATTCCCTCCCCCACTGAGGCGACATCCACCATAACTTGCACCTCGCCGTGCACATAAACGCGCTCACGACGTCTTCCGTGTGCTCCGAGAACTTCAGCACGTGCCTATTCGTCGCATCTTGTGCCCCGTTCGTAGAAACTTTATGTAACACCGCTAAAGACCTATCCCTCTCGAGCATCTTCGTCAGAACTTCGTTTTCATTCGCTCGCCGCGCTGGAGCTGACGATAGCGACGAACATCCCCCGCTTAAGATCGGTCGCGAGTTTAGCAGTAATTTCCCGTGCGCGTATTCAATCGTTTTATTCTTATTCTTATCCTGTTGTTGTTGTTGTTGTGATTTCATTTTTATTCGACTCTCGATTGTTCCTCTTCTTCTTCTTCTTCTTCTTCTTCTGCGCTCTCCTCGATCTTCTTCTTCGTCCTGAATTCGTCGATAAAAGGCGCGCACTAAATCGCGCGTGTAGATATCGAAGCCGTTTCTTGAACGAACGGCGAAGAGAGAGGGAACAGGGGAATACTGTTTAATGCGCACAGTGCTCGAGGCCGAAGAAAACGGTGCGAGCGAAAGTGTCGTGATTTTGCGTCGACCTCGATCGAGCACTAACAGAATTAATTAGGGTTTAGGGTTTTTTTCCCTCAGTAAAAAGAGCTCGTATTTGGGTTCCTGTGGTAACTCACTCCGCGGAGGGTTTAAGGCGTGGACGAACTCGTCCATGATCGACACGACCTCGTCAGCCATCGGCAGAGTCGTCTTTTCTCTCGTTACTCTCTGCTGTCAGCAAAAAAGAGCTCGTTTTGGGGTTCCTGTGGTAAACGCACTCCGCGGAGGGTTTAAGGCGTGGACGAACTCGTACAAGAAACTATTCGCTCGCGCGCTCTCTCTCTCTCTCTCGCGAAGCCATGGTCACTACGCGCGTTGGTTCATTATTATGTATGAATACGACGTAGTAATCGAGCTCTGATCGCGCAGTTTAGGACGACGCTTCTTTTGGAAGCAACCGTACGCGCGTTTGCGCCGAGAATAGTACACGTTTGTGTCGTATTGAGTTAAAATATGCACAGTTTGCCAACCTCAGGCACTGCGCAGTAAAGGAGAAGAAAACGGGACTTTACTTAAAAACAAAGCGCTTTTGACGAAACGAGAACCAAACGAAACAACTAAACCTGCGCGCGAACATCACCTCTGCATCGAAGAGGACTAATCAGAAGAAGAAAAATGTTTTCTTTCTCGCGCGAATCGCGCAGTTACAATCAACGCGTCGAAGACGATCCGGAGAAGCAGTTGTTCAAAGAGATCCAGAAGGACGATAAGGTCGAATGTTTGAGCCGAGAGATCGAGGCCTTGGGGCAAATGCGCTCGAAATACGCGGAAGAGCTTAAGGAGAAGGTTTTGGAAGAGGACGAGAAGCGCGCGATTTTAGAGCGCGAATGGACGAGGGCGAGGAAACAGGCTCAGGAGGAACAGTATTACGGTCAGTTTTTCGTTTTCTTTGTGTGTTTAATTAATCATCGATCGTCTTCTTCGTTCTTCTTCTTCTAACTTTCCTTTTCTTTCTCTCTTTTTTTTTCTTGGAACGAACGAACGAACGAACTGTTTAGTTGCGGAACTAAGAGCGCAGCAGGAGGAAATAGATAGCCTGCAATCGGAACTGAGACGAGCGACTGAGAACTCGCTGAAAATGGAAGAGGAGCGAAGGAATTCACGCATCGCGTTGTTACGCGAGTTAGAGCAGTTAGCTCGCGAGATGGAAAAAGCGAAAGAGTTGCCGAAATTAATCGAAATCGAGAAGAAAAGATACGACTCCATCGAAGAGCAGTTGAGAGCGTTGTGTAAAGGGAAGTTTCAAGATGCAACTATTGAAACGTTTGATGATTTTGGCGAGGAGTGTAACGCGATGTTCGATAGAGTGATTGCGAGAGAAAAGGATTCAATCGAGCGATCGTTGATTGCTGTGAACGAAGTTCTCACAAAATCAAAAGCGGACGGCGGAGGAGCTTTCATTTTACAAGACACGAGGAAAAGAAAAGCAGAGGAGGAAGAAGAAGAAAAAGATGAGAGAGCTCAAGAGAAGAAGGAAATACCATCATCAACGCCTAATACTGCTGAATAATAATAATAATAATAATAAGAAGAAGAAGGAGAGGAGAGAGTATCCATGTATGAAACCAAAGCGGCAAGAACGTGATAATAACAAAAATCTTTTCTTCCAGCGATTATTTGAAAATGTGTATCACGCACGTTCTTGCCGCTTTGGTTTCATACATGGATACTCTCACGTTCTTGCCGCTAAAGAGAGAGAGAGACATAGAGAGAGAGAGACGCGTACTAGTACGCATACTTGGCTTTAGAGGAGGATAAAGAATATTTTATGTGACATAATTGTTATTACAACATTGTATTATTTAATACATACATACACACACACGCACACACACAACTCGATATGATTTACTTTTAAGAATCTAGAGAGAGAGAAAGAGAAAGAGAGAGAGAGAGAGCAATTAAATATAATATCATCGATCGTCTCTTGGTTGATACACTCGAAACGAAGTAGTTTCAAAGCCTTTTAAAGTGGCATCGTCAGAACCGTCGCTACCGCTCGATCCTTGATTCTTATTCCTAGGCTGTTGTTCGCTTCCACTTCCACTACCTCCGTTGTTGTTGTTATTATTATTTCGCTTCGTTCTTCCACCGCTTACTTGTTCCGTAACCTTCTCCGCGGCGACAACTGCAGCCGCTCTTCGAGAGCGTCTTCCAGTCGTCATATTAGTCATCGTATCTTTTGAGTTGTTATTGCCGTTTTTGCTATCATCAGACTCCTTTTTGCCATCAGAATCACTGCCATTACTGTGATTGGTCATGGCATTTTCAATCTCTTTCGGAACTTGAGGCACAGTCGTAGCGCGTTGGCGCGCCTTTGCGATATCTTTTGCAACCTCTGATACGGGCGTCTGCGTAGACGCGGGCACTCCCTTTTCAACCTTCTTTTCACTAGGCGCGCTAGCTTCTAGATTTATAGTTGAAGGCGTTCTATTGATCTGAAACGAATTGCGATGATGCGCAAACGCCATTTGGCTACCCATTTGCTGCTGTTGAAGAAACTGCGCAAACACATTCGGATCTTGCGTTGCCGCTAATGCCGCCATCTGCGCGTTCCAGTATTGCATTTGCTGATGCTGTTGCATAGCGGCCATAATCGCGGCATCGTTGTTGTTATTATTATTTGCAACGCCATTTCCGAATTGCTGGTACTGATTTGACGGCGTCGGTCTCACGTAACCAGAAAATGCAGATTGCGAATTCATTTTGACCGGTATCGGTAACGATTTCTTTCCTTCTCCGTTCAAGTCGGTGAGTGAATTCTTCTTCAATGATTCGCCATTATTATTATTATTATTATTGTTATTATTTGAAGCATCTACCGGTTTGATTTTGTCTCCTTTATTGTTTGGAGCATCCTTTGCAGTCAATGTTGTCGTAGTAGTTTTCGTCACAGACGGCGGCGCAATATTTTGTGCAAAAGAAGGCATCGAGAAATTTGCCATACCCGGCATACTGCCGCCAAAGTTCATCGCGGCGAGCATTGGATTCGCAGCCATAATCGCTTGAAGCTGAGATAACGGATTCGGTGCAGAAAGATGCTGAATAAGCTGCTGCTGCTGGTTCTGTTTTTGTTGTTGATGTTGACCTGCGTTATCGTTATTATTATTATTATTATTATTATTTTGTTGTTGCATCATCTGTTGCATTTGCATCTCTTGCATCATTCGGTTTCGAACCATTTCAGAAGTCGCGTTCAAAAGCGCCTGCGCGGCTGAAGCGGACGCCTGTTGTTCAACTCTAGCAACATCAATTAAAGCCTCACTTATCGATGGTGATTTTTTTATAATTTTATAATTTTTATTAGATTGTGCCGAGGCGATGTTCACAAACCCGGAAGGATTAATTTGTCTTTGCGACAAAGAGCTCTCTTTTCTTGGATACGGATGCGCCGGCTTGCGTTTCGGTCTCGCTGGGGGAATATCTGACGCCGTAGTTCGTCCTCCACCAGTAGACATGGACGAAGTCCTTCTCACAACAGTATTATTTGTAGTCGTCGTCGTCGCCGGAGATTGATTATTATTATAATTCTTATTATTATTCGCCAAGTTACTTAAAAGATCCGCCTCGTCCTCTTCCTTACTATTATTATTATTTGAAAAATCATCCCCATTAGATGTCGCGACTTGAGACTTTTTCCCAATCAAAGCTTGAATCAAAAGCTTTGAATTATTATTTCCTCCTTTATTTCCTACAATAACATTATTATTATTATTATTATTATCCATAGTAGTCATCTCACCACCACCAGCAGACGTTTGCGTATCTCGCGTCTGTTCGTCTCCTCCAGCGGCTCTCGTGACGTCCGATAACTGGTCAGCCTCTAAACTCTTCTTTTGCTCTTTTTGTAACTTTGCGAAGAACTTTTGCGCGTGCGATCGAATTTGCACTGCCGTTTTCGTCCCAATATGCTCTTCGATTTTTCTCCAAGCGCGACCGTGTAATTTCAACGCGTCCACGAAGCGATCGTGTTCTTGCTCGGTCCAACGCTCGCGTTGTTTCGTAATCGTATACGGTTTTCTCACCTTGACGCCGTTATCGTTAAGCATAATATCATCATGTTGTTGTTGTTGTTCAGAGTCGTCGTTGTTGTTCGCGTCATTATTATTATTATTTATAATATTGTTTCCTAGAGAAGAGAGTGTAGTTTTTAGTGAACATATAAAGAAAAAGGTACTTGGTCTCGACACCGTAATGTATGAAAGAGATCCCAAAGAGAGAGAATAATAACCTAGTCGAATAAAAAAAACGAACGCAATTTCGAACCTTGTTGACGCTGCGTTAATTGCGCGCTATGATTCTGTTGCATCATACTATGCTGATTTTGCATGAACGAATTTGCCATGAATGGATTATAAAACTGCTGATGTTGTTGAACGTTCGCTTGCGCGCGTAACATGTGCTGCATCATGTTCAAATCGTTCGCATTAGCGGCCGTTGCTTGAAACGAATTATTATTATTATTATTATTATTTCCATTTTGATTTTGGAAGTTGTTGTTTGAATCGCCCATTTTTAATCAAAATATAACACGCAGTTGCAGAACTATTCGATCAGTTCGTTTTGATCTTTAATCACTTATTTTAAAATTCGGATAGTAGTCTTCGCCGAGCGCGTAAATGAAGCAAAATGAAGTGCGCGAGGGATATTTTCCCCAAAAAAGGGCAAAAAGATAAAAAGTGCCATGGCACTTTTTGACTTTTTTCTCTCTACTACTGCTGCTCATTAAAATATTTTCGTGACGACAATATTTGACCGCGCGGTCGCGACGTCGACAACAAAGACGACGTTCTCTCTACACATCGCTCCCGCTCTCTGTTGATCACCGAGCACTCACATCTCTCTCGTCTCTCAATAAAAGTCAATAAAAGAGCGCGGCAGAGAGGGAAGATATTTAAATTTTTTGTGTCCTCTTCAAAAATATCATCGCGTCAGCTTTTTCGGTTTCGTAAATAATTCCGCGAATTTGGACTTTTTGAAGGAGAACTTTACATTTAATAAGTCACTTTTTACTCGTACGTAACTACCATGAAAACAAAGTCCATCGATAATACGATAATAATAAATAGTGATGGATGATATTAAATACTTCAACAACACTAAGAGACGACGACGTCGACGACGGCCGAGTGTTGAGCTTCTTCTTCTTACTACTTTAACAATAGACGATGATTGTAACACTCGAAATCAGAAGACATCATCATCATCATCATCATCATCTTCATCATCGTTGTTAGCGTTATTACAAAAAGCGAAAGAAAAGCAATTGTTACCGCTCGAGAAGAACGCGTTGTTGAATTCTTTGAAGAAGTTGATGGTTGATGATACTAATAAGACGAGCTCTTCGACGAAAACGACGACGATGATGAAAAAAGATGACATCAAATTGATGTTGCGGAATAATAATCCAACGATTGCTGGTGAAATCGCGTATATGTTTGCGATATCGAATAATCCTGATATTATCAATACTTCTGATAACTATTATTACGATGATGAAGATGATAGTGTTATATTATCGCGAACGACGATGGAGTTCTGGGACGCCTTACTCACGCGATTTGAAGAAGAATACGGAAATGTTGTTGCTAACGAGAATAAGACTAAGAAGAAGAAGAATAAAATGAAAATCAAAGTAGCAGCGAAACGAATTCGCAGTGAGTATAACGAATTTCTTTCTCGATTTGTGTATGCCGTGGAGAGAAATAATAACGAGTTCGAACTCGTAAGTTTAAAGTTACGAATCGCGTTGTTAAAAGACGCGGTTATGAAAAGAAACTCAGGGGCGGCGTTGTATACGACAAAGTTTGCTTTAGAAACGAAACAATTGTTAGTGCAATATAACATGCCATCGCCCGAAGCCGTACAGTTATTTCAGTTTCTCGCCTCGAACGTAGAACAAGCAGTCGATAAATAATAATAATAATAATATTACTACGTATATACAAATTTTCTACTATAGTACGGTGTGTACTGTACCTACCCGTAGTACATATTTTCTACTCATTCTTCATTTCTTTATATTCAGAAGCCTCTAAGGTGACGACGTTTAATTTACCAAAGATTATAATCTGCGCTCTTATTGCGCCATCTTCTAATCTGTCCACGACATTTCCGTGGAAACCTTTGAAAGGGCCGTTAAATATCTCTAAATCGTACGTTTTTTTCGGTCGTTCTTCTTTCATCATCATTTCGTTATCATCTACGCTTAAATCGTTACGTTGTTTGTTTTTCACGACTACTTTTTTTGCGCCAGCTGTAGATGAAACGTTCGTAATAATTTTATCTTCTTCATTATCTTTACTCATCGTCATCACATCACCTATCACTTCTTTTAAGCGAGCTTCGTATTCCTCACTAGTGACAATAACAGGCTTTGACGCTCTGAGTAAACCTTCAAAAAAGTTTGGATCAACTGGTTCAGCAATTTCGCGTTTTGCAGCGTCTCGTTTCCCAAAACTCGTCTTACCTCCGTGCGCAATTTTTTGAATAAAGTATTCGCTCTCTAAACTCTTTATTATTTCTCCCGTAATATCGACAACTTTTGCGAGTATAAAACCAGCCTGTATTGGTTCGCCTTCGACGATTAACTGCCGAATTTCTAAATCCGTTCTACCTTTGCAATCTTCTTCGGATAAAAAGAAACCGGGAGGTGGCTTTCTTGGGCACCAAACATCAATGACGCCTGGAATGTTCAAACAATTCGCCATCGCTTGCTTTTCGCGCGCTTCCGTGCACTCGATTGTATACCACAGAGCGTTTTTTCTATCGTCATCTTCTTGATCGTTATCGTTATTTCCATTATTATTTGTATCACCACCGCTCATCATCCTGTTCTTATTCTTCTTTTTCACCATTTCGCTGCTAGTCGATACGTTCACGAAAGAAGTCAAAAGATGGTCTCTCGCGTATCGACCTTTCCTCTCCGAGATCTTTACCTCTCCGCCTTGGAAAGTCTGCTTCAGAGCATACTCGACGTTCGCGGATTTCTCTACAGTAAAATCGCCGTTCTCGTTCTCGTTTTCACTACCATCGACGACGAAAGAGTCTTTATCTTCACTACTACTACCATCATCTTTTCTCTCTTGTCGTTGTTGTTGTTGTCGTCTCATCGTAGTCCTCGTCGCAGTCGCAGTAGCAGTCGTCCTCAAGCGCCTCGCTCCCCTCCTCATCGCCTTAACTTGCTCGACCTTCATCTTCTCCTCCTCCGCTTCTCTCATTCGATCGATGGGATTTACACCTCTATAGAAATCAAACCGCGCTCTGGCCAGTGTCATGATCAACTCTTCCTTCTTCCCTTCCTGCGTCATCTTTAGTTTCTTCAGTTCATCTTTCACGTCTTTCGCCTTTAATTTCCTCATCGCGTTCTGCAGTTCCTCGACCGTCATTTCCTCCTCTTTCTTTAGTACGACTTCTATTCCCTCTTCTTCTACTTCTCGCGCTTTTGGTTCATCATCATCGTCATCATCGACGTCGGGTTTCTTCTTCTTCTTCTTCTTCTTCTTCGTCGTCGTCTCCTTCTCATCATCGTCATCATCACCACCGACCTCTGCCGCCGATGATAACGAAGAGTTCACAATAAACGTACTCTTCGAATCCGTGCTCATCGCCGCCAAGCTCGGATTGGATATTTTACGACCAACGAGGAAAACTTTACTCAGTATACTGTTTCGCTCGTTACTACGAGTGGAGCGATGCGTCGAAGAGGAACAAAAAATAGTAGGAAATTGAGTAAAGGAGGAGCTATTGCGCATGGATACGGCAGTGATACCGGTCATTATCTCTATTAATAGCGCGGTTTTTTATTAAAATAATAACTATTATTTTCATTTTACTACCTCGTATAATAAATATTTTATTCTAACATACCAAAACCCTAAACCCTAAACAACATCATGAAACCCTAAACCATGTATACCGTAATAAGATCTCTCAAGCATCCCGTCTCCTTTTTTTTCATCTTTAGCGTTATAGTATATATCAACACTTTTACGCTTCATCGCAAGCACAGATAGTAACACATCTACCAGTCGTTATATTTCTATCTCTCCTAGTTTC
>Ga0115004_10003561_pt1 | contig 12655 bp, 11 predicted proteins | sample ArcticOcean_MG_C_10_FD_88737 | JGI IMG/M metagenome (GOLD analysis project Ga0115004, IMG submission 88737) | Marine microbial communities from western Arctic Ocean - ArcticOcean_MG_CB11_90 | ecosystem: Environmental > Aquatic > Marine > Oceanic | place: Arctic Ocean: Canada Basin | collected...
CAAATGGACTCACTGCGCCTGCATCCGGCGATGACATCGACTACGCATCGGCCGCCTGCTGGATGTTGCGTACCGAAACGCACGAACGCGTCGGCGGGTTCGATCCGCGATTCCATCCGGCGTACTTCGAAGACGTTGATTTCGTCTTTCGGCTCCGTCGCGTCGGTGGCCGCGTGCGCATCCATCCAACGGTCGCTGTCACACACCTCCGCGGCGGATCAGTCGGCAGAGTTCACGGGCCGACCGATATCTCAACGCAGCTCCACACGTTCGTCGAGCTGTGGGCTGACGAGCTGTGGCGTCAGCCACCGATCGCTGTGCGCCGGGCAATCGCTGCTGCCAGCTGACCGACCTCGACCGTCGGGCCAAGTATGTCGATCAGTGCGTGCGCCTGCTTCGAGTGCTCGCCATCGTCTGGCCAGACAGCGAGCTGCGTCGGCACGATTCGAGCGATCCCAGCAAAGGCCTTTTCGATGTCTTCGTCGCCGAGCACACACAGCACGTCGTCGTATTCGCCGGCTGCGTGGTGGGCAGGCAGGATGCGCACGTTCAAAACGTTGCGACCCCAGTCTTGCGCGAACCGCTGACCGTCGTTCTGCACGAAGATCGTGACGTCGGATTCGGTTTCGGTTTCGAGCTGGGCGACCAAAGCCAGAGTCCGCTTGGCCACATCCGGCTTGTACAGCGGCAGCGGTGCAGCCAGTGCGATCTGCCTGCGTGCATGACCGTGCGGCAATGACTGGCGCCCAATGACTTCGGCATAGACGTCGGCCAACGTGTCGGCGGCGCACTCCCAGGTGAATCCGGGGTCAGCAGCCCTATCGAGCAGAGCAATCACGTCGACATCGGTGAGCGCGCCAAGCAGCTTGGCAGCGATGTCATCGGTGTCGTACGGGTTGAACAGCGCCGTGGGCTCTGGCATCACTTCGGGCAGCGACGACACGTTTGAGGTGATGACGCGGGCCCCGCAGCGTCGGGCTTCGAGCACCGGCAGGCCAAACCCTTCGTACTTGGACGGGAACAGCACCACTTCGGCGCTCTGGTACAGCCGGACGAGGTCGGCGTCGGTGACGAAGCCGGTGACGACCACGTCGTTGGCCACGCCACGCTCTTGGCAGTAGTCGAAGAATTTAACGCGCTGCCCCTCGGCGATCTTCGACGCAATGAGCAGCTGGTGACGCTGCCGAAGCTCTGGGTCGAGTTGGCTGTACGCGTCGACGGCGCCATCGAGGTTCTTGCGCCACTCCGGGCCGGCTGGCACCATGACGAACCCGGGGAGCAGCGCAGGCACGACCTTGTTGAGTTCGACCATCCGCTCGGCGAGCGTGTCGGTCGGCGGCGCAAACTGCTCGGCCGTTCCTGCACCGATTGACGTGACCACACGTGCGTCGACGTTGAGCATCCGAACAACGTCATCGGCAGCCGACTGAGAATCGGTGACGATTGCGTCGGACGACACCAGCATTCCGAGACGCGACTGGTACCACGCCTTGGCGCCAGCGTCAGGCAGGTAAATGTCCGAGAACCGATACGGAATCAGGTCGTAACACGTGACCACGGTGCGCTCAGCAATGACCGGCGCGGCCAGCACACCAATGCTCGGTTGCTCGAACGGCGAGTTGACGTGCAGCAGGTCGACGCGTTGACCGCGCAGCTCGCTAAAGGATCGGAGCTTGCCTTCGAGGCCCAAGGTGTCGAGGCGCGCCACGTAGGGAAGCGCGTCGTTGTAGGCAAAGACGTCGACAAGGTCCGGGTGCCTGGCCTGCAGCGCTCGCGCCAGCTCGCCCGTGTACCGAGCAATCCCGCGTTCGCCGTGCTCGATGCTTTGCACCGCCTGAATGTCGAAGACGATCATCGTGGCGTCAGAGTGTGTCAGGCGTGGAGGTCATCGCTGCGAGAACGGCGGCGAGTTCGGCGGATGTGGCCGACATTTCTGCGAGTTCTGAGCGCAGCGCCGCGATCTCGCGACGGAGTTCGCTGATCATCTTCGACTGATACAGCTGCGTCTCAGCAACGACGTTCGAGAGTTCGCTCAGTTCGCCTCCGGCCCGAGCGCGATCGAGGGCCGCAACTCCGGACTCGTCAGCTGCGCGCCGGACTTCCTGCTTCGTCATCTCGAAGTGATTGTTGAAGTAGTTGCGAACGGGCCCGACCGTGGCCCGGGCTGCCGATTTCAGTTTCGCCTTCGGAGAGTTCGCCATCAGACAGTGACGGTACCTGGGACGGTTGGCTCAACTCGGGCAACGTGGCGATTCAACGCCTCCGCATACTGCTGGCCGCAGTGCGCCTCGCTCGGCTGATCTTGCATCCGTCGGTACGCCCGTTCGATCATCTGTGTGCGGGTCGCTGGCTCGTCGACCAGCCGCTGCATCCACGCAGCTGCGTCGCCGATGTCTGGGTCAGCCCACTGAAACCCGTCGGGGTAGGCGCCCTCACCGTTTTCGACAGCGATCATCGCCACGTCAATCAGTGCTGCGGATTCATCGTCCATGAAGTCGAGATTGCCCGAGAAACGCGATGCGAGCACTGCGGTATGCAGCCACATTGCATCGGCCAGGTGGAGGCCGAGCCCTTCGCCGCGATGCAGCGACACGAGGCAATCGGCAGCTGCGACCATGGCCGTCATGTCGCTGTCGGAGAGAAACTCGTCGAGCACCTCGATCCGTTCCGACATGGCGGAGTTGGCGACATGTGTTGTAATTCGGCCGAGCGATTCGGTCCGCTTGTCGCCGTTCAAGGTCTTGATGACCAGCCGCACGTTGGCGTCGGTCGAGCCGAATGCTGCCGCGAACGCGTCGATCGCACCGAAGGGGTTTTTCCGCTCGACGATGCTGAACAGGTCGAGCGCCACGACAAAGACGAACTCGTCGTTCGGCGCAAGCCGTTGCCGCCACGCTTCCTGAGCATTTTCGTCGAGCACCGGGCAGGAAAGATACATCGGCTGGTGCACCACGGGTGGCCCGTCGAGGACGGAGCGATAGGCGTCAGCGATAAAAGTCGTCGGCGCCCAGATCTCATCAACCAGTTCGATGCCGGATCGATGTGTTACCGGCACCTTGGCCACTTCCCAGAACCAATAGCCGACAACGCGGTCCACGACCTGAAGTTTCGGCCGGGCCGCCAGCGCCGCCGGAAGCTCCGGCGCGGTGACCACTGCAAGCGTCGTCCGTCGGACAATTTTCGAACCGACCGCATCAGCGACGGCCTCGACCTGCGGGCTGTTGGACGTGTCGACGTCGAAGATCGAGACCGGCACGCCAGCTGCGACGAGCGAACGATGGAGTTGTCGGACCGCTGTTCCCAGGCCGCTTGCTGAGCGGTGGTAGCCGAGCAGGTTGACGCCCTCGGCGTGGACGTCGCGTACCGTCGCCCGGGCAATCGCACTGCGACCCCCACCTTGGCGCGCGCGCATCCGTTCCCACAGACGTCGTGGCCCACCGGCCAATCCACTGCCAAAAGCGCGCCAATGCGCGGCGCGCGGCGCACGACGAAGCCGACGGATCGACAACCAGACAGCTCGAGCGATCGTCGGTGGTCGGCCGAAGCGGATGGCGCACCAGAGTCGATTCCGGTCCTGCAAGCGACGGGTCATCTCGCCCAGCAACGAGGTCGAGGCACCACCTTCGTGCCAAACGATGGAATCGGGAACACACGCATAGCGCAGACCCAGCTCTCGTCCGCGCAGTGCCAGGTCCACGTCTTCGTAGTACAAGAAAAAGCGTTCGTCGAACCCCCCGGTCAGATCGAGGAAAACACGGGAGAAGAGCACCGCTCCCCCGGTGAACATTTCGATGTCGGCGATGCCGTCAAATACCGAACTGTTGGGCTCGCCAAAGCCGATGTCAACTCCGGCGCCGTGCCGGTCCAGTGCGACGCCCACGCTGTTCACCAGGGCGACGTCTTCGACCAACGATGCGGCCATCAGCAATTTGGGCTGGGCGACACTCCATCCCTCTGCCAGCGCGTCGCTCAACCGCTCAAGCCAGCCGGCAGTAACGGTGACATCGTCGTTCAATAGTGCGACCGCTGTTGCGCCGGGACAACGCTCACAGACTTCGCTGAATCCCTCATTAGCAGCTGCTCCGTACCCGCGATTCGTTGTCCGAATAACCACCGCCCCGAACAGATCTTCGAGGTCTGCATCACCTGCGCTGTCCCGCTCGCTATTGTCAATGACGATGACAGGCCCAGCGCCGCCGGCATCGTGAAGTGCCGTCAGGCACCGGTTGAGCCTCTCTGATTGGCCCTCGTGTGTGACCACGACCACCGGAATGAGCGGAGAAGTCACTGAGCGAACCTGACGATATGCCGGGGTACTCGCAGCAGCAGTTGCGGTGTTGTCGCCCCTGCCGGAACTCCCGACCGTTGAGCAGTTTGGGGCCCATTGTGTTGGCGATTCGTCGGGCGGAATACGACCGGGTCTGAAAAATTCGACACCCGACTTCGGAACTGTTTCTTGTGAAGTCGAGCCTGGATTATTTGCCGCGATACACCCACGCCATCGCTGGCTGCGACCGGTTCACACATCAGGCAGAGCGTACTCTGAGAGTGGTTCAGGTTCAGGTTGAGCAGCGCTGAAGAGGACCCTGTAGCTGGTCCAAGTGTTATGCGACTTGGGGTTGGTTGTTGGTTCTCCACTGGCCGACGAGCACGAATGGGGGGCGAAGGCGCGCGCGAGATGTAACTGAAATGGATTCAACCGCGGTGGTCCACAACGTGAAGCGCTCATCGCGAAGAACAAGCGGGTGCGACGCATGGTCGGATCACTTGAGTACAGCTGCGAAGATCTTCGACTGAACTTGTTGGGGCAAGCAATGCCGCCGAGCGTGCCGAGCGTGCCAGCGGCGAACTGCGCGGCGAACTGTGCGGCGAACTGCGCGGCGAACTGCGCGGCGAGATCATGGAACTCACCGTTGCTCCCCACGTATTTCGTTCTGGGTTCGACGGCACCCAGGACCACGACCGCATGCTTTGAACTGCCAAAAGCGCACGAAATATCGGGCATATTCCCGAGGTGCTCCATCAAGCGCATCGGCTTTTCAGACAGCCCACTGCGTCCTCATGTTTTTGCTCGTCGTGGCCTTCGACGAGCGCGTCCAAATGTGTCGAATCATGAGTTGCGCTCCCCACCCGACGGTTATCGCTCGAACTCGCAGCCTTGACTTGCGGAGCTCGCGAAGCATCAGAGCAGTGATATCTTCGCTACCCGTGGTCAGATTCTCCTCGAAGCCAGTGGAGCCCGAGGGCGCCGGTGATCTTAGATCCGATCAGGAGCCTGTCGACTTGACAATCTTGACCGAAGCCAACGGCGGCGCCGGACCTGCGGATACCGCAACTCCCGAAGATTGCGAAGATCAAGACTCATCTCCGGCGCCAATCTGGACAAGCATCGATTGGAAGATCTGCGGACTGTTGCTCGTCGCGTCACTGTTGCTTGTGGGGCTCCACGTCAGGAGCTACGAGTCGCTGTCGCCGATCGACGAGCTGCAGCACATCGACTATGTCATCCGAGCGGGGGACTTCGACATTCCGGTCCGCAACGACCGCGTAGGACAGGAGGCCCTCGCCGAGGCAGCGTGTCGGAGCGTCGATGCCCCCGGTTACGTCGGGCCGGCTTGCGGGTTGGCCACCTATGACCCCAACGATTTCCAGGAGAATGGTTTCAACACGGCTGTATCGCAGTTCCCTCCCTACTACGTGACGACAGGGGTCGGTGCCCGCCTCCTTACAGCCGTTGGTCTCTTCGAAAGCAAGGTCACCGCAGCCCGAATGCTTGGCGCCGTGTGGTTGGCGGCTGCGCTCTCGGTGACCTGGTACCTGATGGCGTGCCTCGGCCTCAGACGGCGATCGCGTGCACCTGTGATCGCACTCCTGTTGGTCACGCCACTCACGATTTTCCATGCCGGAGCCACCGTGAACGCTGACGTGAGCTTGATGCTGACAGGGGCCCTGGCGACCCTCGCCACCGTGAAGTACGAAGCGGGGCGACTTCGGTGGTGGTGGGTCCCCCTCGTCTATGTCGGCGTGATTCTTGTCGAAGCGACGAACATCCTCGCGGTAGCTGCGTGCGGGCTGTATCTCATGGTGCGCCGGATCCCTGATGCAACGGCGTCGTTGACGCAACGTCTTGCGCCATTGACGATCCTTCCGGCCTTGCTGCTGTTCCGCGTTGAAGTGGCCGGTCGTCTCCATGCCAAATTCTTTCCCACGGCACAAGTCTTCGTGTCGACTGATTCGATGAGCAGCGCGCCAATGTTCATCGTCCATCGCACCGAAAGCGTGTCGTTCGAGAAGGTCATCGCCCAGCTCAGCTCGACGTTCACTCCGGTCAGAAACCCATACCTGTCTCCCCCGCTTCGCTCACAGTTGACAATCGCTGGTCTCGAACTCACCAATTGGCTTCTGATCGCACTGTTGTTCAGCGCCGCCATCGTTGTCGTCAGCAGCGCCCGCCTCACCTGGTTGTCGCGAATCACCCTGGTCATGCTGCTTGCAGCTGGGCCGTTCTACACCTTCTATTTCGCGTACTTCAGCAACCAAGACTTTGCAGCTCCCGCCCGGTTCGCGCTGCCGTTGGTTCCGTTGATGGCTATCGCTGCGTCCAGCGCAATTCAGCGCCGGTCGACACTGCTCGCAGTTTGGGGTGTTGCTGCCCTCACTGGGCTGAACACGGTGTTCCAGTTACTGACGGCGTGAGTCGCCCGCTACGAGCGGCCGTTCCGGCATCAGCTGGATTGAATTCAGCCAACATCTCGCTTCGGTCAGCGGTGGGCCCCACGCGACGGCGTCGGCGGCACCGAGAACTTTTCGCTCAATTTCCTGTCCGGTCTACTTCCGTTCCAGTTCTTGGCGATCTCCGTTTGGGCGAGCATCGGCTGGCTGCAAGACGGAGCCCAGCCTGATCAAGAAGGTTGCCTTCCCACATCGAACTCCTGGCCCTCTCAACCACGTTTCTGATCTTCGCCAGCTTCATTTTTCGATGGTTGATCCCGATGGTTGATCCCGATGGTTGATCCCGATGGTGTCCCTGCTGTTATTCATTGCGATCTTCACGGCAGGTGCCTCCCTGGCGCTGTCGGCGGCGAACGTGTCCTTTCGCGACATCAACGAGCTGTACTAACTAGCTGTATTAACTAGCTGTATTAGCATCGTTGTCAAGGTGCTGTGCGAGCCCGGTCATCTTCGTCGTCGGTCAAGTCACAAGCCCTTCGTCAGCAAGTGGGCAACGTGGACTCCGACCGGAGCCTTCGTCACCACCCCACATGAGATCTTGTACGCCAACGTGTTCCAAAGCCTTGCACGCTGCGGATCCTTCCTGCATGGGGCATTACTGCCTTTTGCAGGGTGGCCCGCCACTCTTGTTGACAACCACAACCGGAGCGGCCTGCTCTGTTGCGGCGGGCGACGCCGTACATCGCTGGGTTCGTTCCGTCGGACCAGCGTCAGTGACAACAACGACCGGCACCGGCAGCTCAATCAGCTGCCCAGGTAGCGGCGTGGTCATCGGCGTGCCTGCACCTTGGACAACACGCGACGGACCAAGTTCGGTCGTGTTTCGACGGCAGGGGCGCCGGAGCGCATCGGGCGCTCGAGCCAGTCGTGCCGATCCGGTTGCAGATTCGGGTTGTAGTACGGATCGTTATTGATCTCGTAGTGCCAACGCTCATTGATAAATGCGTACTCTTGCGGGCGGAGCACACTGACGCGTGTTCTGCTCTCGAAGTGGTACCAGCTGGCGTGCGGCGTCCAGATGATCCGATGCCCGCCGGCGGAAACCTTGAGCGAAAAGTCGACGTCGTTGTAGTTCAGCGGCAGTTCGGTCGTGAACCCACCCACAGCTTCGAATACCGAACGACGGACCAGCGCAGCGGCCGCGGTCACGCCGCTGCATTCCCGCTCGACGGCAAGTGGTCGCATTGGCCAGGGGCCAGGCGCGTTGCCGGCCCAGCCGAGGCAGGCGTGCATGATGTCGTGGTGGTAGACGTGCCCGCCGTGCTGCAGCGTCCCGTCGGAGAAAAGCAGTCGTGCGCCGACCATGCCAACGTCGTCGAGTTCGAGGTGTGCCACCATCACCCCGACGCTCGCCGGGTCAATCAGCTCTGTGTCGTCGTTGAGCACGAGGAACAGCTCGCCCGTGGCGGCGGTTGCTCCGGCGTTGATTTTTGCGGAGAAGTTGAAGTCGTCGTGGAAGGGAACAAGGCGCAGGCGGTCGCCCGCGATTCGGCGGAGGGCGTGGAGCACTGGCTCGGGTGTTGCATCGTCGAACACGACCACGAATTCGAGTTCCTGGTAGTCGGATCGCGTGGCCAGGCTTTCCACCGCGTCGACCACGTAGCTTCTCGTTGCACCCCACACACGTCCAGATGACCCACGCGTCGGGATGATCACGCTGACGAGCGGCGTCGATGTGACCCGGCGATTGACGCGGTAGCAGCCGTCGTATTCGCTGCGCTCGACCGTGGCGTCGATACCCAGCCGTTCGCACTGCGCTGCGACGGCGCGAACACCGGCGTCGAACGCCCACGGCTTGTTGTCCGAGCTTGCCGACACGCTGGTCGGGGCCTTGCGCCAGTGGTACAACACCTGCGAGACGTGGGCGACTCGCTCAGCTTGCTCGGTGAGGCGCAGCACGAGGTCGTGATCTTGCGCTCCGTCAAAGCCTTCGCGGAACCCACCGACATCGACGACCAGCTGGCGTTCGGCCATCAAGAAGTGGGTGATGTAGTTCTGGTTCCGCAGCCGTTCCGGTGAGAAGTCCGGCTTGAAGCACGGGTCGACGTATCGACCGTCAGCGCGGATGAAGTCATGATCGCTGTACGCGACTTGCGCCAGCCCGCCAGCCAGCCCGCCAGTCAGGACGGCGGCCATTGCACCGAGCGCGTGCGGTTCGACGACGTCGTCATGGTCAACGAGCGCGACGAACGTGCCGGTCGCTGCAGCCAGCGCGTCGGAACTCGCGGCGACGATGCCGCCCTGTTCGGAGCGATGCACGACCTTGACGCGAGGATCCGCAGCTGCACGTTCGTCGAGGATGAGCGCTATCTCGGGCCGGGTCGAGCCGTCGTTGACAAGCACATGTTCCCAGTTGGCTGTGCTCTGGCGTTCGACAGATCGGAGGCAGGCAGCCAAGTGGGCTGGGTCGGGGTCGAAGACCGGTGTCAGCACCGAGATGAGCGGAAGCATCGTGCTACTCAGAAGATGCGGGCGCGGACCGACCGGGTGATCCGGCCGACGGTGGATTGCGCACGATTGATCACCAGCCGTTGGAAGTGGTCTTGGTCTTGGCGGGCGCGGGCCAATTCGACGTGCAGCTGAGCGACTTGGCCACGCAGTGCACCGGTGCTTGCTTCAGCACCCTTGGCAACGTCGCGCGCCGCAAGAAGGTCTTGACGCAGTGCTGCGTAGTCCTGCTCGTTTGGGCCAACGAGCGTGCGGAGGCGGTCGATCTCCGTTTGGAGCTCGCCGGGATCGGGTGCTGACATCGTCGCAAGTGTACTGCGAGCGCCCATGGCGGCCGGTTTTACGGCCCGGCCGGGGTGGGCCATGGCAAGGTCGGGTGCAACTGGCGGAGGTGATCGAGCATCAGGTCGCCGAACAGGTTCGACGTGGCGAGCATCGAAGTTTCCTGTGTGCGGTATCGCCCGAGCATCTCGGCAACGTGTACGCCGCGTTCGCCCGAAGCTGCGAGTCGAAGCCACATTTCCCAGTCTTCCCAGCCGAAGACAAGCGCGTCGTCGACCCGATAACCACCGTGCTGTTCGAAGGTCTCTGCTCGGAACATGGCTTGGGCATCGATGTGGTTTGCCACGCACAGCCAGGGCACGTGCCAGCCGGTTGCGCTGCGCAAGCCGGTTGTCTTGGCGAACTCTTCGAGAATCGACCACGAGAAGGCCGCACCGGGGTGGGCATCGAGCGCGTCTGCCAGGCGGCGCAGACAGGTCGGGTAGATGTGGTTGTCAGCGTCCATGACCATGACTTTGGCACCGCGGGCGTATTCGATTGCCCGGTTCCGGCTTGCGGGGAGTCCACGGTTCGCATCGACGCCAATGAGCACGATTGGTGTGTCGGGGTGAGCCTCGATGAAGTCGCTGACCACCTGACGGCCGTGATCGTTTGAATGGTCGTCGACGATCACGATCTCGATGTCGACACCCGTCGACGCGACAATCGAGTCGAGTGTCTCGCCGACCACTGCGGCGTAGTCAAAGAGCGTGACGATGACGCTGACCTCTGGCGTTGCATCCGGTGTTGCATCGCGGTACGACGCCGACGTGATCACTTCGATGTGGTCGGCATCGCCGTGACGGTAGGCGCAGCGAGCAGCATCGATCGATCGTTGCAACGACATCTCGTCATGGAGCGCGCAATACACACGTCGGCGGAAGGCGGTTGTTGGACGGAAGGCGGGCAGCAACGGAATCTGTTGTGCCCGGCGCAGCTTCGAGCGGTACAACGGCAACGCACGTCCGGTAGCGAAACGTGGTGAGCTGCCACTCTGCTCCGGGTTCACTGCCGGGTTCACTGCCGGGATCGACTCCAGGATTGGGGCCAGGCTGTCGACGAGCGGATGTTCTTCGAGCACAGCAATCGATCCGGCCGCACTGATCTCGGCGCACCGATCGGGGTCGTCGAGCAGCTCGGCAATCGTCGTTGCCAGATCGGTTGTCTCGATGAAGTGTGTGCCCGACTGCAGTGGTGCGCAACCTGTTGCTGGCTCGGTGACGACAACGCAACCGTTCGCCATTGCCTCGATCAGCCGAGCCCACTCGAAGTAGTGATTGGCTGCGTCGCCTGAATCACCTGCATCACGATGGATGTTGACGAGGATTTTCGATGATGCGAGGAGGTCGTACTTGGCTGCGCCGAAGACCAGTGATTCGATTGCTCCGTCGACGGGACGGCTGAAGTCGAACAGGCGGAGGTCGGCCCGACGTTCCCAGAGCTGCGGGGCGAGCGTTGCGAGCGTCGCGGCCCGGTAGTCGGTCAGGCCACCGAGGAACAGCACATCGGTGGGCCGGTGGGTGAGCTGATGGCTGGGCTGGCTGCTGGGCGCGCTGCGTCGATCCATCGACGGGACTCCGCCGAGGCGCAGGTGCTGCGCCTCGATGCCTTCGGCCTGCAGCGCAGCAACGCCGTGCGTGTTGATGTCGAGCACCATCGGGCTGGCCCGACTCAACAGTACGGTCATGTCGAACCAGGAGGTTCCGGGCTGTTCGGTACAGACCGGGATACTGCACTGCGCTGCGGCATCGATTGCAGCGTCGTCGGCGTCACTGAGCACGTAGAACTCGTGGGGCGCGACAACAAGGTTGATCGCTGCGGCGTCAGTCGGAAGCGAGCCGTCGCGCACGAGTTGGCTCCGATGACCGGCCAGGGCGGCCGCCTCGACGAGCCATGCAGCGATGTCGGCCATGAAGTCGTTGCCGCGCTCGGCAACGAACACGTTCACGGGTCGGGCCGTCACGAACGCTTGCGCACCGCGCGCACGACGTCAGCAGGTGCCCGCCCGATCTTGGACGCCGTCCGTTTGATGACAGTTGCCCGGTCCGGTGCAGCGCGCAGGCTGACTGCCATCTGCTTCACAAGGTTGCGTCTACTCATCTCCGCTGGGAGCTGCGCGGCAATGTCTCGGAGTTCTGCTTGGCGCTCACGTGACGCCTGCTGGAGGTCGTCAAGCTGCTGTTCCATGGGGTCGGGCTGCACATCGACAGGATATGTGCCATCCGTCGCCCGGCCGAGCATGGAGACGTTCACGGTGGCCGATGTATAAGGTTTGCCACTCATGTCGATAAGGAAAGCGCTCGCGCAGCGCAACCTGTTGTATCTCCTCGCTCAAAAGGAGTTACGGACGCGCTACCGCAAGTCGATCCTCGGCTGGGCGTGGAGTCTTCTCAACCCCTTGAGCCAAATGATCATCTTCAGCATCATCTTCTTGAAGGTGTTTGATGGCAACGCACCACGCGGCGCCGCGAGTGGCCTCGACAACTTCCCGCTGTACTTTCTCGCCGGCCTCTTGCCGTTCCAGTTCTTTTCCATCTCGGTCACTGCCGCCATTGGCAACGTGCAGGGCGGGGCGAGCTTGATCAAGAAGGTGGCGTTCCCGCACGAACACCTGGTGTTTTCCATCGTGATTGCTCAGCTCGTCACGATCGGCATCGAGCTGGTGGTGCTGTCGATCTCGTTCCTGTTCTTCGGTTACTTCATGTTCCAGTGGCTGCTACCAATGGCACTTCTGCTTGTGCTCATCTCGCTCTTCACCACCGGTATTGCTTTGGCGCTGTCGGCGGCCAACGTCTTCTTCCACGACATCAACTACCTGTGGGGCATTGTTGCTCAGCTCATGTTCTATTCGAGCCCGATCATTTTCGTTCCGGCGCAGGTCCCCAGCGAGGCCGTTCGATTTGTCAGCAACTGGGGGCCAACCGGCAGCTTCGTTCGGGCCTCCCAGCGCATCTTGTACGACGGCCAGTGGCCCGGCATTGAACGGTGGGGCTACATTGCCGGGTTTTCCTTGGCAACGTTTGTGTTCGGCGCCTGGATCTTTAATAGGTTGTCGCCGCGTTTCGCGGAGGAATTCTGATGGCTCTTCTCGATCGGTCCAACGGTGCAAACTCCGACTACGCACTCCGGGTTTCCGAGGTCTCCAAGACCTTCC
>Ga0115004_10003563_pt1 | contig 12653 bp, 7 predicted proteins | sample ArcticOcean_MG_C_10_FD_88737 | JGI IMG/M metagenome (GOLD analysis project Ga0115004, IMG submission 88737) | Marine microbial communities from western Arctic Ocean - ArcticOcean_MG_CB11_90 | ecosystem: Environmental > Aquatic > Marine > Oceanic | place: Arctic Ocean: Canada Basin | collected...
ACAAGAATTATGAATCAATATCAAAATATTATCAAGAAGGAACCTTTGTAAGCGGTGGTCTAAGCAAATGGTGTGGAGCTGGCGGTTGGCGACTTGGATTTTTTGCGGTACCAAAAGAGTTGTCAAATTTTTTAGAAAGTTTAAGATCTTTAGCAAGCGAGTCTTACTCTACAGTAAACACACCTGTTCAATATGCGGCCGTTGAAGCTTATACAGGAGATTACGATGACTATAAAATTAAAGTAATTAAGATTCTAAATTCATTAGGAAATTATGTTTATAATAATTTAAAATCTAATAAAATTTTAATTAACCCCCCTCAAGGAGCGTTTTATTTGATGCCTGAATTTTTAAATAAAAAATATAAAAATTCCTCAAACTTATGTGAAGCTATTTTAAATGAGACAGGTGTGGCAATGCTACCTGCTTCAGAATTTGGTTTTAAACCAAATAGAATGTTAACAAGATTAAGTTATACCGACTTTGATGGGAGTGAATTTTTTAAAAATGTTTCAAAAAATAAAACAATAGACAACAAGATGATAGAAAAATACGCACCAAATGTAGTGGAAGGAGTTAAAAAATTATCTTTTTGGGCCAAAAACCTTTAAAGATTCTCTTTGACCTTCGTCCATATCCATAGTTAAATTCTCTTAATTAACAAACAACAGGAGACACATGAAAAAAATAATATCAATGGTTTCTGCAGTTTTAGTAACGTTCGCTATATCAAGCCCACTTACTTCAATTGCAAAATCGGCAGAGTTCTTTACTATAGGAACTGGCGGACCTACTGGAGTTTATTTCCAAACAGGAAACGCTATTTGTAAAATGTTACATAAATCAGCAATAAGTGCTGAACATGGACGAAAAAAAGGTACGGCTAAAGGTTATAGATGTACTGCACCTTCAACAGGTGGATCAAACTACAACATTGGACAAATAAAAGAAGGTGAGTTTCAATTTGGTGTAGCTCAGTCTGACTGGCAATTTCACGCTGTTAACGGTTCAAGCAAATGGGAAGGTAAACAGTTCAGTAATTTAAGAGCTGTATTCTCAGTGCACAACGAACCATTCCAGATTTGGGCCAGTAAAAAATCTAGAATAAAAGATTTTAAAGGTCTAAAAGGAAAAACAGTAAACATTGGTAATCCAGGTTCAGGCCAAAGAGGAACTATGGAAGAATTAATGAAAGCTATGGGAGTTGATACAGGATACTTTAAAAGCACTACAGAGCTAACATCATCTGAGCAAGTAAAAGCTCTTTGTGATGGTAAGATAGATGCTTTTGGTTATTCAGTGGGATTTCCAAATGGAGCTATGGAGCAGGCAGCAACTTGTGCAGCAAAAGCGAGCCCAATTAATTTAACTGGTGCACCAGTTCAAGGATTAATCAGCGGTGCTGATTATTATGCTGAAGCAGTAATACCTAAAGGTACTTACACAGGACAAAAGAAAGATGCTACAACTTTCGGTGTTAAAGCTACTGTTGTAACTAGTGCTGACGTTTCAGATGAACTTGTATACTTAGTAACTAAAGCTGTTATGGAGAACTTTGATGATTTCAAAGCTCAACATCCGGCATTTGGTTTTTTGGAAAAGAAAAACATGATTAAAGATGGTTTATCTGCTCCATTGCACCCAGGTGCTATTAAGTATTATAAAGAAGTAGGGTTAATGTAATTCAACTACTTAATAAAATTAAAAAGGCCCAATTTTTTGGGCCTTTTTTTTTATAATAATGTATCTTCTTTTTAATGAGACAAAATATTCAAAATAAAATAAAAGATAAAATCAGTGAAGATTTGTCACCTACTAGAAATCTTTCAGGAATTCACTTAAAGATTGTAGCATCAATTGCAATTTTATGGACATTTTTCCAACTATGGATTGCTTCACCTTTTCCTTTTATCTTTAATTTTGGAATGTTTAATGGCTTACCGGCAAGAGCAATTCATTTAGGTTTTGCTTTAACTCTTACTTTTTTAATCTATCCAATTTCCCGCGGAAAAAAACTTTCAATTATTGATATTTTGATTAGTTTAGCTTCTGCTTTTTGTTGTCTTTATATATATTTTTTTTATGATCAGATAATTAATAGAGGAGGGGTACTTTTAAAATATAGCTTGGGTCAATACGCTTTTCCAGTTGAATTAGTTATTGGAATATGTGGAATTTTATTCTTGCTTGAAGCAACAAGACGAGCAATTGGATTGCCTTTAGTTATGATAGCTGTTTGTTTTTTATTATTCTCATATTTTGGTCAATATGCTCCAGATATAATTTCTCATGGCGGTCTTTCTTTAAAACGATTAGTTGGATTTCAATGGTTTGATCAAGAGGCTATATTTGGAATACCCATTGGAGTTTCTGTAGATTTCATATTTTTATTTGTTTTATTTGGAGCGCTCCTAGAAACTGCTGGTGGAGGAAAATATTTTTTAGATTTAGCTTTTGCCATGGTTGGAAAAATGAGAGGTGGCCCTGCTAAAGCGGCAATTCTAGGATCAGGAATGACGGGATTAATTTCAGGATCCTCTATAGCAAATACAGTTACTACAGGAACTTTTACTATTCCTATTATGAAAAAAACAGGATTTTCAAAAGAAAAGGCTGGAGCAATTGAAGTTTCTTCTTCTGTAAACGGTCAAATTATGCCTCCCGTGATGGGAGCCGCCGCATTTGTAATGGCAAGCTTTATTGGTGTTACATATTATGAAGTTGTCAAACATGCTTTTTTACCAGCAATAATTTCATATATTGCTCTCTTTTATATTTCTCATCTTGAAGCTTTAAAATTAGGATTAAAAGGCATGGAAGATAGTGATGTTCCTAATTTAAAGAAAACTTTTCTAGGTGGTCTCCATTTTTTAATACCCATTTTTGTTTTAATTTATATGTTAGTTTTTTTAAGGTTTACTGCTTCATACTCTATTTTTTTTGCTACAATCACTTTAATCTTAGTTAATCTTGTAAACAGAATATTTAATAAATCTAATTTTAAAGCTGGTTTGAGGATTTGGTTTAATGAAACTGTAGTTGGATTTGAAAAAGGTGCACTAAATATGGTTGGTGTTGGAATCGCAATCGCAACCGCAGGAGTAATTGTTGGAGCAGTAGGATCTACAGGATTAAGTACAAATTTAATTATTGTTATTGAGACAATAGCGAAAGACAATGTTGTAATTCTGCTATTCTTAACAATTATTTTATGTTTGTTGCTTGGTATGGGGCTTCCAACTACAGCAAACTATGTTGTCGTGGCTTCATTAATGGCAACAGTGCTAGTTGATGTAGGAAATGCATCTGGATATATTTTTCCTCTAATAGCTGTACATTTATTTGTATTCTACTTTGGATTAATGGCAGATGTTACCCCACCCGTAGGTTTAGCATCTTATGCAGCAGCAGCTATCTCAGGTGGTGATCCTTTAAAAACTGGGGTGCAAGCCCTTTGGTATAGTCTTAGGACAGGGATACTACCTATTGTTTTTTTATTTAATCATGAATTACTTTTAATTGGAGTTGAAAATATTTGGCATGCTCTTGTTGTAGTTGTGACATCATTAATAGGAATATTAGTTTTTACTGCAGCAACACAAAGATGGTTCATTAATAGATTGAAATGGTATGAAGTAATAGTTTTTTTAATTATTTCATTATCATTTTTAGCGCCAGAATTCGTCCTTAATAAATTTTACCCTAAATATGAGCAACAACAACTATCAGCTAAAAAAATTCAAGCTCTTTATTTTGAACCAGAAAAAGAAATTCATATAAAAGTCACCAGAAGAACTAACTATGGTGATCGGTATAAATTATTTGTAATCAATAAAGGAAGCTTTGATGAAGATTTTAATCTTGAAACTTATGGCATGAAGATAACACAAGAAAAAAATAATTTAATAGTTAAAAATTTAGACTGGAAAGGTTTAGCTAAAAAATCTGGTATTGAAAATGGAGATATAATTAGCAATTTTAAAATTGAAAACCTTGAAAGACCTAATAAAGCAGTTGTATATCCATTTGCTTTATTTTTACTTTTTATATTTGGATTGTTAAATTACAGAAGAAGTGAACGCTAAAAGATTTTCCAAGTACCCGAAGCTGATGTCACTAAATTTTTACTACTACTGATTTCACAATTTATAAAAACTAAAGTCTTAGTTTTTTTTAAAATTTTTACTTTTCCACTCAATTTTTCACCTAGTTTAGCTGCAGAAATAAATTTTATATCTAAATTGATGGTTACACATCTGCGATCTCCAGCCACTCTGTGTGCAGCTGTACCCATACCCGTATCTGCAATTGTAGACAAATAACCTCCATGAGCTATTTTTCCAGTATTAAGATGTATTTCTTTAACTTCAGTCAAAAATTCATAGTTTAAGTCATCAATTCTTTTAAGATCAAGACCACCTAAATATTTCATAAACCCTTGATTAGTTTCGTCCATATCTTTTTTTATCATAAATTGGCATAAGTTGTGAGAAAATTACTGCAGATAAAATCAAAAATATTCCTAGAATTTTAATTTCGTTTAGAAATTGATCTAATATTAGCCACGCTAATATAGCTGCAACAACCCCCTCGAGAGAAAATATTATCGCTGCTGGCGCTGGTGATATATTTTGTAAACTATATGTTTGTAATAAAAATGCTATCGCACTTGATAAAATACCAACATATAAAATTTCATATGAGTCCTTTAGTATATTGCTCAAGGTAGGTGTTTCAAAAAAATACATGGGGAGAATTAAAATTAAACAACCAATAAAGCATTGAGACATTGCGATGGTAATTGGATAATTAAAAATATCAATTGTTTTTCTAATAAGTATTATATGAACTCCCCAACATAAGGCACTAAGTATACCAAGTGAATCACCCAATCTAACTAAAGAATTTTCTAGTTCACTTAAAAGTAATCCACCAATTAAACAAACAACTACAGCAGGCCAAATTGACCAATGGATTTTTTTAGAAAAAATAAAATACGAAATAACCGGTACTACTAATACATAAAAAATTGTGAATACGCCAGTATTTGCAACGTCCGTATAAATCAAAGAGATCTGTTGCAGAGCCTGTCCTACAGCTAAAATAAATCCTAAAAAAAATAAAAAATAAAAAATTTTTTTCCTATTAATATTTATTGTTTTTATTTTCTTAAATTCAAAAATAAAAAAAAAAGGTAACAAGCTTAAAAATCCAACTAAAAATCTGCCTACACTAAAGGTGTAAGGTCCAATAAAATCCATGCCCATATCTTGCGCGACAAATGCCGATCCCCAAAGAAATGAGGTAACAACTGCACAAACAAGGGAAAATAATTTTTTATTCATGGCCTGTACTATTTTAAATTTGGTTAAACAGCAAGCTTGAAAGCGAAGTCTTTACCTAGGCACTGACCAAGATATACACAGAATCTTGCTCCTTCAGCGCCATCTATTACTCTATGATCATACGAAAGAGAAACAGGAAGAATTTTTTTTGAAATAATTTCTCCTTTAATTTTGACCAATCTATCAAAGCTTTTTCCAACACCTAATATAGCAACCTCTGGCGGATTAATTATTGGAGTAAAAAAAGTACCACCAATTCCGCCAAGACTTGAAATAGTCATCGAACCGCCAAAAAATTCTTTTTTATTTATTTTAAGTTCTCTGCATAGTTTGCTTGTTTTTTTTAGTTCTTCACCAATTTCTTTTATACTCATTTGATCTACATTTCTTATTTTTGGTACCATAAGACCATGTGGCGTATCAACAGCAAAACCAATATGAAAATATTTTTTATATATTATTTTATTTGTTGTAGAATCAATGGAAGAATTAAAGTTTGGAAATTTCTTTAATGCATTGATTATGGCTTTAGTTATAAATGCTAAAGGTGTTACTGAAATTTTATCTCCAGTATAATAGTCATATAAAGTAGATCGAAATTGTTCCATCTCAGTAATGTCTATTTCTTCATGTTGTGTTACATGTGGAATTTCAGTCCATGATCTTACCAAGTGAGGTCCAGATAATTTTTTAACTCTTGGTATTTCTTTAATTTCAACTTCTCCAAATTCTTCATGAGAATACTCATCTTTATAAATTTTTTTTTCTACTTGTTCTTTGTTCACTCCAGCTTGAGATTTTATAAATTTTTTTACATCTTCTTCTGAAACTCTTCCAGATCTTTGCGATCCCGGTATTTGCATAATATTAGAGCCCAGTTCTCTCGCAAATTTTCTAACTTTTGGACTAGCCGGCTTAATATTTTGATTAGAAGAGATTATAACTGATTTTTTTACCTCTTGTTTTAGAGCTGAGCTTTGATCTACTTGTTCTTTTTTTTCTAAAATCTCATCACTTTTTTTTATCTCCTTAGTCTTTAGAGTAAGTATTAGATCACCTTGATTAACTTTGTCTCCTATTTTTATATTAATTTTTTCAATAACACCCTCTAGAGTTGAGGGAACCTCAACACTTGATTTATCGCTTTCTAGAGTTATAAGTGAATCATTTTTTTTTATAGATTGACCTTCTTTAACTAAAACTTCAATGATTTCAATATTTTCAAAATCACCCATATTTGGAATAATTATTTTTTGTATACTCATATTTATAATTTAGTCGGAAACGCTTTGTTTTTATCAATATTATACTTTTTGATAGCCTTTTCTGCTTTATCAGAACCAACTAGTTGTTCTTTAGCTAAGGCACTCAAAGTATAAGCAACTATATGCTCTTTATCTACTTCGAAGAATTTTCTTAAATTTTTTCTTGTATCACTTCTCCCATAACCATCTGTCCCGAAAGAATAAAAAGGTTTGTGAATATAGGGTCTAAGTTGATCAGAAAAAGATCTCATGTAATCCGTTGCAGCAATCACTGGTCCATCTCTTTTTTCCAAACATTCCTCAACATAAGATTTTTTCTTTTTTTGTTCAGGATTTAATAAATTCCATCTTTCTATTTCCATTCCATTTTTTCTTAATTCGTTAAAACTTGTAACACTCCATACGTCAGAATCTATTCCGTGTTCTTTAGATAAAATTTTGGCCGCCTTTATTACTTCTCTTAGAATTGTTCCTGATCCTAATAACTGCACCCTTGTTTTACCTTTATTATTATTTTCTTCAAACAAGTACATTCCTTTTAAAATACCTTCATCAGCATTTTTTGGTTTTTCAGGATGAGAATAATTTTCATTCATTGCTGTAATATAATAAAAAATCTTTTCTTTTTTTTCATGCATTCTTCTGATTCCTTCTCTTAAAATCACCGCCATCTCGTATGCAAATGTAGGGTCATAACTTACACAGTTTGGAATATTTGAAGCTAATAATTGACTATGGCCATCTTGATGCTGCAATCCTTCTCCAGCTAAAGTAGTTCTTCCTGCTGTTGCTCCAATTAAAAATCCTCTAGTTTGAGAGTCTCCTGCTGCCCAGGCAAGATCTCCAACTCTTTGAAATCCAAACATAGAATAAAAAATATATATAGGAATCATTTCTATATCATGATTTGTGTAAGAAGTTCCTGCTGCTATCCATGAAGACATGGCACCCGCTTCATTTATTCCCTCCTCAAGCACTTGGCCACTTTTATCTTCTCTATACGAACTTAATTGCTCAGAGTCCTCTGGTTCATATTTTTGACCTTCGTGTGCATAAATTCCTATTTTCCTAAAAAAACCTTCCATACCGAAAGTTCTAGCTTCATCTGGAATAATTGGAACTAGTCTAGGTGCAACATTTTTATCTCTTAATAAACTAGTTAACATTCTTACCAAGGCCATTGTAGTTGACATTTCTTTTTCTCCAGTAGATTTCATGAAATTTTCAAAAATATCTTGTGGAGGTGTTTTAATAGATTTTGCAAAAGAACTCCTTTCTGGAATAGATCCACCCAGCTTTAACCTTTTGTCTTTTAAGTATTTAATCTCTTCTGAATTTTCATCAGGTTTGTAAAATTCAATATTTTTGACTTGCTTGTCTGTTAGAGGAACATTGAATCTATCTCTGTAATACAATAAATCTTCCTCATCTAATTTTTTTTGTTGGTGGGTAGTGTTAATACTTTCTCCAGATTTACCCATACCATATCCTTTTACTGTCTTAGCAATAATTACGGTTGGTGATCCTGTATTATTCATGGCTGCATGATAAGCTGCATAAACTTTATGTGGATCATGTCCTCCACGATTTAATTTCCATACATCTTTATCGGTCATACTCGAAACTAATTCTTTTAATTCAGGATATTTTCCAAAAAATCTCTCTCTAACATATGCGCCTCCTTTTGCTTTAAATGCTTGATATTCACCATCTACACATTCATTCATTCTTTTTATTAGTAAGCCTGATTGGTCTTTAGCTAATAATTGATCCCAGTAAGACCCCCATATAACTTTTATTACGTTCCAGCCAGCGCCTCTAAAACTACCTTCTAACTCTTGAATAATTTTTCCATTTCCTCTTACAGGCCCATCAAGTCTTTGAAGATTACAATTTATAACAAAAATCAAATTATCTAATTTTTCTCTTGCTGCCAGACCAATTGCACCTAAAGATTCTGGTTCATCCATTTCTCCATCGCCCAAAAAAACCCAAATTTTTCTTCCTTCATCTTTAATTAAACCTCTGTTAATTAAATATTTTGTAAATCTTGCCTGATAAATTGCCATGATTGGACCCAAGCCCATTGAGACAGTTGGAAATTGCCAATAATTAGGCATGAGCCACGGGTGAGGATAAGATGATAATCCGCCTTTCTCAACTTCTTGTCTAAAACCGTTTAATTGTTTTTCATTTATTCTTCCTTCTAAAAAAGATCTTGCGTAAACACCCGGAGCAGAGTGTCCTTGAAAGTAAATTAAATCTCCACCAAATTTATTATTTTTTGCACGCCAAAAATGATTCATACCAACATCATATAAAGTGGCTGCTGATGCAAAGGTACCAATATGTCCACCAAGTTCAGAACTTTTTTTGTTAGCCTTAACTACCATGGCTGCAGCATTCCATCTTATGTAGGCTCTAATCCTTTTCTCAATATTTTGATCACCAGGTGATTTTACTTCTGCTTCAGGTGGAATTGTATTTATATAAGGCGTGGTTCTTGTGTCAGGTAAAACTAGTCCAGATTTATAAGCTTGATTAATAACTTTATTCAATAAGTAACTCGCTCTAGAAGCTCCCTCACCTTTTATCACAGAGTTAAGAGAGTCTATCCATTCATTTGTTTCGAGTGGGTCAATATCTTCTTTAGAAGATGCTTCAGCAAAAACATTTTTTACCTTATCTACAGATTTATCTAAATCTAAATTTTTATTCTGTGTAGGCTTATCTTCGGTTGTTTCTTTTTTAAACTCTTCTTTTTGAGATACAACTTGACTATTCTGAATAGTCGCTAGAATGCTTCCTTTAGAAACTTTTTCACCAATATTGACTTTTATATCTTTGATCTCTCCATCTAAAGGAGAAGGAATCTCAACACTAGATTTATCGCTTTCAATTGTAATTATTGGGTCATTTTTACTTATTATATCTCCAGGTTTTATTAAGATTTCAATTATCTCAACGTCTTTAAAATCTCCTATATCTGGAACTAAAATATTTTGAGTCATAAATTAATTTTATAATCTGGTTGGAACATATTAAAAATATCATAAATAATAAACTTAAAGATTGGGGCATAATAGATAATAAGATGAATTTTTGACACATTTTATACGTTTTTTCGCCAATTTAAATTGATTGTATAAGATATGAAATGGTTAATAAAATTTTTGTTCAAAAAAAAAGAAATTAAACCTAGTAGGGTAACTATAGTGCAGAAGATTATTCTAAAAAAATACCTATTAAGATAAATATATAAAAGTTAATCTAGCTTTTATGAATAAACCTCTTTGGAAGCCTTCAGATAAAAAAACTCAAGATTCTATTATAGAAGATTTTTCTAAATTCATTAAATTTAAACCTAATAAAAACTTTAAAGATTTGTGGCAATGGAGCGTATCAGAGCCAGAAAAGTTCTGGTCAAATTTCTGGGATTATTCAAAAATTATTGGAAATAAAGGAAATAAAATTATTAAAAAAGACAAAATTTTTAATCAAACAAGATTTTTCCCTGACTCCAATCTGAATTACTGTGAAAATATATTAAAAAAAAAATCTGATAATATCGCCATAAATTTTTTATCTGAAACAGGATTTGAAGAAAGTATATCATGGAAGTTACTGTACGAAAAAGTATGTAAATTTTCATTCTATTTAAAGTCATTAAATTTAAAAAAAGGAGATAGGGTAGCAGCATATGTTCCAAATAAAATAGAATCTATTATTTGCTTTTTAGCATGCGCAAAAAATGGAATAATATGGTCTTCATGCTCTCCTGATTTTGGTGCACAGGGCGTTATTGAAAGGTTTAAACAGATAAAACCAAAAGTTTTAATCACAAGTGATTATTATTTTTACAATGGTAAAAAAATTAATATTATAGAAAAAGTTAATAACATTTTAAAAGAAATTATTTCAATAAAAGAGGTAATAGTCTTTTCATATAATAAGAAGGAAAAATCTGAAAGTCATAAGTTTATTAATTTTGAAGAAGCATTAAATAATTCTAAATTGGATGAAATTTTTGAAAGATTTGAATTCAATCATGCAATTTATATTCTTTATTCAAGCGGAACAACAGGCAAGCCAAAATGTATTACGCATGGAGCTGGTAATGTATTAATTGAACACAACAAAGAATTTATGTTGCATTGTGATATTAAGGATAATGAAAAATTGTTTTACTATACGACAACAGGATGGATGATGTGGAACTGGCTTGTTGGAGGGCTGGCCACAGGTTCGTCAATATTTTTATTTGATGGCTCTCCAACTTATCCCAAAATAGATATTCTTTTAGAATACTGTCAAAATAAAAAAATCAATTTATTTGGAACAAGTGCTAAATATATTGATCATCTAAAGAATGAAAAATTTAATAGTAAACATTTGGACTTAAGCTCAATTAAAATTATTACTTCAACGGGATCACCGTTAGCAGAAGAAAGCTTTAAATATGTTTATGATAACATCAAAAAAGATGTTCATTTAGCATCCATAGCTGGAGGAACAGATATGGTCGGTTGTTTAGTTTTAGGTAATTTATATTCCAATATATATAAAGGGGAAATTCAAGGTCAGAGTTTAGGTATTGATGTTGATGTTTTTACAGATGATGGAAAAAGTACAAAAGACGGTGAAAAAGGAGAACTTGTAGTAAAACAACCGTTTCCTTCAATGCCAATTAAATTTTGGGGAGATGATAATGGTGAAAAATATCATAAAGCTTATTTTACGAGGTTTAAAAATATCTGGCACCATGGCGATTTTATAGAAAGGACTTCAAATAATGGATTTATTATGAGAGGCCGATCAGATGCTACTTTAAATCCAGGAGGCGTAAGAATAGGAACATCAGAAATTTATCAGCAAGTTGAAGACATTGATTTTATTATAGAAGGCCTGGTTGTCGGACAAAATTATAAAGATGATGTGAGAATAATTTTATTTGTGACAACAAAAAACAACAAAGAGTTAGATAGTGAAAAGATTAAATTAATAAAAAGTAGAATAAGAAAAAATTGTTCTCCTAAACATGTTCCATCAATAATTATTAAAACACCAGAAATTCCACGAACTAAAAGTGGCAAAATAGTTGAGCTTGCAGTTAAAAAAATAATTAATGGCGAAGAATTAAATAATAAAGAAGCTATAGCTAATCCTAGTTGTTTAGAATTTTTTAAAAATTTAAATAAATTTAAATAAATTATCTCTCGATACACATTGCGATACCCATACCACCACCAATGCATAAAGTTGCTAAACCTTTATGAACGTCTCTTTTTATCATTTCGTGTATAAGAGTTACAAGTATGCGAGTTCCTGACGCACCAATGGGATGTCCTAAAGCAATAGCACCTCCATTAACGTTCACTTTTTCTTCTGGAATCGCAAGAGTTTTTAAAACTGCAATACTTTGCGCGGCAAACGCCTCATTTATTTCAAAAAGATCAACATCTTTTACAGACCAACCAGCAAGTTCCAAAGCTTTCTTAGACGATGGAATTGGACCCGTTCCCATTAAGGCGGGGTCAACGCCACAACTAGCCCATGATTTTATAGCAACCAACTTTTGTAAATTCCTCTTTATCGCTTCTTCATTTGACATTAAAGTTACTGCTGCAGCTCCATCATTAATACCAGAAGCATTACCAGCTGTAACCGTTCCATCTTTTTTAAAAACAGGTTTAAGTCTTGTTAAAATATCTAAATTTACTCCCTCTCTTGGGTGCTCATCTTTATTAAAATCTATTTCACCCTTATTTGATTTAATTTTAAAATTTACTATTTCATCTTTAAATTTATTTTCTTTTTGAGCTCTTAAAGCTTTTTCTTGAGAACTTAATGCAAATTTATCTTGATCCTCTCTTGAAACTTGAAATTTTTCAGCAACGTTTTCTGCTGTAATACCCATATGATAACCATGGAATGCATCCCATAAACCGTCTTTTATCATTGTATCGGTCATTTCAATATCACCTAATTTTTTCCCATCTCTAAGGTGAATTGCATGAGGAGCTAAAGACATATTTTCTTGTCC
>Ga0115004_10003565_pt1 | contig 12650 bp, 11 predicted proteins | sample ArcticOcean_MG_C_10_FD_88737 | JGI IMG/M metagenome (GOLD analysis project Ga0115004, IMG submission 88737) | Marine microbial communities from western Arctic Ocean - ArcticOcean_MG_CB11_90 | ecosystem: Environmental > Aquatic > Marine > Oceanic | place: Arctic Ocean: Canada Basin | collected...
GATAGGTTTGATGAATTGTCCATGGAACAAAGTGGGCAATTCATAAACTACAATGGCGACAAGTTGCAGCTTTGATTTTTAGTTAATGTTTTTCTTCCTTTCTTCCTTTCTTCCTTTCTTCCTTTCTTCCTTTCTTCCTCTCTTTGTCTCTTTCTCTCTTTCTCGCCACGCAGAGAGAAAGAGAGTTGGCGTTCTCTTTATGTATGTTCTGGTGAGGTCTTTGCCTTTATCTCCGACACATACAATTTTCACTCCTCGTGTTTTTAGATACACCAAATACTGTGCGCTAACTGGCTTGTACCGAATAAAAAAAGGGAGCGGCTACTGTGGCAAGAGCGCCTTAGTGTGTTTACATTTTGGCGTAGGCTGCATGTTTCACTCGAAAAGCCCAATCACAAATGTGGTTTTTTCTCGCTAGCCCCAGTACTTTTCGAGTTTTAACGGATAAGCGATTTGGCAAATCCACCGGCGTCCCGCCTAGAAAGAATTACGATCCATTCATTAGGAAAATACCAAAGTTCACCGTTATCTAGCCCGCCTTTAGAATTCGATCACTTATAACTGCGCGTAATTTCGGGCTCTGTGGCCTATCTCTGTAAGCCCTTACAATTTTGGAGCGAAATAATATGTAGAAATTTTTTTATGCAAATCTGCGTCCTATCATTTTATTTTCCCCCTTTGTGCATTTATGAATTTGGCTGCCGCCGAACACGCGCCGGTGACAAAAAACTGAGCGCAAATCGTCTCCAATTATATTGCAGCGTTTAACACGTATAACGTAGAAGTCATGCTTAAGTTGGTTACCGACGATGTTCAGTGGCGGAGTATTGATGGCGACAAAATCACGGTAGAGGCAAATAGCAAAGCAGAACTTCGTCGCAGCATGGTGGAATATTTTAAGTCCTGTGGTAGCTGTAAGTCGCGTTTAGCGCATATGTTTTCAACGCGAAGCAGGGTTTCGGCTTAGAGGTTGCTAGCTTCGAAACGAGTAAAGCGTTCAAGAGCGACAAAGCATGTCGCTCTATGAGTTCTCTAACGCCCAGATCAAACGTGTGTATTATTTTTCGGCGGAGAATTAAATTTTTGCTTTACGGTTAGTCCATTTTTACTGCGCCAATCTTCGGTCCATCCAAGATATAGGTATTTACTATACCTGCTCCTTTAACCTCGATCTCGCCACGGTAGGTCATCTCGTATTCTCCGTCTAGGGCCTCATAAAATGCCTGTGAGATTTGTATTTTGTTGGGGATGCCAGTGGACTCCATGCGACTGGCCATATTCACGGTTTCGCCCCACAGGTCATAGGTGAATTTGGAGGTGCCAATTACGCCAGCAACTACTGCGCCGCAATGTATGCCTGTGCGCATTCGTAATAGGGTTTTGTTGCGTCGGTTGAAGTCCTCTAGGCAATCAATAATGCCGAATGCGAGTTGCCCCATCACTTTAGCGTGATTTTCGTTTGGTATCGGTAGCCCACAAACAGCCATGTAAGCGTCGCCGATGGTTTTAATTTTTTCAACGCCTAAGCGTTTGGCAACTGCGTCAAAGGAGCCAAATAGATCGTCGAGCATAGACAGTACTTCCATAGGCGGCATGTCTTTAGACCATTTTGTGAAGCCCACTAAATCCGTAAAAATCACGCTGACACTTGGAAACATATCTGCTATTTGTTCTTCACCACTCTTCAAACGCTCGGCTATTGGCTCTGGCAATATATTTAGTAGTAATCGAGTGTTTTCCAAATTCTTGACTTCAATAGTGCGCCGTTGTCTGTCTAGGTTGGTAACCATGTTGTTAAAGCTATTGGTTAGGCTGCCGATTTCATCGTTTGAGGTAACATCTAGTTGAATATTCGATTCGCCTTGGCCTATTTCTCGCGCAGCATCTGCCAGTGAGATAATGGGTTTTGTGAATTTCCCAGAAAAATAGACTGCTAATGCGACCATTAACCCGGCAATGAGTAGCGATGACATGATGAGAATTTTTGCTAATGCGTTAATTGGTGCAAATGCTTCTGCTTCGTCGATCTCCGAGATGAGTGCCCACTGATGGTCGCCGAATTGAATTGGGCCATAAGCACTTAGTACACTGACCCCGCGATAGTCATCTATAATTGCTGTTTCGCTTTTTCCTGAGAGTGCGCCAAAGGATGCTTTGGTTTGCACACGTTGCAACAAAATAGATGTGTCGAATTCGTCAAGCAGACTAATTGTTTTCTTGGGGTAATCTAACTTTTTCAGCGCTGTAAAATATCCTTCGCGGTCTTCAATAAGAAACCGTGAAATGCTGCGCATGGAAAAATCGGGCCCAACCAAATAGGTTTCACCTGATTCTCCTAGGCCGTCTTCCTTCCATTTTTGGCCGCCAGTCATAATTTGATTGATGCGGGTTATGGGCATTTGAAAAATCAGTACGCCAATTCGCTCAATACCATCAAATATTGGCTTTGCTATGAATGCCGCCGGTGCGCCATAAGAGGGTGCGTAATAGTCAAACTCAACAAAGATAGGGTCGTCGGTGGGGCAGCTAGTGCATTTGCTTCTTCATAGGCAGCTGCGAGATTTGATCTGCGGTAGGGACCGTTTCTCAAGCTGGTGGCGAAATCTGATTCTTTGAAGACTGAGTAGACAATATCCCCGGTGCGGTGATCGACTAAGAAAATGTCGTAGAAACCAAAGTTTTCTAGATAGCTGTTTAGGGTGGCATGGTACCTGTCATGAAATTCGCTATATTCACTGCCATCTAAAGCTTTGTGCAAAGCATTTTTCTCTCCTTGAGGGAATGCGTTCTCAGCAATATAGTGATGTTGGAGGTATGCGGTCGTGTATGTGTCGGGCAAAAATTTAGTCAAAGTTTGCTTTTTGTGGCTACCTTGCTCTAAAGACGGCAAAAACACACTTTGGTAGTAATTATGTAGGCGGCTGTCGGCGGCTGTCAGCTTGTTTTTCTGCTCTGTTTGGTCGATGCCGTTGGGTATTTTGAAAAACGAATTTGATAAGTCATTCATTGCGCTAATCGTCATCGGATTTTCACCTAGTGTAACGATTTGAGCTTTGACGAGATCTAGATAGCCCTGCATTTGGCTGCTTTTGGTTGCACGTATGGACGTGAGTTGATTAAAGCTTAGGTTTTGTAGGGCACTTTTCCCGTTGTGGTAGCCCACCCAGCCGACAACCGTACTGATGGTGAAGCAAACGATCAGCAAAAAAGAAAATCACTTTGGTTTTTATATTGTGGTTGCGCAAAACGCTCTCCGGTTCACTAAGGTATATATTCCCCTATTGAGTGGAGCTGGTGTGGCAAGACCAAGCGTCAACTTTAAGGCGGGTTGATTTAGTGTTTCTTTGTGCCTGAATTTGCGACAAAAGTGTCCATAAATTGGTTAAACGGTACTAAAGTGGAATTAAACGGTACATTAAGTAATCTTTTGGTGTTCATTCTAATTGGGCGTTCTAGGAGCTGTGCGCCAAACGGGGTGTCAGTTGAAACCTAGTGATGGACTAAACGTACATTTTTGGTTTTGTTAACTATGCTGGAGTGGAACTTTTGGACGTTGGTTTTAATTCTTTTCTTCGCAGAGTCTGCATGAGTTTGCGCGGGCTTAGTTTTAGGGTTTTATTCGCTGCAGGATTTTCTTTAAGCGTAATGAGCTGTGCTGATAAACCGGACACCAACTCTGTCGCTTTGCCGGTGCCTTTCGTTGCGCCGGTATTTACTATACATGTTGTTTGTAGCGCGAGATTTACCGAGAACCAGCGTTACTCGCATATGTTGAGAATCACTAAAGCGTTGGACTATGTAGAGTTTACAGGCGGTTTTGGTCTAAGAGTTTTCGTCAGTGAGAGCGCATCAGTCGAGCTTGTCAGCGGTAAGCTAATTGCCAAGTTTCCTGTTGGGTTAGATATGGGTACGCGTGCATTTGAGTTGTCTATTGACCGGCGCACGTTGGCTTATCGATTGAGCTATGCCGTGGGGCCATCTGGTGTGCTTGAAGGTGGTAGCAAAGAGGTGTTAGTGAAGGGCTTATGTAACCAGCTAGATGGTAGTGGTTTCAAGTTGTGATGGCCTCCGGGCGTGGTCGCCTCAGTTAGGGATTTAGGCTCAACATTTGGGTTAACAGATCCTTTATTTGTGGTCCATACATCATCATTAACCACCCCGAAATCGCAATATAAGGCCCAAAGGGAATCGCTGTTGATCGCGTATTTTTGTTAAACCCAATGAGCGCGATGCCCACAATAGCTCCGGTCAACGATGAAAGTAACAATACCCCAGGTAGGCTCTGCCAACCGAACCAAGCGCCTATGGCTGCCATGAGCTTGAAGTCGCCATAGCCCATGCCTTCCTTGCCGGTGACCAGTTTAAAAGCCCAAAAGCACACCCACAATACCCCGTAGCCCAATATTGCGCCCAAAACTGCATCGGGCAGGCTGGCGAAACGACCGCTTAGGTTGGCAAACAACCCTAACCAAAGTACAGGTAATACGATGTTGTCGGGTAAAATGTAGTGTTTTGCATCTATGCCCGATAGCGCGATTAACGCCCAAGTGAAGATGAGAGCGAAAACCAACTCCAGGGTTGGACCAAATTTCAGAAAAACAATCAGGCTCAAAAGGGCAGTTATTAGCTCAATTGCTGGGTATTGCCAAGAAATGGTTGTTTTGCATTGAGCACATTTCCCACCCAGCAATAGATAGCTGAATAATGGAATGTTGTGCAGGGCGCTGATGGGGGAATTGCAGTTCGGGCAACTTGAACGCGGTACCGATAGGTTAAAAGCCTCATTGGCTGTTTGCGGCTCTTGGCCCAATGCGAAGTGGGCTTCTGCCTGCCACGCGTGTTCAAGCATTTTGGGCAGTCGATAGATAACCACATTGAGAAAGCTGCCGACTATAAGGCCCAGTACAACAATAGCGCTGTGCCAAAAAATCCAATTTGCAGGGTCGAAATAGTCAGCCAATTGAGAACTCCTATTTTGCCCAGATATAACCCTAGGCTAGCATTTAGCGAATATGAGTGTCAGTTAGGCTTGAGCCTTGGTATCGAATACCAGGGCCTTCAGTAATGATATTGCCATCAATGCCATAACCAGAGAGAAGGGTAGCGCGCCAACAATCATCGCGGAACGCAACGCGTCCATGCCGCCTGCAACCAAGAGCACGCTGACTAGCAAGACAAATATCACGCCCCAGAGCAACACATGCAGTCCTTGTTTTTGACTTTGGTCGCCGCCAGAAGCCAACGTATTGATGATCAGAATGCCCGAGTCAGCAGAAGTGATGAGAAAGGTTAGTAGTAACACCACAACCAGCACCGACAACGCCACCGCCATACTGGGTGATAGCAAAAGATTGATGGTAGTAAAAAGTTGTGCCGACATATCCGAGTTAACAATTGTGCCTTGGGCGATGCCGCTGAGTTCTAGATCAATGGCTGTGGCGCCAACAAAGGTCAACCAAGTCAAACAGATCAGTGAGGGTACAATAATTGCGCCCAATACATATTCTCGGATGGTGCGACCTTTAGAAACCCGCGCCAAAAACATGCCGACAAATGGTGCAAAGGCGATCCACCAAGCCCAGTAGAATATGTTCCACGCGCCTTGCCAATTTTGCAGCGCAGCGCCTACATCAGTGCTCGCATCATTCCATACGGTGGTCGACATAGTCGGCAGAGCTATTAAGTAGTCCCAAATAGCGTAGCCAAAAGATTGTATAGCGAACAAAGTTGAGCCTAATGCAACGAAGCACAGCAGCAGGGCAATTGATAACAACATGTTGATGTTCGACAGCCATTTTATGCCACGCTGAATCCCAGAAAGAGCAGATAAGCAGGACGCGCTGACGATAATTACTAAACCAGTAATTTGCGCGATTAAGGTTGGCTTGCCTGCTTCATCGACAAGGAACGCCATGCCGCTAATATTGAAAATGCCGGAAGCAAACTGCGAAACGCCATAACCAATAGTCACGCCGAGGCCGATTAGGGTAGCCAAAATTGCCGCGATATCGACCAGGTGGCCGAGCCAGCCTGACATTGCATCGCCGAATAAGGGCTGCAAGCCGGAGCGTATGGTCAACGGTAGCCCGCGCACATAGCTAAAATAGCTCAAGGATATACCGATTAGCCCGTAGCATGCCCAGGGAGTTAAACCGTAGTGCAGCATTGCCCATTTATAGGCGTTACGAACATTGGATTCATCCAGCGGTGCACTCAACCCTTGAATGGTCTCTGGGTTAGTGGCGAAGTGAAAAATGGGTTCGGCAGTTGAATAGGTGAGCATGCCAATGCCAATGCCGGCACCAAACATCATCGACACCCAGGTAAACAGTGAGAACGCTGGCGCCTCGTCTTTTGCCCCCAAGACAATGCGTCCTGTGCGTGGCCATAGGGCTATCGCCAAGCAGACAAAGGTAAAGAAAGCGGTAACGTAGATGTACCATCCCCCAAAGGAAGAGGTAGACCAAGTCTGCATATCTGCAAGTTGCTCGCCTGCACGTTCTGGCGACAAGCCGATCCAGAGGATAAATGTAAAGATGACGACTTTGGGGATAGCGGCAACAGATACGTTGAAGCCCTCATAGAAGCCGGTTTTGCTGGTACTTATAGATACTACTGGGTCGGCACTAGACTGCGTCACTAAGCGCTCTCCTGAATGTGGGCTGATTTGGGAGATAAGAGTTAAACATCTAAGGGTCATGTATGCAAAGTGCGGCGCGCCGAGGCCCACCGTGTGAGGTAGGTTTTTTGGTCCAACTAAGGCGCCGTCCTGAGGCAATGTAGCTAGACAGTGCTGAGGGGGGGAGTAGTTCAAACGAATAGGCCTTTTTATCCGCCATTCTATTTTCCCACCACTTGCCGTCTTGAGGGTTCGTTATTGATGTACTCAAGCTTTTTATTCATTGATAACGTCTATCGCTGGAGTATATAAAATCAATTTCATCTATGAGAACGAGAGGGTTATGTTCTCTTAAGATTAATGAGTAGAAAGTACGGCTCCGTTGGAGCAAAGATTTTTATAAATTCATGAGGGTTACGAAATGCATCGCAAGTTTCTTCTGGGCATCTCTATGATGTCGATAACACTGTCAGTACATGCCAGCGATCCACACCATGGTGCGTCAACGTCATCGCAGGAGGTGGGTCAACGAGTAGACCAGGCTAAAACAAATCAATTTTGGTGGCCTGAGCAACTCAATCTATCTTCCCTGCGTGATCACGACGCTAGGGCTAATCCACTGGGCGAGAATTTTGACTACGCGCAAGCGTTCAATGCGGTAGATCTTGCTGCTGTTAAAGCCGATATCAACGCGCTGTTGACCAATTCCCAAGATTGGTGGCCTGCGGACTTTGGTAACTACGGTCCGTTCTTTATCCGGCTCGCTTGGCATAGTGCGGGTACTTATAGAACCTTAGATGGTCGTGGCGGCGCCGACGGTGGCCAAATGCGCTTCGATCCGCTGAACAGTTGGCCGGACAACGGAAACCTGGACAAAGCGCGCAGACTACTTTGGCCAATTAAACAAAAATACGGTCAAAGCCTTTCTTGGGCAGATTTGATGATACTTGCGGGCACAGTAGGTATGGAGAACATGGGTTTTGAAACCTTCGGTTTTGCCGGTGGCCGGGCCGACGACTGGGAACCAGATTTGGTTTATTGGGGGCCTGAGATCACTATGCTTGCGAGCGAGCGCCATGACAAAGATGGCAAATTAGAGAAGCCTCTTGGTGCGGCTCACATGGGCCTGATCTATGTGAATCCTGAAGGCCCTCAGGGCAAGCCTGACCCGGTGGGTTCGGCAAAAAGCGTGCGCGTAACTTTTGGGCGTATGGCCATGAATGATGAAGAAACTGTGGCTCTAGTTGCCGGGGGACACACCTTCGGCAAAATGCATGGTGCGCGCAAGAAATCTTGTGTGGGCCCTGAGCCAGGTGCAGCAACAATAGAAGAACAAGGCTTGGGCTGGAAGAACAGCTGTGGCAAGGGCCATTCAGAAGACACAGTGACCAGTGGTTTAGAAGGCGCGTGGACTCAAGCGCCAACTCAATGGACAACCTTATATTTGCAAAATTTGCTTAACTTCGAGTGGCAGCAAATTCGCAGTCCTGCTGGCGCACTGCAGTGGATTCCAACAGACGAATCGCTACACAGCGTGGTGCCTGATGCTCACGTGAAAGGGAAGTTTAATCCACCGGTCATGACCACAGCTGATTTAGCGCTGAAGTATGATCCTGCATATCGCAAGATCGCAGAACGATTCTTGGCAGATCCCAAGGAATACCAGCTGGCTTTTGCTAAAGCTTGGTTCAAATTAACCCACCGTGATATGGGTCCACGAATTCGCTACCTGGGTAGTGATGTGCCCAGTGAGGTGATGATTTGGCAAGACCCGCTTCCCCAGGCCAGCAGCAAGCCGGTCAACGCGCGCCAGATCAAGCAATTGAAAAGGGCTATTGGCGCTACAGACTTAAGTGTTGCAGATTTAGTCGGCACTGCGTGGGCTTCGGCTTCGTCATTCCGTGGCAGCGATATGCGAGGCGGTGCTAACGGCGCGCGTTTAAGTTTAGCGCCGCAGAAAGATTGGGCTGTGAACCAACCGCAAAAATTAGCCCGAGTACTTAATGTATTAAAGGCCGTTCAGAGCGAATTCAATGCGAATAGCCGCAGGGGCGTTGAGGTGTCTTTGGCAGATGTCATAGTACTTGGTGGTGCTGTAGGCCTAGAGCGCGCTGCTAAAGAGGCTGGTACTGAAGTGTCTGTGCCATTCACGCCAGGACGTGTAGATGCGCTTCAGGAACAAACAGATGTTGTATCGTTTGCGGTACTTGAACCCACAGCGGACGCGTTTCGTAATTACTTCAATGTTAACCAGGCGTACCGTTCGCCAGCTGAAATGATGGTAGACAAGGCGGACCAGTTGCGCCTCACGGTGCCAGAAATGACGGTATTGTTAGGCGGTATGCGCGTGCTGAACGCGAACACTGATGGATCGGCACACGGAGTGTTAACCGAACGGCCTGGAACATTGAGTAATGATTTCTTTTTGAACTTGTTAAATGGTGCTCATCCGTGGCGCAAGGCAGCTACTGAAGGCACTTACGAACAAGTAGATTCTGCGACTCAAGAAGTGAAATTTACGGCTACCTCCGTGGATCTCATTTTTGGTTCAAATTCCGAGCTGCGCGCCATTGCTGAGGCTTATGCCTTTGATGATGCTGCGCCGCGGTTTGTGAAAGACTTTGTTAGTGCTTGGGCAAAAGTGATGCAACTTGATCGCTTTGATCTTGAGAATAACTAACAGGAACTGCTAGGGGTCGATTGCTCAATCGGCTCTCTTTTAGTGACCAGTTGGTGGTTATAAAACTCCTCGCGTCCCGCGAGGAGTTTCTCTAAACCTACTTCGTGATAAAGGCCTATTCGACCGATGCTCTCTCAGTTTGCAACAGTGCTTCTAGTCTAAGAATATTGGGTCCAGTTCTGTTCCTGGCGGGTAGTTATCTGCAATCTGGTACATGCCGTCGATCGTGATTTTCGAGGCTATAGTCATGCCGCCTGCAGCGCTGACTTCAACCGGGCCTAGCTCTGCAACTGCGCAACGACTTTTGTTCATTGGTCCGTCGAGGACTGTGAGTACAAGCCCATCGTCTCCTGCCTCCAAGCCCAATTCTGTAAGGGTAGACTTGAGCATACCGCCATGTGCTTCAAAAGTGACTGTGCCATTAAAACGCATAGCGCCCGTTGCGCTGCCGTCCGCTGCTATGGACAGATCGCCGCCAGGCTGGGCCATGAAGACAAATGTGCCATCTTCGGCGTGGGTTGCACCATCACTCAAGGTTATTGAACCCTCCGCGGCCTCGACGTAACCCCTAAAGCTGGCTTTTACGCCCCATGTTAATTTATTAAAACTCATTGATGTTCCATTTGCAGCAAAGTGTTAAGAATGGCGCAATCCGCCATAAATTGCATCACCGCTGCAAATAGATGCGAGATTCCTCACGCTCAGCGCGCTTGTTCCATTCTGCCAGTAGGCCTTTCGTTATCTGGTTCACAAAGGGTAGACATAAGTGGTGGTCAACTACACAGAGCAAAGGGGGCGTCTCGCCTTCGTCAAGGGCGTGTGTCTGGGTAGGGCTTTGCACTATTTTGTGCTCGGGCTTGTCTCACCTTTTAAAGAGAAGAATGGTGGAAAAGAAGCATAGAGAAGAAGCATAGAGAAGAAGCATAGAGAAGAACGATAGAGAAGAGCAAGAGAGACGAGCGAGAAAGTAGCAACACGAAAATTTCTCCTATATCGCTGCCTAACCTAAGTTACTTCGTACAATAAAATAAGGTAAAAGAATATGCCGGAAGGACCAGAAATTAGGCGCGCGGCATTGCGCATTGGCAAGGTCCTTAACGGCCAGCAGGCTCGCAGCGTAACGTTCTCGCAGCCGCACATGCAACGCTTCAACAATGCACTGAGCGGCGAGACAGTGATGGACGTGAGTAGTCGCGGTAAAGCCATGCTGACGCACTTCAGTAACGAGTTAACCCTTTACAGTCATAACCAATTGTACGGCCGATGGTATGTGGTGAAGCGCGATAAGCAACCCGCTACAGGTAGAACCTTGCGTGTGGCAATTCATACTGAAACCCACAGCGCGCTTCTTTACAGTGCCTCGGATATAGAGGTGCTAACCCCTGAACAGTTGCCATTGCAAAAATATCTGGCGAAATTAGGGCCGGATGCGCTGGATGACTCAGTTGTTTGGCGTGATGTGCTGGACCGATTAACGTCCAAGCAATTCTGTAAACGCTCTCTGGCGGCCCTCTACCTAGACCAAGCCTTTGTCGCCGGCATAGGCAATTATTTGCGCTCGGAGATACTTCACGCCTCCGGCTTACACCCATTTGATCGGCCTTGTGATTTGACTCGCGCTCAACTTGGCGGATTGTCTCGAGCAACCCTGGATCTGACGAGGCAGTCCCTAGCCACGGCAGGTATTACCAATAGCCCTAAGCGGGTTGCCGCGTTAAAGCGAGGCGGCTTCACACGTAGTCGCTATCGTTTTGTCATATTCGATCGTCAGGGCGAGGCCTGCTATGGCTGTGCAAGCCCAGTTGAACGTATTGACATAAGCTCCAGGCGACTCTACTTGTGCATAAAGTGCCAGCCTATGGTGCGCAACAAGTAAGACAGTTGGCTTCAGCTACAAATGGGTTTCTGTAGTGGGCGCAATAACCCGATGTATAAATCCGTTGATCTATTGTCTGTTTCTGCGGGCGCAAAATCACCCAGCGTTGGGATCCCACTAAAAGCATCGTTCCAGTGCGGGTTAGTTGAGCTGGGGTGGCGGTAGTGATGGCAGAAAAAGAGGGCGAGTTCTCAACTTGGGCTTAGTAATTTATTGATTCCGAAATCTACTGTGCGTTAGTATCTGCCTGATGGGCATTTATTGAGTGAGCAATGGCAAATTTTGAAAAGCAAAGGGCTGATGCACTGCACGCTGCATTATCCAAGAAACAGACCCAAGAACAGATGCGAGCGGTTAAAGATCTTTTTGTCATTTCGGGAAATGGCGATCTTTATAACGAGCATATGGCTCAGATTGCTGATGAAACAAGGTTTCGAGAGCTCAAGCTGGCTCGACGTAAAAAGAAATGGAAGGACGTCCGTCAAATCGGATTCGTTTTACTAGTTTGCGCGGTGGTGGTGCCGCTGGCGATTGGGCTGATACTGTCCCAGCTTGGATAATATGTAAGCAATAGTGCATAAGCCCTAGCGCACCCAGCTTAGGGCACTGAGCCCATGCCAGATGTAAACAAGCGCCGGATGATATCTACTTGTGTGGCTGACAAAAATTTGTTGTTCCCAGCTTTAGTCGCATGGGTTTTGGCAGCATCCGCTGGCCTAGGTTATCCAAGCATGGTCATGAACATGATGCTCCCAATTCCCAACTCAAGTTAAGCCTAATCAGGAAATGCTTTGTAACGATGTCATCAGGGCATAATTTAATACCGTAGAAATTATTTGTTTTGGAAAATCTGTTGCTAGGACGGGGATAACGGGATTATGCCTTGTAGGGCGCGCAGGTGCCGCCCAATCGTGGTGGTGCAAAAACGCCCACACTCATGTGTCGCAAAGTTCGGTGAGCGCTACTCGATTCGAACCCTCTTAATATGCGAGTTGAAACCAATTCTGCTCAATCTGCCTAAAAATAGGGGCCTTAACGCTCTTATTTTTTTGGGTGAAAAGACAGTCGGCTAAACTGAAGCTCATGAAGAATCTCCGAAAGCTTAAATAGCCCATAAATCCCAATAAAAATCAGTGCTTTTGTTTACCAAGGTTTCTTCTCGTTTACCAAAGTCTTGGCTCAAGAGGAAGCCAAGTGGGCGCCAGGAAAACGAAATGGCCACTGGACACTTTTTTCGCAAGGCCCACTAAAGCACGCCTTAGCGGCTAGTCTACTCGTAGGTATTGAGTAGGGCTTGGTAGGTTGCGACTCGCAAGTCTGGTCTGTAAGAAGGCCACCCCGCCATGAGTTGCATCATCGAAACCACGACGATGTTCTCAACCGGATCAATCCAAAATACAGTGCCTGCTGCACCGCCCCAGTAATATGCTCCGGCGCTGCCTATTGAGCCGTTGGCCGCGGTGTCGGTGACTATA
>Ga0115004_10003571_pt1 | contig 12636 bp, 13 predicted proteins | sample ArcticOcean_MG_C_10_FD_88737 | JGI IMG/M metagenome (GOLD analysis project Ga0115004, IMG submission 88737) | Marine microbial communities from western Arctic Ocean - ArcticOcean_MG_CB11_90 | ecosystem: Environmental > Aquatic > Marine > Oceanic | place: Arctic Ocean: Canada Basin | collected...
AAAGCTGCGGTGAGATGGATGCCCTACCAGGCCGACAACACAGGGGCCGTAGTGGATCCCAACGCCAATCTGAAAATCGAGCTGAAAATCATCACCAAGCCTTTTTGTGAGGCGGGCCGCGGTGTCTTGGATATTGAGTCCAGCCCGGACGGCATTACGACAGATGCGGCCCGGTTGATTGTCTGAGAGTCCGAACACGGCCATGATGCCGTCACCCATGTATTTGTCAATGAAACCGTCATTTTGAAGAATGGCTTCAGAGCATTCTGTGGCGTAGCTGTTGACGATATACATAATGTCGTGGGGCAACATGCCCTCACTAATGCCGGTAAAGTTTCTTAGATCACAGAACATGACGGCAAGGTGCTGTTCTTTTCCAGCAGGCTGGTCTGATTCTTCAAGATTGAAGGTGAAGACGTCTGAGCGATGCTGAACCAGTGGCCTAATTGCAACGTCGCCAAGGACCTTGGTCTGGCAAGCGAGGCGGGTGTCGTCACCCCAGCCTTTGCGGGCTCCAACGGCTTCCTCGGCTGGTGTTCGCAGGCCAACTGTTGAGAGTCCGTCAACGACTTGGACGCGACAGGTCGTGCAGCGCGCGTTACCACCGCACTCCGACATATGCGGCATTTTGGCCGCAATGGCGGCTTCGAGGATGGTTTGCCCTTCGACAGCATCGATTGTTCTACTGTCCATATAGCGTATTTTTGGCATGGCTCAGGGTACGCCGCCAAAGAGAAAGGGGCAAGCGGAAGGCCAATCTATATCGAACAAAGGTAAAGCTGCCTTTGGAAATTAAAGTCGCAAGGTTCATAGAACGATGGGCGTTGGGCATGATGCGAATATCACAGAACGGTAGACAACTGCTCAATCAAAACCTTACGTTGAGGTCAATGACGCTTTCTTCGAGGATTACGGCTGACGTGCCCTTCTGGCACAAGTCGGTACCGAAAGCCGAGCAGTCACCTTTTTGCAGGATCGCTGCCGCGTGGTGACGTGGCCCCATCATTTCGATGCGCCCGTAGATCAGGCATACTCTCTGAAGCACCTCTAAGTCGAGCAGGATTGAGCGGTTTAGGGTGCTTTGATTCTTTGTTTAGTGAGGTGTGTGGTTGAAAAAGTTTAAATTTTGTCCGATGTGCGCGGCGTCCTTAGTCGAGCGTCGAAAGGATCGTATCGAGTGTTCCGCGTCCTGCGGGTTTGTGAACTACGACAATCCGACACCGGTCGCGGCGGTTGTGGTGGAGTTCGAGGGCAAAATTGTTCTGGCGCACAACCGGTCTTGGCCGGGCACGTTTAACGGCTTGATTACGGGCTTTGTGGATCATGCCGAGGGTGCCGCCGAATGCGCCGTACGAGAAGTGAAGGAAGAGCTTGATCTGGATGCCGGCCCACCAACCCTCATCGGTGTGTACCCGTTCGAACGCATGAATCAAATCATTGTTGGCTACCATGTGCAGGCAACCGGCGTCATCACCTTAAACGAAGAGCTCGACAGCTATATTTTGGTGCCGCCAGACGCGTGCCTCGTGTGGCCGGCTGGTACGGGTCTTGCGCTGCGGGATTGGTTGCGGGGCCGGGGCGTTGAACCCGAGATGATTAAGCGGCCCTAAACCGGATGTGAATTTAAGCATAGGCTCTGGTGACGTATCATCGCGCTGGCATCACCGGCATCGCTGGCTGCTAAGGCGTGGTGTGCGAAGGGGTTCGGTATCCAGCGAAACCAAATTGGTTTAACGCCAACGAGCTAAAACAACACCGGGGCCGTCTTGCTCGCCTAGACTCTAGATTTTAAAAGCTCATGCATTCAATGAGTTAGGCCGTTTCCTTTATAGGCAGTGTCCGCCGGCCCGCAGTCTGCGGCCGACGGGTGATCACTGTGTTCAGGTGGCTCGCGAAATGCTTATTGCGCGCTGTGGATACGCATGCTGATTTGATCCAACTGCGCCTCACATGCCGTCAGGGCTTTTGCTTGCAGCGCCAGCCAGGTCTCATCGCTTTCTTGCCAGGCAAAAGCTTGTTCCATCGCGGCCATCGATTGGTGGACATCGACGGCACCGACCAGCGCGTCATCGAGCTTGGTGGCAACCGAGGTGTAAGCGATCGGTGAGGTGCCGGCTTCATATTGGATTACTTCTTTTAGGCTTGCGATGCCTTGGTCTGGGTTGACGCAAGGTACTTCGTAGACCACGACGACTTGGCCGGAAGATGCCATGGGCTTCATCGACTCAGAGGCCTCGTGATGTCCCGCTACGGCTTGGCCTGCCGCTAATAAACCAGTTAGTAAACTTATAAGTCGATATGTCATAGACGCGATACTCCATCAGTTGAGGTTGAACTTAGCCGCGGACTTTACCGCAAATTTTAGGACGCGGCCAGATTTGATCAGCGGCACTTTGATTGAATGATTCAGGCAAGCCCAAATTCTGCTGGCAGGACGCTTTAATCTGTTTTCGACAAAAGCAGGGCCGAAAACTTTCGGCTACTTGCCCAATCAATCGCCAGTGCTGCTTCTTGTTTTACCGCAAAGGGACCAATCATCACTCTGTTGATGTCACCGACGGTCTCAACGAAAATATCGGCGCTGAGGTACCCTTCGAGCAGGGCCTCGGCCCTGAAGCTATCGGCATTCTCTTGTTTCGAAAATGCCCCAATCTGCACGTAATATTGTTTCGGCGCATCCGGTTTCAAATCTTCGGCGGTCTTCTTGAGCGGCGCGTCATAGGCATCTTTGATAACGGTGACGCTGGATTGATACAGGTTTTCATAAAAGGTGTAGTCAATCTCCTTCACCTCATCAACGACCTGATCCACCACCACCTCACGGGCGACCTCGGTTGCCGTTTCTTGCTCGTAGACGAGGATGGTGGCAACGATGCCAACGATGAAACCGATTAGATATTTCATGGCGGTGAGGTCCTTGGTTTATCCCAGTGCGCTTTCTTGTTCGCAACGGTATCTTATGCGCCACCTTGCTTATATCCCAGCGCGGCGGATGGCTTTGGCGCAAGCGCTTCAAACCCTTTGGGGGCAACCCTGTGTTGGGTTGCCTGTTCATAGTCAAAGATCAAAGGCAAAAGAGTCGCCTCCGAAAAGAGTCTGCCGACAAACTGTAGGCCGGCCGGTAGATCCTCAATGAACCCCATGGGGACTGTCACGGCGGGCAATCCAGTGTGCGGTGCAATGACTTGACTATTATCGCCCCGATAGTCCTCCGGATGGCCGATGCGGGCGGGCGGGAAGTTCCAGCTTGGGTACACGATCGCGCGTACATTGGCTTTATCCATGGCCTGCACGACCGCGGCACGATACGCCACGCGGCGCTCGTCACGATACAGGTCCTTGCAAGGCGGCCTCAGTTTTTCTGGGTCAATTACCGCGGCATTGCTTTTTAGGTCTTCGGCGATGTAATCAGAATACAGGCCGGTATCCACGATTTGCTGGAGGTTTTTCATGGGAGAACGGTCGGCGTTGTCCTTTAGGAACGCATTCAGATCATGCTTGAACATCTGGCACCAATGATTTGCGCTGAGAGTGTCGAAATCAGCGATGGTAATCGGGTCTACGATGACGGCGCCGAGGCGCGTCAGATCTTTGAGAGCACTTTCAAATAGCGTTTTAACCCGAGGGTCATGATCTCGCTCGCTGAGGTGGCGCATCACACCGATTCGCACGCCCTGGAGTGCGCCTTGTTGAAGCCGTTCCAGGAAATTGTCGGGATATCGGTCCCGGGCAGACTCGGTAATGGGATCTGAAGGGTCGGGGCCGGCGATGACCTGTAGGATGCGCACGGCATCAGCGACAGACCGGGTCATGGGTCCGCCCACATCATTGCGCAGGAATAAAGGCACAATGCCACTGCGGCTGGTTAGGCCAAGGGTCGACCGGATGCCAACCAGTGCAGTATGCGATGAGGGTCCCCGAATTGAATTGCCTGTGTCGGTTCCGAGGCCGGCTAAACCGAAATTAGCCGCAACGGCCGCAGCGGTGCCGCCACTGGATCCTGCCGGGACATGGTCCAAGTTGTAAGGGTTTCGGGTTTCGCCGGCAACCGAGCTGATAGTGACCCGAGGGCTGAAGGCCCATTCAGCCATGTTGGATTTGGCGAGAACAAGCGCGCCTGCGGCTTTGATCTTGGCGATCTGCCAGGCGTCTTTTTCTGGCATGAAACCGAGCATGGCTTTAGACCCGGCGGTGGTCTGCAGGCCCCGAACATTGTAATTATCCTTGATGATCATGGGCACGCAGTGCAGTGGCTTGAGAATGCCCGTGGCCGCAAATTCGGCATCGAGCGCACTGGCGCGCGCGGTGGCGTCGTCGTTAGTCAACAGGATGCTGTTGAGGCCAGTGGGCTGATCAAATCGTGCAATTCGGTTTAGATAGGTTTGCGTGAGCTCAAGGCAGCTCAATGAGCCTTCACGAAAGGCTTTATGCACCGCCGCGATGGTTGTTTCTAAGACGTTGAACTTGGCCGCGTCAGCCGTCATTGCAGAAACGGGTCCAATCAGCACCAGGGCTAGCCCTATCAGAATCCAGTGTTTCGTCATCAGAACCTCCCAGTCGTCCTTTGGCATTGTGCCATATCGGGCGGGCATTAATGCGGCGCTTTGGGTCGAGAAAAACAGCACCGGTGCCGCTGAACCGCTGGGTCAGTGCGGTGCTGGCGGGTTGGTTCAGGATTCTGCGGTCGAACAAGGGGTCAAACCTGCGGATGCGGCTTCAACGAGGGATGGGCAGCAAGGCACAGCCAATGCCAGGGCTCTTTAGATCCTTGAACAGCAGGCTATATAGGGGGCGCGCTTTCGGAGTCTGTCGGGTCAAAATACCGCCAGAGGGCAGCAGATGAATTTGAAAAGCGCCCTTTTCGATGCTGAATCCGGAGCATGGTTATCCGATCTTGGGGTAAGGCTCGGCATCAGCGCGCTCTGGTCAACCTACGGCGCGTCTCCAGAGGCGCTTGCGCCATCTGTTCAGATAGGCCATCACTGAGCCTAATTTTGGCGAATGCGCAATGCAGGGCGATGGGGCACGGGTTGGTCTCTGCGGGCGCGGCAGTGCGCGACCAAAATCGAACAATCCTTGAAGACCCTTGATCCCAACGGCAGGTTTGAGATTGGTTGATAACGATAAGGTAGAACCACGATCGCTGTATCGCCGTCATCATCGGGCTGCACTAAACCCGTAGGGCACGCCTCGCCTCGCCCATTCCCCCGACTAATCGATCAACGGTGTACTGCAAAACCACTGCGGCTTTGGCGATACTTAAGTCTTGGTCGACGCGAAGACTGATCCAAAATTCAATACTCAAGGTTGCATCCAGGGCTTCGAATAAGAGCGGGTCAGAGACCATCTGCTTGGGCAGTATTTCGGTTAAGCGCTTTCGCCTTCGCTGCACGCCCTGATGGATGGCCGTCGCTGCCGTGGTGCGCCAGTGCCGTTGGATGGTGGGTGAAATATGCAAGGGTAACAGGGACTCATAGGTGCGGGTTCGGCGCGCGATCACAAAACTGAGCAGCGCTCGCCAATGCTCTGAGGGCGAAAGGTCGCTCGGGAAGGGTTCATCCATGACCGCCTGAGCCTGGGATTGGGCATCCGCCATAATGGTTCGGAGCAGGTTGCCCATGTCAGGGAAATGCCGAAATAAGGTTCGGGTGGTCATGCCGACTTGCTGGGCGATGTCTTTGGCGGTTGGCTCACCCTTGCCTGTCATGATGAGCTGGCGGCCAGCGGCGAGTATTTTCTGGCGAGTCGCCTCGGTGCGGTCGCGCCGGCCATCTGATCGAGCATCCATTTGAATCGAAGATTGGTTAGGCGGCATTGCGATCCAAAACTTGGCAGCGCCGCATATACCGCCGGCTGTTTTGGTCAAAGCTATCGCGACGGTGCATCACGCAGCGGTTGTCCCAGATAATGAGGTCAAAGGGTTGCCATGTTTGAGTCCAGGTATGCGCTTTGATTGCAACGTAGGTCCAGAGCTCATCCAATAGGGCCTCGCTCTCGGTGACCGTCATGCCAGGGATATAGGCCCACTCGCGTCGACCTAAGTACAGCGCCGATTTGCCCGTTTCATTGTGGGTTTTAATCATAGGGTGGATGGCGCCGGGGGCGTTGCGAGGATCCTCAAACGCCTCGAACCCCGGTCGCAGCTTGCCCACACTGGTATGAGCCGCATTGTGTTTGACCGTCAGGGTCTGGGCACGCTGTCTGAGTGCCGGTGGCAACGCATCAAGGGCTGCGTACTGATTGGCAAAGTGCGTGTCACCCCCTTGCGCAGGAATCTCGATGCCCAAGAGCAAACTGGCCGGCGGCGGGGTTTCAATATAGGTCATATCAGAATGCCAAGTAGCTTCGTCATTACCCAGCCCGCCAATGGGTTTACCGTCCACTGTAATATTCGACAGGGTGGTCACATAACGGTTTTTGATTTTGGCTTTTTCGGCTTCGGGCATCCTGCCGAAGGGCGCTTCTTCCAATGGACCAAAACGTTTGCTGAAGGTCTGCAGCTGCGCGTCATCTAAATCTTGGTTGCGAATGCGCAGCACCCCGAATTGCAGCCAGGCTGCGTAGAGCTGCTCAAACGCGGCATCGGTGATGCTCGCCAAATTAATCTCTTCGATCTGTGCAACAAAATTAGGGGTGAGGGGGGTGACTTTCATCGCTTAATCTTCCTTGGGGGTGGGGCGGTTGATTTCGATTTCTTCGCCGGTTGCGCCGCCGATGGCCTGTCTTGAGGCGATCATGCGCGCCATGATGGCGAGTTTTGGGATTGCAGTGAAGCGCTCATAGAACACTTTAAGGCCGGCGCCGAGTTGCGTTTGCTGCCATAAAATCTGCTCGACCTTCTGGGCGGCATACTTGCCCGGTTGGGCGGTGAGGGCCTCGATATAAAACACTTTGGCGTCTTCGATTGCCAGTTTGAACCCGTGAAGATCCTCGGTTGGGCCGGAACCTGCATCGAGCAGCGTGCCGAGCCGATCTAAAATCTCGCTCATTGGGGTCATTGAAGCGCCCACTAAAGAACGCCCCTTGCGCCGGCGTTTACCCAGCTCATACCAAGGCTGCAGTTGGATGTGTTCGGCATTCAGGCGCGCAGTCCAGGTCTGCTTGTCGGCTTGCGGCTGGCTAAAGGAAACGGGGCAAGCTGGCGCGTCTTCAATGGGTGTGCTGGGGGCATCTTCTGGAAAATCCTCGAGAATGGGGCCTGCCGGTTGCATCAGTAGCGCCAAGGCGGCCTGGATGACCCGATGCTGAAAGGCTGGATCGTTCGGTTTGCCTAAGGGCCTACCCAATGGAAAGGGAACCCAAAGCGAGCGGGGCGGTTGCAGGCTCTCGGCATTTTCCCGTACCAGGCTAATGCCGGTGGTCAGGATGCCGGCGGCTTCCAAATAGTAGCTGAGCGCGCACACGGCGCGGGTGCAGTTGGGTCAAACCGGCGTCAAAAACACCGCGTCGACCCAGTCTTGTTTCAATAGACCGGCAACCTGGGCCGCGCTTTGCGCATAAACTTTGGGCATGAGGCCGGCGCCCATAAAGCTATAGTGAAACGCCGCTAACGAGCCAATGGTGTTGTTGGCCACTAATTCTTGAAAGCGGTGAATGGGAAACACCACGTTCACATCTTCGACGAAGCCGCTGCGATCAAAATTGGCTGAGCTATGACTCATAACCAGGTCGTCGGCATTGCGATCGATGGCGATCGGGCGAAAGGTGGGGTCGGCGAAATCAAAAGGGGTCTCGCCGCGAAAGTGCAGCCCGGCCGTCGTGATGAGGGCGATGCGCATGGCGCTTAAGGCTTTGGTGCTGGTTTGCCACGGCATCGGCCCCAGCGGCGGCATATTCTTTTCCAATAAGTGCGCGCGTTCGTATTCGGGCAGATCAGCCAGGCGCACCATGAGCGTTGTCTCTGTGATAAGTAATGTCACCTATCGTGACATTATCTGGCATTTTGTCAAGGGCGGTTGGGCGGCTGTTTTGAGCTTGCGGCGCGCTGGCGGACTGGATACCCTGCAAAGATCTTGCTTTTGGTCGAAACCGATGTGTACGTCTCATGATGTTGAAAATAATACCGACAGCCCAGATCCTCGGGATGGATATCAGCGCGTCGAAGATTGGCCGCATTATCCGCCCGGCATGCAGTTTGAAATGGGCTCTGGGGTTGCGGTAGATCGCGGCGGCGTCATTTATTTATTGACCCGCGATATCGAGCACTGGGCGAGCCACCCCTTGGCCTTCAAAGACAAGATGGGCAAAAGTAGTATCTCGATGTTCAACCGAGCAGGGGATTATCTGGGTAAATGGGGCCCCTCGGATGAACGCGGCTTCGCCCTCGGTGGGCACACCTTGTATATCGAACAAGATGGGATGTTCTGGATAACAGACCGGGATGGCCATGTGGTTAAAAAATACCACCCCAATGGGGAATTGTTACTAACCCTCGGCACCTTTGGGGAATGGGGCGATGACGAGACCCACTTTAACGGGCCCACGGCGGTGGCGGTTCAAGACAACGGTAACATTGTGGTTGCGGACGGGTATTGGAATTCCCGTTTGATGTGGTTCACGCCCCAGGGCGAGTTTATTCGGTCGCTCGGCACTTGGGGCCGAGGCCCGGGCGAATTCAACACCCCGCATGCCTTAACCCTTGATAGCAAAGGCCGTATTTTGGTTGCCGATCTGTGCGGCGGTAATTTTCATGATTATATGACGGTGCCGGGGCAGATCCCGGTGCATCGCACGGTGGTCGCGCCGGGGTGTCAGCATCGCATCCAGCGCTTTTCAGCGGCCGGGGATTACCTCGATGCGTGGACCCACATTATGCCGCTCAGTCTTGCTAGCTATAATGGCCAAATCTACGCCAGCGATAAGATGAGTAACCTTGCAATTTTGGATGAAGACACGGGTGACGTCATCAAGCGGGTTGAAAAGATTGCCATCTATATCCATCAACTGGCAATGGACGCCCACGGTGACCTGTATACTGCTTCCGTTTATCCTGAGCACGCCGGGGAACTGCGGGGGCCAGCGGGGCCATCGCACCGGCGTTGGACACAAGCACACCTAAACTAGAATTTGGAGAAGGCCCATGATTATTGTCGTTGCAGCGCTGAGCTTTGAAAGCCAAGCAGACCGAGACCATGCCGTTGAGATTACCCGCGAGGTTCAACTCAAAACTCGAGAGCAGGAAGCGGGGTGCCATGCCTATTGTTTTGCTGCGGATCCGGCTGTGCCGACCCGCATTCAGGTGTATGAGCTTTGGGAAGACAGTGATGCGTTGGCCGCGCATTTTGAACACCCTACCTATCAGCAGATGGTGACGCTGCTTCATAGCGCCAAGATTGTCGAGAGTGTTAACCAAGCCTACCTGACTGAGCGCAGCGAGTCGGTTTATGGCCCCAATGGCGAAAAGAAAAAAGCCTACTTCGTTTAAACGCAGACTTCGTTTAAAAGCATACTTCGTTTAAAAGCATACTTCGTTCAATAGCAGGGCATCACACCATGAACAGTACCCTTTATACCCACGCCACCGTCTTTCCCGCGACGGATGAATCGGTCATAAGCGATGGCGCGGTGTGGGTGTGCGATGGCCTGATCCGGTATGCCGGCCCGATGCAGGCGATGCCGGAGATTCCGCAAGGGAGTCTGCTGGTGGATGCGAACGGGAAATTCCTGATGCCGGGCATGACCGAGACCCACGCTCATTTGTCGTTTGCGGATGCGAGCCCCTTTGCCATTGGCGACACATCGGTTGAGGACGCAACCATTACCGCCGTTGGCAATGCCGCTAAGATGTTGACTGCGGGGTTTACCTCGGCGGTCAGCTTTGGCTCGACCTACAAGATCGACGTGGCGCTGCGCGGGGCGATTGAATCGGGCCGGATTATAGGGCCGCGGTTGTTGGCGGCAGGTCGGGACCTCGGCGCAACCGCCAGCAACGTGGATTCCAAGGGCGGCTTAAGCCAGATCGCAGATGGCCCTTGGGCCCTGCGCCAAGCTGTACGCGAACAGCGCCGGGATGGGGTCGATATCGTTAAGATTTTTATCGATGGCGAAGCCATTAATGCAACCAATCCCCCAGGTGAGCTCTCGTTTTGTGACGAAGAGGTTGAGGCGGTGGTGAGCGAGGCCCATCGCCGTAAGATGCGGGTGGCGTGCCACGCGCGTTCGGCTGCAGCCGTTAAGCAAGCGGTCCGGGCGGGTGTTGATTTTATTGGTCACGCCAATTACCTAGACCAGGAAGCGGTGGATCTTTTGGCCGCAGCCAAGGATCAAATCTTTGTTGGCCCAGCCATTGCGTGGGAAGTGCAGTATCTTGCCCAATGCGAATCCTTGGGGGTCAGTAAGGCAACCGTTCGAGCCCAGGGCTATGAGCGAGAGATCGAAGCCACTATTGCAACGGTTGAAAAACTGCGCGCTGCGGGCGTGCGCCTGGTGGTGGGCGGCGACTACGGTATTAGCATTGCGCCCCATGGCACCTATGCCAAAGATCTTGAGTACTTTGTTGCGTTGTTCGGCATGCGGCCGGCTGACGCGCTGTTGTGCGCAACCCGAAACGGTGGCCAGGCCTTTGACCCAAAGGGACGCCTCGGCACTCTAACCGAAGGCGCAGTGGCGGACCTGGTTTTGGTAGATGGCGACCCGCTCAGTGATATCACTGTGTTGCAAGATCAGAGCAAGCTGACGGTGGTGAAGAGCCCGGTCTCGATGGTTACTAATTTTGGCAACACGGGTTTGGCTTATTAAGCGCTGACCGGTTTAGGTTGGCGCGAGCGGTCTTGAACGTCATGGATCAGCGGAGCAGAGGCAAAGCATGACGCGGAAATGGATTCTGGCTTTAGTGGTGGTCCTATGTCTGGGCGGTCTAGCACTGAAATGGCGGACGGCGCAGGTTAATGCGGCCGTCGCTGAAACGTTGCGGCTCGACCCTCAGAGCGCTCGCGCGGCGCGCACCATGCTGATCACTCTGGCAGATGGCCGCGTGTTTCCGGTCAACTATTTGCGCGAAGGTGATCTGGTGTTCATGGGAATCGATGGCCGATGGTGGCGTGCGTTTCAAGGTTCGGGTCAACCGGTGACAATGCTGATCCAAGGGGAAGTTCTCGAGGGCCATGCTCGGGTCAATTTGGAGGATCCCGCGCTGGTGAAAGACGTGTTTGCCAGGCTGCGACCAACGGTGCCCGATTGGTTGCCGGATGCCCTCAACGGTAAGTTGGTGACCATCAGGCTGATGTAGCGCCTCACGGGTGCCACACTCGAATGACCGAAGGCTGGTTAACCGGCGTTCTGTTCTTGGGGCAAAGGTCAGCGCGATACGCCGCGCCAGCGCCGCGCCTGAGGCTAAGTTACAAACAACAAACAATAAGCACCAAGCCGAAGCCCCGACCGCGTTAAAGCCAAGTGCCGTATGCTTGAGCTTTGAGTTTCATCGATAGAGCGTGTCTTGGGTTTGTCTTAAGAAAAGGTCAGCGACTTGTTTGAAAAAGGCGGCGGGCCGGCTTATCCCTAAAGATACTGGCGGCCGGACTGCCAACCAATGCGATTGACAGCCCGGGTTATCTAATTTAACTCGCCCACAGCCCGATGCCCCATCATCATCGCTTCAATGGCATCTGCGGCAGGCGCTGAATCCGAGTTCGCGATCGTGATTCTGCCAAAAGGCTGACGACCAACTTTCGCGGTATCTCCAGGGCCGGCGACGGTATAGCCATGGGCCCAGCGGTTAACCGTGATGCTCGCAACGTCTCGATCGAAGTCGAAGCCTTTAGGCGCCAACATGCCGCTCAGGTGGCCTCGGATGTCGTCCTCGTAAAACGAGAATTGACGCCCCAGCATGGTGCGCCGCGCTTGCTTATATTGCTCGGCCCTGGGCTGCCCAAGCGTCTCGCCATAAGGGCAGCTGATCATCTGGATGATGCAGGGTTCATCTGGGGATTGGGTGTATTGATAGCCGCCAAGACTCACCGGGAAATCCATCAGCACGGCTTGGTGCAAGTTGCCCGGGCACATTGCCATGCCGATTTCTTGTTCTTTGAAGGCCCGCCAGTTTTTAAGGCCAACGGTGGTATAAATCAGGGGGCTCTTCATTTGTTGACTGAGTGCATCGGCTTGATGGCGGGGTAAGTCCGAGACAATGTGCGGGATCATCATGTTGTAGCAAGCCATGACGACGTTCTTTGCCGACACTTGATGAGCCTGACCATTCTGAATGTATTTGATATTGACCTGATCGCTGCTGCTCGGGTCGCCTGCGTGGTGCACGTCTACAGCGGTACTGCGCAACCGAATGCGTACTGGGTTTTTCGGTTGGTCTAGCTGTTGGTAATCGAAGCGCGCGCCGACAAGCGCTTCTGCGCTTTCACCCTGGGCAACCTTGGGTATGAGTTTCTTAACGAGGGCCCGCGCCACACCGGCGTTGCCATCCGGGAAGTGGTGGATGTAGGGGTTGTTTTCATCAAAAACCGGGACTGGGGCAAAGCCCAGTGCGCCGCATTCTTTGGCCTCGGCAATGGTGAGCAGTTCGGTGCCCGAATTCGACCAGTCCAGACCCGAGTTACGCGCCATGTGCAGCACGCCGGGGTCATCAACCCCAAGGGTGGTTTTCAGGTAGTCGAAGTAAGAATGGGTTTGGCTATAGGCTTCACG
>Ga0115004_10003572_pt1 | contig 12634 bp, 14 predicted proteins | sample ArcticOcean_MG_C_10_FD_88737 | JGI IMG/M metagenome (GOLD analysis project Ga0115004, IMG submission 88737) | Marine microbial communities from western Arctic Ocean - ArcticOcean_MG_CB11_90 | ecosystem: Environmental > Aquatic > Marine > Oceanic | place: Arctic Ocean: Canada Basin | collected...
AAACAATAAAGAAAAGAGCATCATGGCGATGAGTACATAAATAAAATTTCGCGCTATGTCACGTGACATTCTTATTATCACTGACATATTACGTTTAATCAAAAACCACTGGTAATTTATTGATTGGCTATTGATTGTTTGAAATTATTTAAATCTTTAGAACTGGCATTAGATTTATTTAATAAAATGAACCCTAACCCCTTATTGTTCATGATTATTATTTTCTTATTATTTACTTTAATATTGTAATATTTACCCGCGTTACTTACTAGTTTATTCAACTTCACATCTACTTTATTGTTTTGCCATGCTTTTAAATTTTCTTTTAGAGTCGAAAATGTAATGTTGTTGTTGGTAGCGCCAACGGCTTTGGCATTGTTTCCGTTTCCGGCTCCGGTTCCACGACCAGCGGCATTGGCATTGGCAGCGGCTTTGGCGGCATTGGCAGTGGCTTTGGTGGTAGCGGCATTGGCATTGGCAGCGGCTTTGGCGGCATTGGCAGCGGCTTTGGTGGTAGCGGCATTGGCATTGGCAGCGGCTTTGGCGGCATTGGCAGCGGCATTGGCGGTAGCGGCATTGGCATTGGCAGCGGCTTTGGCGGCATTGGCAGCGGCATTGGCAGCGGCATTGGCAGCGGTATTGTTTTTGTTATTCTTTTTTAAATTGTTAGAAGCCTTAACGATACCCAGATATTTTTCAAGTTTTTCATGTTGTTTATTGAAGCCATTTTCTAGCTTTTTATATACTTTTTCGTGAACCGCTTTCTTCTTATTTACTGTCATTGAGTTAATTTCACTGATGAGCCCTTGATTATTAAGAAGAGTATTAACCTGTTGTTTTTTATTATCAGAAGATAGCTTTTGATTGTATAATAGTGTTATCAGTTTGCCTAATTTACTATCGTTGTTGTTTACATTCACATAAAGTGGATTATTACGCATGTTAGCATCCGCTGTTGCCATCCTTTTAATCATACATGACAAAAAAATTACGCGGAGTATATATCCAGAACTTCGGCAACTGCTGGATGGCGATGGATATCTTCGACACCGAGATTCACGAGATCGATGAATGCGTTGTCCCTTTTACTCGCGAGCATGATGAATTCCTCGAGACCGTTTTCATCCACGTCACATTGTTGGACGTCGCCGTTCAATACCATTTTGCTCTTATTACCAATACGGGTCAACATCATGCGCAGTTGGTTCCCCGAACAGTTCTGCATCTCATCTGCGATAATGTATGCGTCGTTAAATGTCCTTCCCCGCATGTATGCCAACGGGCTTACTTCGAGCTTATCATGTCGCTTCAAGGCGCTCAATTCTTTCCTTCCGATGGCGTCGATGATGGGCCTAATCCAAGGTTCAAACTTATCGTCGAGCGTTCCAGGAAGGAATCCAAATTGTTCATTATCTACGCTTTGTGCTGGACGTGTGATGATGAGTTTTTTGACATCCCCTCCGTATAGCGCATCTAATCCCTCCTTACACGCGATGAATGTCTTACCACATCCAGCGGGTCCAGTGCATATTGTTATGGGACGTTCGAAGTTCCGAATACTCGACACGTACGTCATTTGTGCGGGGCTTAAAATAAGACCGTTCATACGATGTATTCTTACAACATCTTAAAATAGCTTTTGTTTTGCGCGGGAAAATGGCACGACAAGTCCAACGAACACGAACATACCGAACATGGCGGTACCGATGATCGCGCGGGTCTTTTCATCGAGCCCAATATCTTCATCTGAAGCGTCGAAGAGGTTGACAGGTTTTTTCCCACATCTGTTCCATTTCATAGAATTGCCGACGGACAATAAGAAGATGGCAAACATGGCGAAGGGGACACGGCGATTGAGTGACTCAGCACCGGGAACATTATACGCCATAAATAGGCTTGCGGCCACTGCTGTAGTGAGCATGATAACATCATTCGCCACCCGACCTTCCTTGTCTCCATCTGTGTATGCCCATCTGAAACGTGTGTCGTTCGTATACGCTTGGAATGTAGCCACACCTACTATACTTTGAAGCAATGACGCGAAGTTACGTCGCACGGTCTGACCGTACCCCAAGAAGTTGTTAGGGATACTATTCTTGGCATCCATGAAGTACAATTTGATGACGTCTTGAATGGGGTTTGAGATGAACATATCGAGGAATACGGTGATGATGTATCTGAAAAACGTGGGACTCGCGAGGCTACCCATGGCGTGAATGGCACCACCAAATCCGCCGCGTTTGCTTTTACTGAGCCCTTTTTCGGTCGCTATGCCGACGTCTAAGAGATATCCGATGACGGGCGAAAGGATGAAACCGTAGTTCAAGACGATAAATCCATCGGGAACACCCTTACGTGCCATAGTGGATCCGACAACATTTATGAAAAACGCGGATAACAACGATACGAGCAACCCTCTGTTCTTTTCGCGATCTTCTTCTTCTGAACTCTCCGACCCCCCTGGTCCAGAATCATCAGGACATTTTTCCTTACCCCCCGAACCCCCCGACCCCCCAGATCCCGGTTCGGGAACGTGCGTGGTCTTAAAGAGGGTATTATCCCCGAGGAGACGCCCGATGTATACGATGGACATCATGGATAATAAAACAGGTGTAGCGCGAAGCGCTTGCATGGACAAAGTCATCCTTATCATACCTTGTGTTTTTTTCTCCATATAGTATAAATATGGTGTTTGGCATGTTTGGTGGTAAATCCAAAACCCAAAAACAAGGTAATGGAAGAAGTTTTGTTCAAAAAAGAATAAATGGAGCGAGGAGTGTAGCGAGGAGTGTAGGAAGTTCTGCATCAAGTTATGCAAAGAATGCAAGGAATGCTGTTGGGGCAAGAACCACAGGAGCTTGGAGTCAGCAATTTGGGTCTCAAAAGTTCAAAGAAGGAAGAAAAATTTATAAAACTGCAATCAATGCAATGCAAAGATCGTTAACTATGGAGATGAGAAACGTAGAACGAGGAAACTCGCGATCAATAAATATGAATAATATGAAAACAAATTTTAATAAGCTTTTTAATAACGCCAAAACGAAATTGGATGCCTTGGAAAAAGAAAATGAACAAAGAAGACAAACCATGAGGGCTCAAAAAAGAGGGAATTCGCCTACATTAAATCGGACAAATAATATCAATAGCCGAACTGCATCCGGAACCAATCAAAATAGTGAAATAGCTGCATTACAAGCCAAATTAGCGTATATACAAGGTTCCAGAAAATAAAGATGAGAAGTTTATTACGAATGCCACTGGATTGAAATAATGAGTCCTTCACATTAACCTAACCTCGACCTTAAATGTCTTTTCAATAAATCGTGCGGCGTCTCGTATATCAGGAAAGCTCCATAAAAGCCAACGCGACCAAAACCCAGCGGAACGAATACCTCGAATGCCCCAGGATTCCGTATCGCTCGAAGCAACACGAAGCATCTTTTTCTGTACTTCATTTCGTGAAGTACTCGACAACAGCCGAGCGGGAACTTTCCCCCCATGTCGGATAACGTACCTACGCATTCTGAACGGGTCGCCGTGTAACGTGTAGTCGGAATATCCAGCACCACCAAAGTCAACGACGTCTACCTTCCCGCGATCGTACACGGACGCTCTGAATTTCTTTTTAGCTATAGGGCTTTTGCGTATGACAACCCGCATTATTTATACGAAACAAAAAAACACATAAAGGAACCAAACAACGATGTATTCGCTCATCGACTTGCAATTAATGTTCAAGAACGACTACAAGCTCGCGCAGTTCATGTCGCGCGCCCGAGAGAACCAAGTATACGTTGGTAACAGGTGCATACGAATCGGTGAACGATTATACGCGGAGCACATCGATGAGGGTATACAATTAATGGACGATGCTTTGAAAAGAGGGGATTATTGTAATTCTCTTGAATTGCATTCCATTCAGCGACACAAGGATGAACTAGAACACATCAAGGAACTACACGGCAAACGAAAAGAGGGTATAAACAATACGATATTATTCATGGAAATGGATATCATTGGTATCATAGCATTAGTAGGATTTTTAGCATTAGCATGTTGTTCGATAGCTTGTACGATGCATTGTATATGTAGACAGTCTACCTAACAATATTTTTATTTTATTTGAAAATGATACTATATTCCGTATGGATAAGTAAAGCAATGCAATTCCAGGTGGATAAGAATTATTTAGAGCAACTTCTCCTCAATCAATCGAACAAGGAGTTGTGTGAACGACAATTGAAAATGTACAAGGAAAAATACGAACGCTTGAGAAAAATATGGAAGCAGTATACCGTGTCAGCCAAGAAAGGATACGAGGAGTACAAGGAGATGGAGCAAAACATACGAAACAAAAACAAAGAAATCAATGAGAAAAACAAAAGCATAAAACGGATATCAAATAAATTGAATGCTTTTGAAAAGAAGGTATCACGCGGTACGAGGAGTACAAGAGGAAAACGACCAAACAGATTCAGTCCGAAATAATCAATTGTAAACACCTAAAGAATATTTTATAAAACCATTATAGGGGGTGCGATGGAACATGAAACCATGATTAAAGAATATATTTCAATTAAACGAATTGAAACGGATATTCAACGTGAAGATGGGATTATTGTATACATCGCAATGGAGGAAGGGAAGATATCAAATTTTGACTTACGGACACAAGATGGTCAAAATGTGATATACGCCGCAAAAACACCTGAACAATCAATGGCTTGCTTAAAGAATCCAAAATGTGTGAATTTGATTAAAGCAATTGTACACCCGACTGTTTCAAAAACGATGGGATACATGCCAATAGCACAATCATACGGAGATGATTATGATATATATGTGGATAATACAGAAAATCCCAGGATTTTTCTTATAAAACCAGAGCGGGTTGAAATAGCACAAACAGAAAGATGGTTTATTCAAAATAAGTAGAATCATAGCCGTAACTTATGCCTTTTAATACGAATTGTATCGACTTGATCGTTCCATTGATATATCCTAAATCCCACACCGCTGCAGAGTCGGATGTCACGAGAGATTCTTCTGTGTGCGTAACTGTAGCGGAAGTCCCTGAATCGCCAACATACACGACAACACCGTACGAAATCATTAACGTACCGTCTGATTCTATTTGTAACGTACCTATTGTGTCATTTATATTTCCTGTGAGACTTCTATAATATAATGTCGTGTTATTTGTTAAATTCGGACCTTGAGTTCCGTCCAATAAAAGACTTACAGATTGACCTGGATTCAGTAGACCTCCCCTTGTATTATTGTATTTTGCCCAATCGGCCAATGCTGGATACATCACTTCGTCTGAGCCTTCATATCTTACATTATACCCGATGTCTTCCATGAAGCCTACGGTGATACGAGATAATATCATTGGTTCATTATCGGCGGATTCTGAGTACCCGGTCATCAACTCTCTGTCTAAACCAGGATATGTGATACCATTTTTCATGCGTACCACCCCGGTTCCTTCTTCTGGGTGACCATCCGCTGTCCCTATACCCCCATCGTCTTCTATGGGTATGAATGCGAGTTGTTCGTTACCTATAGCATTCCTATATTCTCGTAACGCATGTTCCCCTGTGTATTCTCGTGAATCGTTTACCAAAGAATCCCAAAGAGTTCCAATACCGAATACATGGAATATTTCATGTAATACCGTATAATACGCTAAACTGTGTCCATCCTTCTTAATGACTTCCTTTTGATATTGCCAGTTTGAAGTATTCATTTGCACGAGACCTCTATATGGAATTTGTTTTCCGTCTATGACAGTTGTCCCTGTCCATCCTGCTTGCCCTAAAACACCATCCCCTAATGATAATATGGAAAAGTCGACGGTTACTGTTATGGATGGTCCCAATACAACTTCGTATACTCGTTTCCGAACGGTGTGTAAAATATGCATATCATCTAATGTCAATCCATTGCCGTCCCCTATATCAAAAAGGAGAACAAAACCATCAGAAGAACTAAATTCCTTTGTCCCTATTTTTCTATGCGTAGCATCTTGAATGTTTGTAACATTTTCCGATTCACCCCCTACCCCCTCTGCGGTATTGCGAATCAGAAAGTCGGTATCATACATTCCTTACTATCCCATCGAAAAATAAAATACTTATTTATACTTGTACACAAACACAACAAACGCAATAATTCCTCCCATGAGACCACTGAACATTCCTAAAATATCCCGGTCAGACAAAAAAGCATATTCGGTTTGAAATCTATGGATGTCATTCAAAGGATCAAACGTGTCAGCGATTTCTTTAAAGTTGACAGGTTCCGATTGTTTTGCTCCTAGATTTACAAATGTCACACCAAATACAACCACGAGTAACAGAACGTTCACCAAAATACCCATAACATCTTTATACCCAATGTTCATACATCCAGTCAAAAGACTCAACATGAAAATGCATATGAGGAGAATCGGTAAAAGCATGATGAAGGTGATACTTTGAAGATTCTTCTCGTAGCTCTTTTTGAATTCAGTATGTACGACATTTGGTATATTATTATTCATATTTTTCATAGACATGTATTGATTGAATCCAAGTTTTTCATATAATTCATCATTAATATTATTGTACGTCTTTTGAATGTTGTACCAATAGACGAAAATAGATTCAGCAGTTGTCATGAGGAGACTCACTGTCAACAGACTGAACATCGTATTAGATTTACTCCCTACGAGACATTTTTTCTTATTGAAGCGAAATAAAGCATACATTCCTATGATAGGTACGAGTATGACAAATAGCAAGATGACATTTTCAAGTACATTTGCGCGTAAATCAACTTTTTTCATACCCTTGTGATACTCGTTTTTAAAATTGATCGCGTCGTCCTCTTCCTCTAATAATCCCATTTCCCCAGAATCAATTGAAGGTTCAACATCAGAACCAATTTTCTGGATTGGTACCATTAAACATACTGTATATAATTAATTTACTAACATAAAATGTTAAGTAATAGTAAGGATGGATACGTTGCCTTTTGATGCGAAACATCCATGGGTATATATAATCATCTCAGTGCTAGTGACATCTCTGTTAGCTTTGCGATTACCTCATAAAGATACATTGTTTATAATGCTGAATGTCATAATTTACACCGCGATAACCTCTGGGATTTTTTACGGGTACACGAAATACGAAGAAAAGAAAATCACAGAAAAGTATATTAAAAACATTTTAGGCCTTTTGTATGACAAAGACAAGAAATCATATAATGAAATGATAGAATTTTTGAGACAAGAGAAGACCAAAAGCAAAGATGTGCGTTTTGTAGAAAAATACAGTACACTATTGCTCGCAAGTCTTTTCGTGTTCATAAGTATCGTATACTACATGGTATTCAGAAGCAAAATATCACTTACATCCATAGGAAGAAATACGTACTACCTGAGTATACTTGGATTTACAGAGCTTTTCATCGCTTTTTTCGTGATGACGAGGATACCACACCAAGACGTGATTAATCTCATGGACACCTTCATACGTTCAAGGGAAACATGTACACGAAAAAATGCAGTCTTCATGTCAAATGCGACAAACATCAAGCTGGACGAATCCTGTGACACATTCTCAAAAGACGGAGACACATGTATTATCCATGATACCCTCATAGATGAAAAACATTATTTTGTATGCGATTATGGGAAAATAAATAGAAACCGGTCTTAAACATTGAGAAGCGACAAAAGGCGCTTGAGATCAGCTTCTGTCAACACGGTGTCACCGATTTGAATAGAAGCACCGTTAATGCTTCCGGAATTTGAAACGACGACTTGGCCATCGAAACCAACATCGGCTGGAAATCGTACATGAGTGTTCATTGTCATGAGCGCCTCGGAGCCGATGCGCATCTCTATGGCATCGATGTCTTGGGAAATACCGAATGAAACGTCTTCGACATTGCCTTCACCTTGAATAACAACATTTTTTGCCTTAATAGCACCACTGAGCATTTTATTATATCACCGAAAAAAATGATGCAAAAAATTATCGCTATATATCATAAGTAATAATGGCAAAGGGCGGCAAGATGTTTGATGCGATCATGATAGTCATCATCATGATCACCATCATGAACTACGCGGACTACATAAAAGTCGACACGAAGCTCATGATGGTTCTTTTGTCAATCGCTTTATACGTCACAGCGAAAAACATGCAAAAATCGAAAAATCAAAACACAAACAAAAAGGTGGAACCCCTCGAAGGTTCGACAGTCGCCTTCGACAAGGAGGCTTTCGTGAACTTGAACAAAATCGTCAACGAACTCGTCAAACAAGACAGCGTAACAATCCCAGGAAACCTCATCGTCAAGGGCACAACAACTATGGAGAATGACCTTATAGTCAAGGGCACAACGACTATGGAGAAGGATTTGAATGTACATACATCAGTGAACGTCGGTACAGATGATAACAACGCGATGCGCATTCGACAAAATAGAATCGGTACAAAGGCATGTGGTGAACTCGAATTTCGTGATGATGGTTGGGTGAGACATTTCACATATGGAACAGGTGATTACAGATCCGGGTGCGGGTTTGCAGCAAGTACGTTATATTCACGAGATAACATTGGTAATGAAGGGACTCTCACGGTCAACGGTGCGACTGTATTGAAGGGAACACTCAATGCCCACGGACAAGTTGAGTGTAACAACACATTGATAGGTGGTCTCACGGTCGCCGGAACATCTACACTAAAAGGGGCTCTGACGGTCGCCGGAACCACCACTTGTAACGGACAATTCCGCAGTGAAGGGGAGGGTGTGTTCAGGAATGCAAATGGTCACTACTCGCATATCAACCACCCATCTGGAATATGTATCATCCGAGGAGATATAAAATTAGACGGATACGGTGGTTCGGGAACTTCAGTATTAGCATCCGGATTCAAGAACAAGGATAATGGAGAAGAAGGTATGTTCTTTGACCAAGGGTTACGCTTACAAGCGAATGGCAATAATCAGATATCTTTACATACTTGCACTGGAAGAAATAGTACCAGGAGTACGAGATATGTTTTCGATGGAACCGCCGCAGATAACGTGGATAATTATGGAAACATATATCAAAGTCTGTCAGACGGGCATGGAAGATGGATGGGGGAAATATGGAGCAAGTTTCAGCGGTAAAAAAATGGAGCGAGTAAGTAACAACATGACCAAGAGCCTTGAGGAGCAGTAAAGTGGAACAAATCACCTAAAGAACTAAAAGGTATACTATATAACAAAATGTTTTACATGAACAATGCCATTGAGGAGCAGACGGAAACTGTCTTGCGTGCGCTCCTCAATCTTCACAAGACGGAAGAAGGAAGAAAAAAGATTATTGAAATTTTAGGCAATCGTCAACAAACCGGACCAAACGCCCAGAAGCGTCCATCGAAGCGTTTCTAAATTAAACAGAATCAGAATCGACGTTACCGGAATCCACAAGCCCAGAAGCTTTCATGAGCATGGCAATCTGCGCTTTCATTGTTTCATTTTCTTTTTTCAACGCGGTATTTTCAGCAGAATGTTCTTGGAAGCCGCGAATCAAATACGGGATAAACCCAACATAATTCACCGAAGCCGCACTGGGACCCCAAGACGAGTAATCGGGGTCAACGGTTGGGTCATCGGACGTAGCGATAGCTTCAGCGGGTGATCCACCTTCACCGACGTGGACCAAGTGACGCAATTCAGGGCAATCGTACCAAATTTCTTGCGCGATCAACCCGCTTTCGAACATAGCATCTTCTACATTTCCATCCAACTCGGTCAACTTATCGTACACCTGTGGGCGAAGCTTCGATAACGATATATTTGCATCAGTGATAACTTTTTCGTTAAGTTTCAGACGATCATCGGAACCAAATCCACCACCACTGGATCCGGATCCACCACCACCACTAGAGTATCCATTCAACGTGCCAACACTTCTGACCATTCCATTTTGTTTGAATGATCCAGTAGTGCTCACATTACCGGTGACTGTTATATTACCCGTGATGGTCACATCGCCATTAACAGCCATTGATGATTGACCAAAGGAGGCAACAGTACTATTATTACACTTTATCGACAAGCCTCCATATGTACCCACATCACCCCAACAATTTATTGATAAGGTATTAAGATTCATGCCAATCCAATGTCTATAACCCCCATTCCGGAAGTAAAGTTGATTACCATCTTCTATATACATGGTATTATACAAATGACTAGTCCCGGCATGAACCAACAACTTTGTGGCACCAGCGACTTGTATGTGCGCTGATGACGATGCGATGAGCCTGTATTTATCAGAAGCTTCGGCGTACACTTGTATAGCATCTGTCCCACTCCCTTTGTAGATGCGACCATCATTACAGTAAAAGTAATGTCCATCAGTTATCCTCAAACGCTTATGTCCTCCACCCGAATAAGTTTCGATGGCTGCGACAGTAACATTATCAACCTGTAAGTTTACGCCTGCGTGCCCTGTTATCCAAGTCTTCCATCCCGAAGTGTCATCATGCATAAACATTCCATAGTACGGAGTGAAGTCACCATTGGCATTAGTAACACCATCGGTATCTCCATTTAAAGAGATTGCACCTCTATAAGAAGTCGTAGTGGGATTTTCATACATACATGCACCTGTTGTTTGTTCACCTGCAAACAACTTTCCGGTGCCCGTGATGTCACCAGCAAACAAATTTCCGTCGCCCGTGATGTCACCCATACAATGTAGACCACTAGCGTTCATTTCAGCCATGACGTGTCCTCCGTAATGACCATGTTCACCACTTAACGTAAATTGAATCTTAGATCTCGAAATTGTACCCGCATCAGCGTTAGCGGCATCATCGTGGCAATTTATGATGGTATTCCATACACTTTCGTCGGCATTTTTTGTGAACTGCATATTAAATTTTGCATGTTCGTTATACACACCCACGCTGTCTGAATGGTGAAAGCTTACGGAATCGCCGGATATATCTTGTTTGATTGTACATTTATTAAAGGCGAGGCTACCGTTAGTAGTGATATTACCTCCTGAGCAAGTGAGGTTACCGATGTGTAAGTCAGCGAGTTGATTATCGTGTCCAAAATTGACGACGCGGAGGGCATCATCGAGTTGGTTACCGGCGATACCGATATCAGTTGAGTGTCCTGAATGATGGAAGCCGAATATTGGATTTTTAGGGTGAACGTTGATAGTATCATAATAGGGTTGTTCGGTGTATTGTTTGAAATCGGCGATGTATGATTGGTATGATTGGCCGTATATTTGGAGTTCGGATATGACCAAGTATTCTTTAGCTGGGAAAGTAAATCTGAAGGTGTTTGAGAAAACATCGTCGCCGTCGGTGTTTGATGTATGTGTATCATCTAAGATCGACTGGCTCACATCGTCAGTCACATTTTGTACCGTGACCCATGAACCTGCTGAATAAGCTTCGAGTACCCATGTTTGAGGGAGGAAACTCGCCAATTCGTATCCCTGACCCACGCGAGCCCGAAACGTATAATGTTTGATACATATGGGATTTGGGAAGGTTATGGTAATCTGGAAACCCTCACTGGGTGCAACGTTTTGGTTGCTATGTAAGGAACTTCCGTGACCAGCCACGTTGTCAAATAAGGAGTACCCACCAAACCCTCCATAACCAACATTATCTATGTCATAATTTGTGCTCACTGTGTATGTGCCGTTGCCATACACGTTTGTATCGACGGACCATGATGCGGTACCCCCAGGTGTTGAACTAACATAAGAAATGTCTTTATGACCGGATGTTGGTGGGAATTTTAGGATGGTACCTTCGTTACTTGAAAGTTTAATTTGCAACTTTTCATCGGCATCGGTAGTAGTGAAATCGGAATTTGATATATCATTGCGATTCAGTGACCAAGTGCTGGAAACGAGGGAGCCGGTATAGAGTGACCAAGAGGGGTTAATTCCGGTCCAAGCCCAGAAGGAAAAGAAGTTGGAGTGTTTATCGATAGTGATGGTATGGTTGTTTAATTGTAAAGCCTTGATACCGGAGACGCGATGCGTATCGCTATTATGAGCGAAGGTGCCTTGTAGGACGGGGTAAGTAAAGTCATCAAAGGTTGTAGTGGACCGTGAGGATGAGTTGGGGGTGATTAAATCGGAAATAGCGAATATGGTTCCTACTACCAAGGTTTCAGTGAATGTGAAGAATGACCAAGATGACACATTACCACTAGAAGGGAGGCATAAGTATTTAGTGGATTCGGATGTATGTTGAAAGAGGGGGGTGGATTGATTGGTAGTACTTGGTGTCACTTGTCCGATACCCGAAACGACATCAATCTTACCGATGGAGCAAGAGGTAACGGGTTTATAGGAGCCGTTATAGCCGGTGATATTAGAGACGGTGAGGGTAATTTTATCGATCCCGAAGTCGAAAGAATCGATATCGACGAATGTTGTCGGGTTATCCGTCGAAGCGTTTAAAGGTGTTTGAGAATTGTGGTCAAACCCGACAAGATTATTTTGGAGAGGGATATGAGATATGATATCTGGTTGTGTCGAGTTGACATTAATATGGGAGCCTAAATTTGCAGCGATGTTAATGACGGTGTTTGAGTTCGTGATTAGTTG
>Ga0115004_10003573_pt1 | contig 12627 bp, 10 predicted proteins | sample ArcticOcean_MG_C_10_FD_88737 | JGI IMG/M metagenome (GOLD analysis project Ga0115004, IMG submission 88737) | Marine microbial communities from western Arctic Ocean - ArcticOcean_MG_CB11_90 | ecosystem: Environmental > Aquatic > Marine > Oceanic | place: Arctic Ocean: Canada Basin | collected...
AAAAATGTTATTGGAATTGAAATGCCAAATAAAACTCAAGAAGCTGTATATTTAAGTGAGCTGTTTAGAAAAGAAGCATTTGTTAACTCAAAAGCTAAACTACTATTAGCACTGGGAAAAGATATTGCTGGTAATGCATATTTTGCTGACCTTGCAACAATGCCTCATTTATTAATTGCTGGAACAACCGGATCTGGTAAGTCAGTTGGTATAAATGTAATGATACTTTCAATACTATTTAGACTTTCTCCTGAAGAGTGCAAATTTATATTAATCGATCCTAAAATGTTAGAATTATCAGTTTACCAAGGTATCCCGCACTTAATTACCCCAGTTGTTACTAATCCTAAAAAAGCAATTACTGCTTTAAAATGGGTGGTAAAAGAAATGGAAGGACGTTACCAAAAAATGTCTCTTCTCGGAGTAAGAAATATTGAAAGTTATAACCAGAGAATTAGTGATGCGATAAAAAACAAAGAAATAATCAATCGTAAAATACCTACAGGGACAAACCCTGATACGGGACAACCAAAATTTGAAAATATTGCAATAGAATTAAATAAAATGCCATTTATTGTTGTGGTGGTTGATGAAATGGCTGACTTAATGATGGTTGCTGGAAAAGAGATTGAGCACACTATTCAAAGACTTTCACAAATGGCAAGAGCTGCTGGTATACACTTGATAATGGCAACTCAAAGGCCAAGTGTTGATGTTATAACAGGAACTATTAAAGCAAATTTTCCAACTCGTATTAGTTTTCAAGTAAGTTCTAAATTTGATAGCAGGACAATCTTGGGTGAAGAAGGATCTGAAAGACTCTTAGGTAAGGGTGATATGTTGCTCATGATGGGTGGTGGACGTACCACTAGAATTCATGGCCCATTTGTTTCTGATAAAGAAGTTGAAGAAATTGTTGCATCTTTAAAAGAACAAGGGCTGCCTGAATTTGATGAAGATATTATGAAAGAAGAAGAAGGTGAAATATTACTAGAGGGTAATAATTCTGGAAACGATGAATTATTTCAACAGTGCCTAGATATAATTAGCCGCGAAGGTAAGGCATCCACAAGCTTGCTTCAAAGAAAATTACAAATAGGCTATAATCGTGCAGCACGAATTATGGATCAACTAGAGGAAAGTGGATTTATTAGCCCAGCAAACCATGTTGGAAAAAGAGAAATATTTTATGATAAATTTAAAAGCTAATGCTTTTTAAAGTAGTCTTAAAATTAATTTTTATTATAATATTTTCATTTAATGTTTTAGCCAGTGATGAGGATTTATCTAAATTAATAGAGTTTAATTGGAATCAAATTAAAACTTTATCAGGTGAATTTACACAAACTTCTTCTGGCAAAAAAATACTGAAGGGAGAGTTTTTTTTAAATAAACCTTATAAATCTTTTTTTAAATATAATGATGAAATTAACAATATAATTACAACAAGATTTTTTATTAATATTATTGATAAAAATCATAATTTAATTGATAGATACCCAATCATTAATCAACCTATTTATAAAATCTTATCAAACAAGGTTGCGTTTGATGATGATTTTAAAATCCTATCAATAAGTAAAATTAAAGGTGAGGTTATTATTCAACTAGGCTTAAATAATAATGCTGAAGCAAGGTCACACATAACTGTGACATTTGATGGAGTTGATTATTCATTAAAAAAGTGGGAAATAGTTGATCAATTTGGAAAATCAACTCTTTTAGAGTTTACAAAATTACGAAAGAATATATCAATAGAAGCAGATTTATTTTCTGTACAAGAAGAAAATTAAGAAATCAACAGCAAGCATAGAGGTTGAAACCAGTTTTCAATAAATATTATGGATAAAAGTTCGTTAAAAGAACTAGGGCGATGGTTAGAATTAAATAAAATCACAGAAGTTGAGTGTGTTTTTCCAGATATGGCAGGATCTACTAAAGGTAAAATTTTACCTGTTAATCGATTTATTAAATGTCTTGAAGATCAAAGCTTAAGAATTGCAGACTCAGTCTTTGGGCAAACAGTTTCTGGTAATTGGATAGATGAAAGTGCAATCATTGATTATGTTGAAGAGGATATGATAATGATACCAGACTTAACAACACTTAGAAAATTACCTTGGAATAAAGAACCTACCGCACAAGTTATATGTGATCTACATAATAAATCTGGTGAGCCTTCATTAATTGCCCCGAGACAAGTTTTAAGTAAAATAATTAAATTACTTAAGGAAGATGGATATAGAGCTGTAGTTGCTCCAGAGTTAGAATTTTATCTATGTGAAAAAAATCTTGATCCCAATCTTCCCTTACAAACACCTATTGGAAAATCTGGGCGGAAGGCTAACGAGGGTGATGTTTTTGGAATTGATGCGGTCAATGAGTTTGATGCTTTAACTGATGATATCTATGATTATTGTGAAACATTGGGTATTGGTGTTGATACTTTAGTCCATGAAAGTGGACCTTCCCAAATTGAAATAAACCTTAATCATGGTGATCTACTTAAACTAGCAGATCAGGCTTTTATTTTTAAACGTGCTGTCAGACAAGTCGCATTAAAACATAATATTCATGCAACTTTTATGGCCAAGCCACACCAAGGTCAGCCAGGAAGTTCAATGCATATTCATCAAAACTTAATATCCATTGCTTCTGGAAAAAATGCATTCTCAGATTCGAGTGGGAAAGAATCTGAAATTTTCTATAACTTTATTGGCGGCTTACAGACTTATTTGCCTGATGCTATGGTATTTTTCGCACCATACGTAAATTCATACAGACGTTTTGTAATTGATGCATCTGCACCCATCAATACTCACTGGGGATTTGAAAATAGAACGGTAGGCTTAAGGGTTCCATTGTCATCACCAGAATCAAAACGTGTAGAAAATAGAATACCCGGCGCTGATACAAATCCATACTTAGCTATTGCGGCATCACTAGCTTGTGGTTATTTAGGAATTAAAGAAAAATTGGAACCAGAAAAGCCAATTTCAGGCAGTGGCTTTGAACGTCGTCATAATATCCCAAAATATTTACCCGATGCTATTAAGCGTGTTAAAGTCAGTGATAATTTAGCAGAAGTAATGGGAGAAGATTTCATAACATTATATGCTGAAGTTAAGCAAACTGAACATGATGCCTATCAAAATGTAATAAGTGCATGGGAACGCGATCACTTGTTACTTAATGTATAATTTTTAAACTTATAAACCTATAATAAATCTTTGTTTATAAAATATCCATCATCCTGATGTAATATTAAATTAACTAGCTGAAGTGATTTTTCAATTTTGTATCTCATGGTATAAATATGTGTCTCTAATGTATGTGTATCAATACCTTCACTATAATTCCACACTTTAGATAATAGAGTTTTTTTATCCAAAGGTTTAGATTTGTGATCGATTAAAACTTTAAAAATTTCATTTTCCTTGTCCGTTAAATATAAAAAATTTTCTTTATTGTAAATAGTTTTTAATTGAAAAGAATATCTAAACTTTTTATAATTTTTTATATTTTTAATAAAAAAATTTTTTTGATCTAAAAAGTTTAGTACTTTATTTAAAAAATTCATAACATTGATAGGAAGATTTATTAATTCTAAGGAAGCAACATCCTCGCTAGGATATTGGGGTGCAGTAGTATCAGATTGAATAAGAAATAAATTTTTGTCAGCGAATATTCTATTATGATTTAACTTGCTAAATGCCATGCTATCTAAAATAACAGTTTCAGAATCAAAATTTATATTATTATTATCAATTAATAAAATGTTCAAAAAATAATTACTTGTCGGCGCATTATATTGTTCACATATTTCATTAAAAATTGTTTTTATTTCTTCGTTTAAAAAAATGAGATCAATTTTATTTTTTGTCATATAGATGATTAATATAGTATATTTATTATATAATGATCATAGTTAGAAAAAATCAACTTATATTCAATTCTCAATATTTTAGATGTAGTTTGGGTAAAAATGGTTTGAAATATAATAAAAAAGAAGGTGATCATTGCACACCAATTGGCATTTTTTCAATTGGTCGAATTTTTTATAGAAGTGATCGAGTTTTACTTCCTAAATTAGCTATTCCAACCCATAAAATATACAACAACTATGGTTGGTGCGATGATCCAAAAAGTAATCTATATAATCAATTAATTAAATTTCCATTTAATTATTCTGCAGAACAGCTACACAGAAATGATAGTTTGTATGACATTGTCTGTGAAATTAAATATAACGACACACCAGTAATAAAACATAAAGGCAGTGCAATTTTTATACATATAGCAACAAATGATTTTAAACCTACTGCAGGCTGCGTTGCTTTGCAGAAAGATGATCTTATAAAAGTATTATCAATGATGGATAGTAAAACAAAGATATCACTAAATAATTAACCACGATTTCCAAAAATAGCAGTGCCAATACGGATGTGTGTTGCACCGTACTTAAGGGCGATATCATAATCGTGTGACATTCCCATACTTAAATATTTAAGATTATGATTTTTAGCAATAGCTTGTAAGGTTTGAAAATGTTGGGATGGGTGCTCCTTAGCTGGTGGCAAGCACATCAATCCATGAACTGCAACTTTATAAGATTTACAGGTTTCAATGAAAGCGTCTGCAAGTTCTAGTTTTACGCCTGCTTTTTGTACTTCATTTGCAGTGTTGATTTGAATAAAGAATTTTTTTTCTAATAATTTTGTTGCATCCATTTCTGAAATAATTTTTACTACTTTTTCTCGGTCCACAGTATGAATAACATCACAATTAGAAATTATCTGAGAAATTTTCTTGCTTTGAATTGCGCCTATAAAATGTAGCTTGATATTTACGTGTTCATTTTTAAGCGCAGTCCATTTTTTTTCTATTTCTTGCAGCTGATTCTCACCAAAAATTGTTTGTCCTTGATTAATTACTGATTGAATAGTTTCTATGCTTTGTTTTTTACTTACTGCAATTAGCTCTACATCCTCAATATTTCTTCTCGCTTCAATTAAGGCATGCTTATAATTTTTATAAAATTTTTCAAATTCTAACATTGCTAAAAAAATAGGGTATATTGTATTTAAGGTAAAAAAAAACACCCCACAAATTAATGTGGGGCGCTTTTTCTTAGTACGTAATTATTTAATTGGTTTTAATTAAAAGCCAACTGAATAAAGTAGGTTCCAGTTAGAAGAGTCAGAAGCTGATCCTTCAGAGTACTGAAGAGTTAGGCCAATTCCGCCTAAATCTTTACCAACGTTATATCTAGTTTGGTCAGTATCTGCACCAGATGCAGGACTGTGATCCTCAAATGTATAACCAAGGTTTAAACCAGCGACTGAATAGTTAGCTCCAATAACTGTAGACTCACCAGCACCGTCTGAATCATATTTACCATAACCTAAGTCAACACCAGCTACAGAATAGCCAAGTGTTATAAAGTTATCGTCACCTTCAGCAGCAGTAGCTTGGCTAACTTGACCAGCAGATACTGCTACGCCCATAACCGCACCGTTTACAGCAAATGCTTGTACTCTATTAGCATTAGAATTGCTTTCACCAATAGAAGCCTTAACAGACCAACCGTTCATTGAAGGAGATGTATACATAACACCACTTCCATGATTAGCATCACCATCATTGTAACTACCAAGTGATACAGCACTTGTAATTGCTTTAGCTCCAGCTTTCATTGAGTCAGATGAATCAACTGCACCAGAAAAAGAATCTCCAGTACTGATTGAACCCATACCTGTATCAACTGCAACTGAGAAACTCATTGCTGCGCCAGTTATTGAGAAACCTGCAGACATGCCCATACCGTTATCTAAAGTAGATGAGTATGTTACGTATACAGAAGATGTAGATAGAGCTTGAGATACACCAGTTGAACCATCACCAGATGAAACGTTACCTACGTATGCACCTGAAAGGCTTAATTCAGCATATGCCGCAGAAGCAGACATTACTGTCGCTAAAGCAGAAGTAGCTATTAGTTTTGATTTATTCATATTATTTTTCCTTTTTGAATTTATCATTTAAAAAAAACAAACACTTAATTTAAAAATTTTGCGTTTGCACAGCCTGATTATGCTTATATTGACATGCTTTTCAAGCTTGTATAACTTAGAAGACGCACTTTTTGATGTTACTGTGATATTTTTACCACATTAGAATAAGCTATATTTTTCAACACTTATTGAATTTATGTGTTTAATTATCTTAGATTTACTGTAATTTGTTAAAAATTATCTAAAATCAGGAAAATTTAACAACAATGACTCAAATTTTTATTAAAAAGTGCAACAACCTTACTTTATTATTAGTATTAGTATTTATTCCTTTTTTTGGCTGTAGCTCGTTGGATATAGTTCCACATGAAACTGATCTGGCCAATGAGAAGCGGTCATCTGATGGGCGTGGACGTGATACAGAGGCGAAATCATTTTTAGAATTATTTGAAGGAGATTTATTTGGTCAAAATCAAGCCATAGGATTTAATTCAATTACATTTGAAGTGGCCTTAGATAAACTTTCAATTATGCCACTAATGACCGCCGATAAAGCGTCTGGAATTATTACAACAGATTGGTTTAGTGTTTCAGATAATAAGAATACGAAAGTTAAGTTTAATATCCTTATTAAAGATGATGATATGAATGATGATTCCATAGTAGTTAATATGTTTAAAGAAACATTTAATGGTAACACTTGGATAACAGCTGACATTAATGAAGAGACTGTTCAAAAAATAAAACAATCAATACTGGAACAAGCTAGAACACTTCAAGCTGCAGCTGATTTATCTTAAAAACTAATTTGTCTTCCATATTTTTTTATTTATGGTGACTATTTAAAAATATTTACAGGCGCGCTACATGGAAGAAAGATTTAACCCTAAAATAGCTGATAAAAAATGGCAAGAACTATGGGATCATAAAAATTACTTTCACGCTGTAATAGATAAAACAAAAGAAAAATACTATGTCTTAGAAATGTTTCCTTACCCGTCAGGTAAAATACATATGGGACATGTGCGCAATTATACTTTAGGTGATGTAGTTGCAAGATTTAAAAGAGCACAAAATTATAATGTCTTACACCCAATGGGCTGGGATGCATTTGGCTTGCCTGCAGAAAATGCTGCAATTCAAAATAAAACCTCACCAGCAGAGTGGACATATAGCAATATAGAAGAGATGAAGCGCCAACTAAAGCTAATGGGGTTATCAATTGATTGGTCTAAAGAAATTGCAACTTGCAATAGTAGCTACTACAAACATCAACAAAAAATTTTTAAGGACTTGTTTGAACATAAACTTGTTTACAAAAAAGAATCTTTGGTAAATTGGGATCCTACAGAACAAACAGTTCTTGCGAACGAACAAGTCATAGATGGTAAGGGATGGCGTTCGGGTGCAGAGGTAGAACGTAAAACCTTATCACAGTGGTTTTTTAAAATTACTGATTTTGCAGATGATTTGTTAGGTGGTTTAAAAGATTTAGAGAAGTGGCCTGAAAAAGTTAAGTCAATGCAAGAAAATTGGATAGGAAAATCTATTGGCTGTGAAATTAATTTAGAAATGGTCGATGAAAATTTTAATGCAACTAATAATAACTTAAACATATATACAACGCGTCCTGATACTATTTTTGGTGCAACATTTTGTGCAATATCACCAGGTCATCCACTGGCTATTGAGTTGGCTGCTCAAAATATAGACGTTAAAAACTTTATAAAAAAACATCAATCACAAGGCAATACTGAAGAGGCAATTGCTACGGCTGAAAAAGAAGGCTTAAAGATTAGTTTTTTGGTTAAACATCCTTTAATTAAAAACAAATTCTTACCTGTTTATATAGCTAACTTTATTTTAATGGACTATGGCTCGGGTGCAATTTATGGATGCCCAGCTCACGACCAGAGGGACTTAGATTTTGCTAATAAATATAATATAGATGTTATACCAGTAATTTTACCTAATCATATTGAAGAAGCAAATCATAAGATAAATGATCAAGCTTATACAGGTGAAGGCCTGTTAATTAATTCTGAACAGCTAAACGGTTTAACTATTCCTGAAGCACAGAAGAAAGTTATTGAAATCTTAGAATCTAGAAAAATAGGTTTTAAAAAAATTAACTTTAGATTACGTGATTGGGGCATTTCTAGACAACGCTACTGGGGTTGTCCTATACCAATTATATATAGAGAAGATGGAGAAGTAATTTGCTTATCTGAAGAGCATCTACCTATTGAGCTACCAAATGATGTTGATTTATCTAAACCTGGAAACCCTCTCGATAATCACCCAACCTGGAAGTATACTAAATGTCCATATACTGGAATGAAGGCAATTAGAGAAACTGATACACTTGATACATTTGTTGATTCAGCTTGGTATTTTCTAAGGTTTTGCTCAGCAAATAGTGAGGATGCTCCTTTTACAGAGGAAGATATTAACTATTGGATGCCAGTTGATCAATATGTTGGTGGTGTTGAACATGCCATACTTCATTTACTATATTCAAGATTTTTTACTCGCGCTTTGAATAAATCAAATCAACTAAGTATTAAAGAACCTTTTAAAGGACTATTTACACAAGGTATGGTTTGTCACGAGACATTTAGATTAAAATCTGGCGAATGGTTATTGCCCACAGAAGTATATATTGAAAAAAATAAATATTTTTATACTAAAACAAAAGAAGAAGTAATAATTGGACCAGTTGAATCAATGTCAAAATCAAAAAAAAATGTTGTTGATCCTGAAAATATTATTAGAGAATATGGTGCAGATACTGCAAGATGGTTCATGTTATCTGATAGTCCGCCAGAGAGAGATATAAATTGGTCACTGTCAGGTGTAAATGGTGCTTGGAAATTTACTCAAAAATTTTGGAGAACTGTATCAAGTTGTGAAGATATATTTAATGTTAATATAGATGCTAAGCCTTCAATATTTGATGAAATATCAATAAATTTTAGAAAAAAAGTTCATAAAAATCTTAAAGCAATAACTGATAGCATTGATAATTTTCAAATGAATGTTGCTGTTGCAAAAATTCATGAATTAACTACTGAGCTAAATATTTTTAGAGAAAAAAGTGAATCTCAAAAATGGTGTAAAAAAGAAGCTTTAATAATTTTATTACGAGTAACTGAACCAATGATGCCTCATCTAGCTGAAGAATGTTGGGAAAAAATAGGAAATCATGCCTCTATAATTGAAACCCCATGGCCTCAAGTTGAGGAACAATTATTAGTGGATAATGAAATTGTAATTATTATCCAAATAAACGGTAAGAAAAGAGGTCAGCTTACTTTACCTAACAACTCCAAGGAGAGTGATGTTTATCTGGCAGCAATAAATTTAGATAATATTAAAAAAATAATTACACCTGAAACTATAATAAAAAACAAAATATTTATTCCAAATAAAATTATAAACATCGTTATTTAGTTATGAATCGCAAAGAAAGAAGAAAAAATAAAGTTATTACTAATCCACAGGCTATATTGAATATTTTCAACGAAGGTTTTGCATGTCATAAAAATGGTGAATTAGATAAAGCTGAAATTTTCTATAAAAAAGTTTTAAAAGTAATGCCAAATCATTTTGAAACATTGAGACATTTAGGAATTGTTTATCAGGATCGGCATCTTCTTGATCAAGCATTAAATTATTTCTTAAAAGCACAAAAGATCGAACCAAATCATTTTGCTATATACAACAATTTGGGCTCTTTAAAATTTCAACAAGTAAAGCTTGATGAATCTATGCAATTTTATGAAAAAAGCTTTCAACTTAATCCTGATTACTTGCCTGTGTTAAATAATCTTACACTTTTATACCAAAGAAATAACTATGCTGATAAAGCTCTTAACATGGCAAAAAAAGCTCTGAGTATTGATAAAAATAATTTATTTAGTAAAAGCAATTATGGTCTTGCACTAACCATTAATAACCGCCTTGAAGAGGCGATAGATGTGTTTAAAGAAGTTATAAAAATACAGGCTACTGGCCCTAATTTAAAAAACCTTGGTACTGCTTACCGTGATATTGGCATGCTTGATAAATCGCATGATTATTTCTTAAAGGCAATTGAAGATTCTCCAAATGATGAAAGTATTTTTTTTAACTTAACAGCATCAAGTCTATACCAACCAGATATGGTAGTGGTCCATGGGTTTGAAGGCATCCTTAAAAATTCAGATAAATTAGATCTTAATCAAAAAACAGCAATTGCCTTTTCCTTATATCGATCTTATCACAAATTAAAAAAACACTCTATTGCCGGAAAGTATTTAGTTTTAGGCAATGAATATTCTGATGCATGGATTGGAAGTAATATTGAAAGAGAGCATAATTTTATAAATGAAATTAAAAATATTTTTAATAGAAAATTTATTAAAGAAAACTTAATTAAAGTAATTGAAGATGTTGTTCAACCAATTTTTATCTTGGGTATGCCTAGATCAGGAACAACTCTTTGTGAACAAATACTTTCCAGTCATTCTGAGGTATGTGGTGGTGGAGAATTACCACACTTAATTAGAAATAGTGGGCTAGAAGGCGCTTACAACTTAAATGCTAAACAGATAGAAACTGGCAAAAAAATATTAGAAGAAATGCAAGATAATCTCTTTGAAAAACAAAGAGATGGGTACATAAAAAAACTTGAAGATATTAGTTTAAGTCATAAGTATGTGACTGATAAAATGCCACATAACTTTATCTTAATAGGTTTAATTAAAATGTTATTTCCTAAGGCTAAAATTATTTACTGCAAAAGAGATGCTATGGATAACTGTTTCTCTTTATATGTTCACAAATTTACAGATATGAATCATGGCTATTGTTATAATCAAGAAATATTGGGTAAATATTATAATTTACATGTAGAATTAATGAATTATTGGAAAGATATTTTTAAAGAAGATATTTTTACTTTAGAGCATGAACAACTTATTAATCATCAAGAGGATGTGTCTAGAAAACTTATAGAATATTGTGGCTTAAAGTGGGAGCCCGCTTGCTTAGAGTTTTATAAAACAAAGAGGCAGGTACAAACTGCTAGTAATGAACAAGTTAGAAAACCCATCAATAAAGACTCTATGGCAGCTTGGAAAAAATATGAAGAATTTCTTAATCCATTAAAAAATACCCTCGAGAGAACTATATAAATATGCACCTAAATATAATAATAAAATTAGCACTAATAATTTTTACCTCCACTTTATTAATTAATTGTGGTTTTAAACCTACTTATAAAATTTCTGAAAGTGAAATAAATCAAACCTTAGTTTTATATAGTATTGAAAATGATGCCGCTTATGAAATAAGACAGGTAGTTAATAATAATCTAATGAATTCAAATGCAGGTGATGCTGAGTTTAAAGTTAAGCTTAATGTCACCGAAAAAGAAGTTGCAGTTAATGTTAAGTCTGACGGTTCTGTTAGTGAATACAGAATCGAAGCCCTCATTGTTTTCAATATAATGAAAGTAAAGGATAAAGAACTTATCTATAGCGCAAAAACGCAAGGCTTTGCAAATTATGATGTGTCCAGCTCTGAATATACTAACACTCAGTTAAGAAAAAATGCATTGGAATCAGCAGTATTAGAGGCAATACAGTTAGTAAGAATTTTAGTGCAGAGTAAAATTAACGAGTAGAATTTAATATGCTGATTAAGGAATACCAATTAATTGAAGCATTTAAAAAGCAACAAAAAAAATATCCACCGATATTGTTGTATGGTCCAAATGAAGGTCTTGTAAGAGACAACTTTATAAAAATTAAAAATATTTTTAGTTCAGAGAATACAGAAGAGATCAATTTTACAGGCAAGTCACTAATTGATAAACCTGAACTTCTTTTAGATGAAATTCAAACTGTATCTATGTTTCATAGTCAAAAAATAATTTTAATAGAACATGCAAGTGATAAAAATATTGAAGTATTTGAAGAAGCTTTTAGTCAAATACCTGATTTTACATTAATTATAATATTAGCTAATAATTTAGGGAAAACTTCAAAAATACGAAAGTTTTTTGAAACCTCAGAAATATTTATAGCGACTGCAAATTATGAAGATGACTCCAGATCTAATAGTCAATTGATACAAGATTTAGAAAAAAATATTAAAAAAGTCTTAGATAGAGAGTCTAAAAGCTACTTAAGTCAAAATTTAAGTACTGATAGAATGATTTCAAAAAATGAAATTGATAAGATTGTTTTATTATATTTAGATAATGATTTGATTCCAACGTTAAAAAATATTAAGGCAATATTTAACGATAGTGCTGACCTTGGATTAAATAAAATATCTCAATATGTTCTTTCTGGTCTGCCAAATAAAGTATCAATAAATTTGAATAAAATGTTCTCTGAAGGTACAAGTCCTGTTGCCGTCATAAGAACTATGCTTAATTATGTTAATAGAATACAGACAACTCAAATTGAGCTAAAAAAAACAAATAACTTTGATACGGCCATAAAGTCACTTAAACCGCCTGTATTCTGGAAAGATAAAGACAGCTTTAAAACACACTGTATGAAGTGGCCTATTAATGAAACTGTCTATAATTTTAATCTATTAGTTGATGCTGAGTTAAGCT
>Ga0115004_10003575_pt1 | contig 12623 bp, 7 predicted proteins | sample ArcticOcean_MG_C_10_FD_88737 | JGI IMG/M metagenome (GOLD analysis project Ga0115004, IMG submission 88737) | Marine microbial communities from western Arctic Ocean - ArcticOcean_MG_CB11_90 | ecosystem: Environmental > Aquatic > Marine > Oceanic | place: Arctic Ocean: Canada Basin | collected...
ATTATCATTATCATTATTACTACATAATGGAGAGACCTCGTATACTCGCACGTCGTCGTAAATACTTTAATATACTTTTTCTAGAGGCACAACAGGTAAAACGAGAGAGAAAATGAAAGGAATCTACTCATTTCCTCCATTAATTAAATAAATATCATTCGAATCGACGATTACACTAAAATAATTTCTGAACAAACACGGGAGGATCTGATACAAATAACAACACAGGAGCGGCTCGGTTCCTGTTTTCGATTTGTGGCATGAACTGATTTAAGTGCGTTTAAGAGAATTAAGAGAATTGGATTTGATTAGTACGGAAACATCTACAGGCAAGATAACTCTTAAACTAAACTTTCATAAACGCGCAACCCGCAGGATATAATATATATATATATATATAGAACAATTAAGATGACTTTGTTAAACGCGTAGCTAACGAGAATATAATATATATATATATTATATACATAAAGAACAATTAAATGATGATGAAAAGTTTTTTGTTTGTTTTGTTTGTTCTCGATCTTGTGTGGACGAGGAATATATTATGCGCGCGAGCGTGTAGTCGAATACTCTTCATACACATCCCAAAGACTGGTGGAGAAAGCGTGAAGCTCGGACTACAGAAATCGTTTTCGCCGAGGTTTCAGTTTCTCGATCATCGAAGTTATGCGTGGGAGAATTTGTACAAAAGCGAGATGAAAGCGACGAGAAAAAATGTGAAGAATTTGATAATCGAGCATCACGTGAACACGAAGGCGTTTGCGAACGTCTGGGAAGATATTCGACGCATGCAGGAAAAATGGGCGGAAAGGAAATGTAAACAATTTACGTTCACGGTCTTGCGTGAAAGCAGAGCGCTTTCGTTGAGTGCATACTCGTATTGTAGTAGGCCAAGATTCGTGAAGAACAAGCGAGCGTTACCGAAATTATGGTCGAACGTGATTAAATGCCAAGTACCAAACGTGATGTCGAGCTACCTTCGATCGAAGAAATGGTGCGGTCCACCATCGGATCGTGCTCAAAATGATACAGCGACGTCTTGTGCGTTAGAGCAAATAGAGAACATGAAGTCCTGGTTTGCTACAATAAAAGTGTACGATATAACGCAACTATCGTTACTATCGGATGATCTGAACACCTGGTTTGAAGGACTCGTGACGAGACACGCTCGATTCAGGCACCTGAACTCGTCGCCAATACCATCCGCGAAGATCTTAAACACGCTTTCAAACGTGGCTCTGCCCGTAGTTACTTGCATGTATTCCGAGCAGGCTCGGAAGACGTTAATTGGAATGGCCAATAGGAATAGAAAAACGCGACTCGATTCAGTTTCCGACGCCAGGATTACGAATCACGTGACTTGCGACGAACTACTGTATCGCGAACTACTCAAAGTTAACCAAACAAAGGAAATCGATCGATGAAAATGTGGCCTTTCGTAGTCAACTATGTTGAAAATGTGAGCAGCAGCAGCAGTTACTTTTCCTCACAAAACTGTCTTCAATTCATTCCCCATCTAATTAAGTAACAGCTTCTCATAATCTTCATCGAAACAAAAATGTTCCTCGTCCTCTTAAGACTGCGCGGAAGCAGTAGCATGAAACGAGCTTTCGTTTCAAACAAATCTGTCGCTTTGCACTTCACTACTCGCGAACAAAGAAAATTCTTCACCACTGCCGCTAACGAAACTGCTCAGGAAGCATTGAAGCAAGCGTTCAGGTTCTCAGCCATGACTTTGCGACAAAACGATTACGAAACGTATATTTGTACGAATGCGATCGATGCGAAGAGAAGGGCATCGGCGATCGCGATCAGGGCGTTAAATGCAGAAACCGCTAGCGTTGCATCGGCAACTAATGAGAAGGTCGTTGCAATTGCGAAATTAAGGTGGTGGTTCGATCAAGTCGAAGATATGTTTTCATCATCGATTGAAGAAGAAGAAGAAGAAGATGATGATGATAATTTCGATCGTTTGAAGGAAAAGAAAAAAAGAGTAAAGAAGACGGCTTTGGTGGACATGCATCCGATCGGGCGATGCGTGAACGCGTGCGCGAGACATTTGAGAGAAATAGGGGGAGAAAATAACGATAGCAATAATAGGAATAATAGTAAAAGATGGGAGATATGGACTAAGAAAGCGATCGAGTGTAGGATCAAAGACGTTGAGAACGAGCAGAAGCATTTAAGGATGGAGGATTTAGAACGCTTCGCGCGCGAGACTCACGGTAATTTTTTGTTACTCTTGCTCGATATGGAGAACATTAAGAGCGTCGCGAGTGATCACGTGGCGAGTCATTTAGGAACCGCGATTGGGATTACGAATAGTTTGAGAGGCGCGAGAGTTCATTCGAGGAATAGAAGAACGTATTTCCCTGAGGAGTTATTATCGGCGGAAAACATATCGCAGGAGATGATTTATAAAGGCGAAATTGGAAACGAAAAAGTGAAGAATATCTCGCATAAGATCGCTTCAACAGCGATTGGGCATTTAAATGCGGCTAGGAAAACGTTTAGAGATAATGATTTAGGTACGAAGCATCCGCATATGGCGAAAATCTTGTTACAAGCGACGACTATCGAGCGATGGTTACAAAAATTAGAAGCGTACGATTTCGACGTGTTTCGCGAAGAGTTGGGGAAAACGCCTCCGTTGTTAACGCAAGGAAGGGTGTTCATTAGCGCATGGAAAAACACGTTTTAATAGTAATGAATAATAGTTTTGTTTTAGTATAGTGTGCTATATATATATTATATTATTATTATAAGAATCTAAGTTGTGTTTTTGTGTAGGCTAAAATAATCTCTCGCGTTTATGAATATATCATCCGTCGAATTAATCTAAATATTCGACGGGTATAACATGCACCTAATCTTACCGCCAATAGACGTCGGCGGCAAGTTATGCTTGAACTGCGCTCTCACAACCCCGGACGTGCCGTGCGCTCTCGTCACCTTACCCCACATGGTTCTGTACACCGTCCCTTGCTTCTTCGTGTGCGCCTTGTACACGTAGCATAACTTTTTGCCCAAATAAAACGAAGTCGAAGACTTGTCCGGGACGTTTTCCAACTTAATCAAGGACGTGTTTTCGTATTGGTTCGTTCTCGCTCTTTTGTATCCCAAAATGACTCCACGGACGTATAATCTGTGTTATTATTATTAGAAAGAGGAAGAGTAAAAAATGTCAGTTTGTGTCTCCAACGATAGTTGTTCTTCTGCTTTGCACAGAAGGGCAAAAGGAGCGGCCGCATCATCAAAGACTCCTAAACGAAAATTTTATATCATCGAAAGCGGACATATCACGCGAACGTCCACACTCGCATTAAACAACACATTCCTATGAACAAAACGACATCTAACGCACGAGTCTCGATTGCACTCGATTAAACTCTCTTAACTCCTTCATAAAACTATTCGCGACGAATCCAATTTATGAGCGAGAAAAAAATGCTCGAAACACAGTCGCCAATGGACGCGCTAAACTCAATCAGACGAACACGCTCCGACGCGCGAACATCGAAACGATCAATAAAACGCGGTAAACTCTCGAAAACAATCTTAATCTCGCGTTAATTTATCCTACCTGCACGGTTGTTTGCTTTCTTTCGGCATTTTCAATATATATTAGTAGTAGTATTAAATTATGCCGAATCGTAGTTTGCTGCAGCAAGCCCTCGAAAGCTTGAGAATGAATTGAACAGTGGAGAGTGGCCCTGATGCCCTGGCCATATGGCAATATCTAGATAAAATTTGGTTTTTATAAAACGAGGTCTAAATAAAACGGTAATGGTCTAAATAAAACGGTAATGGTCTATAATAAATCTCTCTTGCATCGGTTCTGCATCAGAGGTTCTTTTCCAAAAGAACAATTAAAGAGAGTAGAGTTCTCTTCTTCGCTCTGTTAAGTTCAATAGCAGTACAAATTAATATACACACATTTATATATTTATACATACACGCACACATGGCCGGTTACGTACCCCCACACTTACGCACGAACGAACAGAACAGCGGTAACGAGTACGACGATGAGAAAAACGTAAGCAACACTAAACACGGAGATCGTGATGGTGGTGGTGATGTTTATCAATACGACGAGAAAAAGAGGAGCGCAATAAAATGGCAGCCGTCTAAGCGCGTGCAAGAACTGACGAAAGAACAAGTGATAGAAATAAGGGAAAGATTGAACGTCTGCGCGAGCGATGGAGAGGAAGAGTGTGAGAACGATGATTGGAACTTATTGGCACCGATCGAATCGTTCGAGGATATGATGTTAGATAGAGAGATCAACTTGAGCATTAAGCAACACGGATTCGATAAACCGACAGCGATACAGGCGCAAGGGATACCGGTTATTTTAAGCGGCAGAGACGTACTAGGGTGCGCGGAGACAGGATCGGGGAAGACCGCAGCGTTTGCGATTCCAATGATTCACGCGTGCGTATCGTTCGTGGAAAAGAGAGGAGAGACGAGGAGAGGCGACGGGCCGATTGCGATCGTTCTAGCGCCGACGAGAGAGCTCGCGCAACAAATCGAGAAAGAAACGAAAGCGTTCTCGCAAGCTATCGATAAGAAGAGGTTTAGGACATCAGTCGTCGTCGGTGGATCTTCGATGAGCGAACAAAGAGGTGATTTGAGATTCGGAGTCGAATGCGTCGTCGCTACTCCTGGGAGATTGATTGACCATATGCATCAAAATAATACAAACTTGAGAAGGTGTTCGTTCCTCGTTTTGGACGAGGCGGATAGAATGCTCGATATGGGCTTTGAACAACAAATGATTGAGATTTTACGGGCAACTCCGAAGCCGAGGCAGACTTTGTTGTTTTCGGCGACTATGCCCCCAGAAGTCGAAGTTCTCGCAGAAGAGTTCTTAGTCAAACCGGTCAAGGTGAAAGTAGGAACGGTATCAGCGCCGACGTCGAACGTTTCGCAGAGTTTAGAAAAAGTACCGAACGATGTTTCAAAAATCGATCGATTATGTAGGATGTTAATCGCAGAGAAACAAGAAAGTTTACAACACGGAAATCAAGCACCGATGACGATCGTTTTCGTCGATAGAAAACAAAAATGCGAGGACGTTGCTGATATGTTAAACGCTGAAGGAGTCGCCGCGAGTTCCTTGCATGGCGGACGAACGCAAAGCGAACGCGAACAGGCTTTGAGTGATTTCACGAGAGGTTATTGTTCCGTCTTAGTCGCCACTGATGTAGCCGCGCGAGGGTTAGACGTCAAAGGCGTACAGCACGTTATTAACATGGATTTGCCAAGAAATTTCGAAGATTACGTTCATCGCATAGGAAGAACAGGAAGAAACGGCATGACATGCCGCGCTTCCTCTTATTACACCGACTCAGACGCATTCATAGTCGCTCAAATTAAGCGCGCGTTATCCGAGCTCGAATCAGGTAACGCCTTCGCTTTCGCCACTGGCAAAGAAGCTCGCCAGAAAGAAAAAGAAGCGCAGCGCTTATGGAAAGAAGAACGCTCGAGCGACCAATCGAAAACTGAAACGGCGGCCGGGTCGATAATATCCGTGGACGATAAATTCAAATCCATGTTAGTCGCGAATTCTTCTTCGACGCATGCTTCTGCCGGCGCCGCGGACGACGCTTGGGGCTCCGACGAAGATTTTTAGATTCTTAGTTTTAGTAAAGAGAAGCAACGGCATCGCGTGGTATTATCTAGGTATTGCACCATTCAGTACGTTTTTTATCGCACCACCAAAAAAAGCTACTATTACGTTAAAACGCTCTTAAAGTTGTTTCTCTACTTCTTCGAATTACGTACACTAATTTAATCGAGACGCGTCATAAAATAAAAACTTTTTGTATCGCGCGATACAAAAAATGTCAACGACGACTGCGAAACACCTATTGGACGCATCACAAAAACTCATCACTGGCACTTTATTCGCGACGACAATCTTTGCCTCGATTTGGTTCGCCGCATCCGGCGTTCGGATCGCTAATCAATCCAATCCCTCTTCTTCGTCCATCAATGTTTCTTCTTCAGAGCGTGACGAAGAACGAAAGAAATAATAACACAAATAATAACACAAATAATAAGTGATTAATAATAAATCAGATCATATGCAGGAAAAGAGAGCATCGAGATATTCGATCGGACTCGGTACTTGGAAGAGCAAAAACGGGGAAACGCGAGAGATCGTGAAAGAAGCCATCAGAGCAAACGTGTTGAGGATCGATTGCGCCCCAGTGTATTCGAACATGGAAGACGTCGGCGCAGGCATCGAACAAGGTTTGAGGGAATCGAACGTTTCCAGAGCGGATTTAGTAGTGACGAGTAAGTTGATGACGTACGAGTTATCGCCGGAAGGATTTGAGGACGAGGTTATGAGGCAAATGAGAGAGCTGCGAGTGGAGTATATCGATTTGTTACTGTTGCAATGGCCAGTGGTCACGAAAGCGACGATTCGAGAACAATGGCGAGCGATGGAAGCGCTCGTGGAGAAGAATTTGGTGAAGCAAATAGGCGTATCGAACATGTCGGTGAAGAAATTACAAGATTTGCTGACGTACGCGAAGATTAAGCCGCAAGTGAATCAAGTCGAGTGCGGCCCGCATTTTAGACAAGATAATTTGGTCAAGTTTTGCAAAGAGAACGATATCGAAGTGCAATGCTATGGACCGTTAGGATCAAATGATCAATTCTCGAATGAGAACGGTGGTTTAGGACGTAAACGCACTGGCCCTTCTCCGTTAGAGAACGAGGTCATTTTAGAACTCGCAAATAAATACAGAGCGACGCCTGCGCAAATTTGTTTGAATTGGGCTGTATATCATCGAAAAACGACGCCGCTGCCGAAAACGGTGAACAAGCAGCGCCTAGAAGAGAACATCGCAGCTTTACGATTAGATATTCCAGATGAAGAGCTTGCGAAAATTGATTCGATTAAAGAACAATATCGTCTGCAGCACGGATCGTTTCACACTGGTCCTGGGAAATGCTTTGCTACGTTGGAAGATTTATGGGACGAAGACGTTTCGTACATGGAAGGTAGAGACTTTGAGAAGCCGGATGGTTTTCGTTTGCGATAGGTGTTTTTTTTATTTTGTAATTCTATCATTATTATAAATTGTACTACATTCAACGCAAAGGATCTTCGTCATTCGTCATTGCTAATAATTTGTCCAAAATACGCTTTCCGTCTTCTCTTATGCCAGAGTGCATGTATTCGTTCGTTGCGTATACTCTCGTATTCGGTCCCATGAATTCGTTAACGACCTCGGTTGCTAAATCGAAATCGACGAACATATCGTCCAAATATAAAGCGCACGCCGTTGGTACCGTACATTTTCTTAATTTTTCTAAATCGTACAACTTCGGCCAATCAGTGCGATCTTGTAAAGAACTGGCAATTTCCTTGAATGGAGCGAGACATTTCAACTCGTCATAGAAGAACGGAAGAACCATCTCGCCAGTGAAGAGCATTCCGTCTTCTATGTTTTGTGGTGATAAAGGATCAAACTCGTTCGATCTTTCTTGAATCGCGCGCTCGGCTGCAAAATTTGAGGCTATGCCATGTCCATCCATATAAATCGATTCGTGAAGTATTGCATATAACGGGTTTGAATCAAACGCGTGAAATTTATCAAACGCATTCATGAACTCGTCGCTGATTCGTTCTTCTCCTTCTTCTTCTTCGCGATTAATCGCGTTTTCAAACATATAATGAAGACGTTCGAAGCCGCCGGCAGTACCTAACGCAAATCCAAGAGCTTGTATCCCTCTCGGAGATATGATGTTTCCATTTAATGTCGTACATACTTTCTCCTTTGAGAGCTTCACTAACGCGTTAACAATCATTTTATCGCCAGGAAATCGTTTATAATACTTAATCGTTTGCGCCTTCGCTCGATCTAATAATTTCAAATACGCATCTTTCGGATCTTTCTTCGACAACGGAGGAACGCCCCCAGTCAACAACGCTTGCTTAATCGCCTCATCGCCATAGAACGATAAATACGTCGTCAAACAGAACCCGCCGAACGATTGTCCAAGAACGACATCCCACTTCTTCCCTTCGCCTAACAACTCTCGTCTCGCTATTTCGCAATCTTCGACGATCGAATCCGCCCTATAATAAATCAAATTCGTACTATCACCACCGCTCTCTCCATCGCAATCATTACCTCTACCGCATTCCTCTCTCTCAATCTTCTGTCTCGTCAACGCACTGGACATCCCGGTACCGCGTTGATCGATCAAGAACACCCTAAAGTTCCTCTCGACCATTTCCCCAATCCATCCATTTTTCTCGCTCACCCTGGCGCACTCAAATCCTGGGCCGCCCTGTAAATATAACAGAGTCTTCATCTCATTCGATGCCCTATCCTTGTTCTTCATCGAAACGATCTCGCGCAGGAATATCTTAATCATCTCATTACGACCAGCTTCGCCGTTCTTCCTGTTCGGTTGTCTGTAGTGCAGATTCTGATGGAACAGAGGCGCGTCCAGTGCGTGGTTTTTGATGAACAAACCGTTCACTGCGAACGAAGAAAGGTTAGTGTCCGTTGCAGATTTCATTGCGTGAGCAGTTTTCACGATGAGTCTGTTCTGTTTTAGCCTGATATTGTTCGAAGTCGATGTCGAGTTCAGGAAAGCTCTGAAGTTCTTTTCAGAACGAGCAGTGGAAGAAGTACGGAGCATTTTTTAAAATGAAGCATTTTTCGCATGTGGAAGGAAGTCGTTACTTTTACAGAATAAGAACAACGCAGACGACTACTGGACAACGACGCAGGAGAGAGAGAGAGAGCTAAAAGCGGCGAGGACTACAGGTGTCGTGAAGTCGTCGACTTACGCGTCACCGACTTGGTCGTCGTCGACGGACATCGAGGCGAGCTTACCGTCGATATCGTCAATGTCCTCGAAACTACTCCCGGAGCGATCGGATTTGTGTTCGATTAAACCTTTAACGGAGGCGACGGCGTCCATCGCGGTTTTCACCGTAGCGTCTTCTTCGCGTTGTTCGGCTATTCTGCGAGCTTCTTTGAGTTCGAAACGTAACTCGTCATATTTTTGCATTAATAGTTGCCTCCTCGAAGTGAATTGACTCGGAAAAAGCATTGGGAAATACTTTTGGACGAACGAGTAAACTAGGACGTGTCCTAGAGGCGTGATCGGAGTGATTAAGACGATGATGAATGGAATAAACGTGATCAAGTCGAGGAAGGTTTGGCGGACGGTTTGGACCTCGCGAGGTTTGAGCGATGTTCCGAGAAGGGCGACGCCGAATAAGCGGCCGGTTGCGCCTAGGTCGGAGAACAATAATTTGAACCCACGAAAGAGGAAGAACCCGCCTTCTCTTATTTTCGACCCAGCGTCGTTCACTGAAGCCTTGAATCTTTCGGCTTGTAATTCGAGCGATAAAGCCGGTGAATCGCCGGAGCGTTCTTGAATACCCAACCTTGACTTCATATCTGGAATATCTTCAGCTAATTGTGCGAGAACTTCGTCTTCGATTAGAAAGACTTCCTTTCTATCGACCAAGGAAACGAGTTTGCGCAATTGAGCGTCCATTTTACCAAATTCGGCGACTAATAATCCGAGCTCGCTTAAAGACGCTCGATCTGGCGCTTCGCAAGCTTCGTCGTCCAAAGCGACGACGATTTTTTCCATCTCAGTTTGTAAAGTGCGAACGGCAAAAACGCGTCTGATTACTGAAACGCGTTCTTCACTTTTTCGAACTTTCTCAGCCAAGCGAACTCTCGAAAGAGAGTCCTTGCCCTCTTTCGCGATTGCGTCTCTCGCCTTGAAAGCTTCCATGAACATCTTATCGCGATCTTGCACTTCTATTAATAAACGCAGGATTAGTTTTTCTTTTTCTGACTTTGCCGATTTCGGTTTTGGGAGATCTTTAACGACTCGTTTTGCTAATTTCGCACCCATTTCATCCAATTGATCTTCCGGAATACCTCCGTTAAGTCTAACCCAAACGTTTTTAGAATAACTCGCGACGCTTTGAATTGCTTCGCCAGGTTTTTCGCGCACAGACTTTCTAACTTCGGGCTCTAAAACCTTATTAACGACGTTTTTCACCCGTGGCGATTTTAACGATCGTTCGACTCTTTCGACCGTGCGAACTAAAGGTCTTCTCGATGAATCGCCTCCGTTATTATCTCTGTCCTCTAAAGAATATTGTTTCACGCGTTCAAGTTTTTCTCTCGCTTGAATTACGTTTGTACCAAACGCGCATTTTTCCATAAACCCATTTCCTAATGCATCCAAATCTTTGACATATTTAGCGACCGTGTTGAACACGATTTCCTTATCTTCCTTTGCTTTTTCTTTCTCGAACGCGATTTCCCACGCGTTTAAATTTGAGGGCAAAAATGACTCTAAATTACTACCTCCGTCGTCATCATCCGAGCCGTTCATAGAAAAAGTATTACTTCTCGATAAAGAGGTTAATATAGTCGTCAACGCCGCCGGTGCATCCATGAAAGATAACTTCTCTTGCAACTTTACTTTGCTCTGAAACACGTTCTCGACTTGCTCTAAAACGGCTTCAAAGTTCGAACACCTTTTCTCTAAACTCAACTCCGTCGCGTTCGTCGTCGTCGTCGTTGCAGTCGTCGTCGAATCGCTACCGCTCTCGAGAGAATCTCTCAAAGCATTTGCATCAAAATCTTTCAACTCTTCCAACAAAGCAGCCGCTTCGATTAACTCTCTATATAAATCTTTCAAGGCGACTAGAGCGGATAACCTCGATACTCTCTTCACCGCGTCTCTCTTCGCCTCAAAGTCGGACGTTAAAGGCGGTATGCCCGGTATCACGAACGACTCTTCGATCATATGTCCTTCAACTTGCTCGTTGTTATTATTGTTATTATTGTTATTATTGTTAGTAGTAGTAGTAGTACTAGCGTTGGAATCTGGAACTATCGCTTCAATGGTCCACGAATTCCTCTTTCTCGAAGGATTTGTCCAATCGAGCATGCGCCTACTCTTCCTGCTCGTTAAAGACAAATCCTGTTTCCTTACTACCTTTTGCTCGTCTGCATCACCGCTTGCATAAACACTGATCGATGATTTCCATCGGTCTTTCCTGATTGCACCGCTTGCGCTTGTTTGCTCAACATTCTTCTTCTGATTGTGATTGCGATGATGTCGGTACACGTCAGTAATATATATCTTAAGAAGACGTGTTTGTTTCCGATGCGCTCTCGAGGCAGTGCTGCTGCTACTGCTACTGCTATTGCTACTACTTCTACTGTTGCTACTGCTCTGTACTGCAAACGCTATCATGGTTATATTAAATTAATCTATGTGCGTATGTACTGTCGATCAAATTAATTGATAACGAAGAGCTCCTAGTGAACGAGGAAATTTTGTGGGAGGAGGTTTTCTGTTGCTGCAACGGATACAAAAGTTGAAACCCTAAACCCTAAACCCTAAATTGCGACACCCTAAATTGCGACACCCTAAATTGTGACACCCTAAATAATAGTAATAGTAATAATAATAATAGTAATAGTAACAAAAACAATAGCTGTGGCAGTTTATCGAGAGAACTGCGAAAGGAGACCGCGCAAAGTCGCAAGAAAAAACGGGTACCAAAGCTACCGCGAGCAGTACTGATCGACGCAGAAGTATTTGAGTTCCAAGATGAGTAACGACGCGATGATGAGTAATCAACAACAACAACAACAACTGTTACAACAACAACTGTTACAACAACAGACACAACAACAGACACAGAAGGAACAAATCGGCGTGAAGCAGTTCCAGCAAAGAGAAAAGGTGAACAGCGAACTGTTCGCGATGACCTACGGCGCGTTCGTGATACAGATCTTAAGAGATAGCCAGTTCGATTGCTACGAAGGAACAAAGAAATTGAAAGAGATCGGGAGGAAAATGGGGAACAGGTTAATCGAGGACTATTTAGCGAGCGTAGGGAAGTTCGAGAGGTGCGAGAGTTTTCGAGACGCGGTCGATTCAGTGAGCGAGTGCGGATTAAGGATGTTCGTGAACGCGAAGGCGAAGGCGTGCGAGTGGCAAGGCGAGAAACCTTTCGAGCAATGTTTGATTTGTATCGAGGACTTGCGAGGTTTAACCGATTTCGTGGAGTTACCGGAGAAGTATCAGAAGGAGTTGAGCTATTGCGAGATCGTGTTAGGCGTTATCGAAGGCTGTTTAGAGGCCGTGAACGTGAATTGTAAGTGCGTATTCGTGAAGGATTCTTTGAGGGCGGATTTATCAATAGGAGGAGGAGGAGGAGGAGGAGGAGGGAATAGTAATAGTAATAATAATAGTAACGATCGAACGACGACTGCGACGACGACGAAGTACGTGTGTTCGACTGTCGAGGGCGAGAGAATTTTGAGGCAATCGAAGTTTGCGATTAAGGTGAAATCTTTAGGGACGATTGAAGAACCGTATCCGTTCAAAGACGATTAAAAGAATAAATAATACTGATGATGTAATTAATATCATTATTAAAAAAAGAATTCAAAAAAAACCCCCAAAGTGCCGATCAAGGGGGGAACTAAGATAGAGGGGAGAGGGGGAAGAAAAAACGTACTAAAACGAACAAAAACGAACGCGCGGACAGCTCAAACGCATGTATTACTCAACGCAAAGTATCTAAACTTTCC
>Ga0115004_10003582_pt1 | contig 12616 bp, 8 predicted proteins | sample ArcticOcean_MG_C_10_FD_88737 | JGI IMG/M metagenome (GOLD analysis project Ga0115004, IMG submission 88737) | Marine microbial communities from western Arctic Ocean - ArcticOcean_MG_CB11_90 | ecosystem: Environmental > Aquatic > Marine > Oceanic | place: Arctic Ocean: Canada Basin | collected...
ACTGCAAGTTTTACTGACAATGAAGACGGTCTTGTTCTAGCGACAATGTATAACATAAAAAATACAACTCCTGTTGCAGGAATTAGATTTATGCTTAACAATATCACTCAAGTTGGAGGAACAATTTATGGATCTATAATAGATACTTCTTCTTTTATTGCTGGAAATATGTCACCTATTGCAAATACTGATGAAATTGTGGTTACAATACAAGATATAGCTGCAGGATACGTTGATGGGTACTTGACGTCTCCGACTACATTAGGCCCTGGTGCTTATTATGCTGCTGGAGAGCTTTATAGTGACGGAAGTGCTACAGCGGTTAGTATTAAAGACGATGAAACTGTAGCTCAGCCTGGAATGGCCTCTGCTGTTTATCTTCCTGGTGGAGCAACGCCTGGAACTTATAGTAATGGAACGGCTTTAGGAATTAGATTGTTAACTGGTGACGTTGGGGCTGGACTTAACGAAAACACATTAACTGGTGTTTCTATTTACCCTAATCCATCAACTGGTTTAATTAACATTACTAATGCCAACGCTACCGCAAACACAATCGTAGTTTATGACATGGTTGGTAAAGTTGTAACAACAAAAGAAGCTGAAAATTCAACTACAATCGATTTAACATCTAAAGGAACTGGCATCTACTTGGTAGAGGTTTCTAATCAAAATGGCTCTTTATTAGAGAGAGTTGTTATAAAATAAGAAATACATATTGACTCAATTAGTCAAGGCATTTTATTTAAAACCGGGAAGAATGATCTTCCCGGTTTTTTTATTCCCCTGATTATCCCACAACATTTATTGTTGAACACTGTTCTCATTTACCATGCTCATAATAGTCAATAATAACTTCGCTGGTGATAAAATATTTTTATTTGGAATTCTTAGATTTCAACTGCGGTCAACTAATTGATTTTACCGATATTTGCTAAAAATTAAGCTTTATGCCAAAACTTACGCCTCTTCATGAGTTTATTATGAACAGACAATCAGATTTTCCTTATCCATCAAGTGAGTTGTCACGATTATTAAGTGATATTGCGATTGCTTCTAAAGAGGTAAGCAAAGATATTCGTAGAGCAGGATTGATGGAAGATATTCTAGGGGCTCATGGAAGCACAAATATTCAGGGGGAGGAACAACAAAACCTTGATGTGATTGCTGACAAGGCTTTCATAGATATATTTAAAGCTGGAGGTGAGGTTTGTGGGATTGCTTCTGAAGAAAATGATGATTTCATGCCATTTACCTCAGAATTTTCAAAAAAAGGGAAATATGTGGTATTATTTGATCCACTAGACGGTTCTTCAAATATTGATGTTAATGTCTCTATTGGAACAATTTTTTCTATTTATAGAAGAAAGAGTGAGGTTGGAACAGAGTCAACGCTAGAGGATATGCTTCAATCGGGGGACGACCAAGTTACAGCAGGATATGTTCTTTATGGCTCTTCAACAATGTTGGTTTATACCACAGGGAAAGGTGTTAACGGTTTTACTTTAAACCCTTCTACGGGTGAGTTTTGCTTGTCTCATCCTGACATGAAAATGCCGGAAAATGGTAGGATTTATGCGATGAATGAAGGAAACGTAAATATTTGCGAGTCTGGTATTAAAAAATACATCGAGACGTATTGCCAACAGACATTGCCTGGTGCAAGTCGCCCATACTCTGGAAGATATATAGGTTCTTTAGTAGCTGACTTCCATAGGAATTTAATCAAAGGAGGGATTTACATTTATCCTGATACAATAACAGACCCTGAAGGGAAGCTACGTTTATTATATGAATGTAATCCTTTGGCCTTTATTGCTGAACAAGCAGGCGGATTGGCAACGAATGGCAGAGAACGCGTATTAAGCATTAAGCCTGAACGCTTACACCAGCGTGTGTCTTATTTTGTTGGATCTAAAATAATGATGGAGCAAGCTATGAGCTTCATTAAATAACCTATATGGACGTAAAAGAGTTAAAGTCAGCTTTTTCTAAGTCCGGCCAAATTGATTCCACAGCGAATGCCCTTCAAGTTATTGGAGTAAAGATTAAATGGAGAGGACAAGTGGGTTCGTCCAAATCAATCTGTGCTTCTTGCGTTGCAGATCAATCTCCTGGAAATCATGTTTTTATCTTAGAAGACAAAGAACAAGCCGCATATTTTTTAAATGACCTTGAAGGATTAAACCCTAACAACTCTCATATACTTTTCTACCCCGCATCATATCGAGTACCTTATGAACTTGAGAAAACTGACAACGCTAATGTTGTTGCACGCGCAGAGGTTTTAGAAAAAATAAGTAAAGGACGAAATACATGGGTAGTTACATACCCTAAAGCCCTTTTCGAAAAAGTTCCGTCTCAAAAAAGCCTGATAAAAAGCACCCTTAAAGTAGAAGTTTCGAAAACCTACTCTATTGATTTCATTAATGAAACATTACTAGAAGAAGGGTTTGAACGCGTAGATTTCGTTTATGAACCGGGGCAGTTTTCAATTCGCGGGGGAATCATTGATGTATTCTCTTTTTCAAATGACAATCCATATAGAATTGAATTCTTTGGGGATGAAGTTGAAAGTATAAGAACCTTTGATGCAAGTACTCAGCTTTCGATCAACACACATCAATACTTCAATATAATTCCTAATATTCAAGGTGAAATGATTCGCCAAGGTAACGTCTCTTTTTTCGACTTTGTAGGTGAAAATGTAACAGTGTGGGCATCTTCAGTGGAACAAATAAAAAGTCAAATAGATAACGAATATAAAAAAGCTGTAAAAATATATAATGCAATAGAAACATCGGTTATCCCTACAATTCCAGCACATTTATTCTTACACCCAACAGATTTAAAAGAAACATTTGATGCCTACTCTATCATTGAGTTTGGCTCTGATCAATATTTCAAAAATGCCACGGTTATTGATTTTAACTTTACTCCGCAGCCAAGTTTTAACAAGAACTTTGATCTCCTATCTGAGGATTTAGTAAATAGGACAAAATTGGGCTCAACAAATTTGATTTTTTCAAATCAACCGAAACAAATTGATCGTCTTTATCAGATTTTTGAGGATATAAACAAAGAGGTTATGTTTCAACCCCTTAATCTTGCCCTTCACGAAGGCTTCATTTCTCCTGATAATAAAATTATTTGCTATACAGATCACCAACTATTTGAGCGTTATCATCGATTTAGGTTAAAAGAAGGTTTCCGGCAAGCTAAACAAGCGCTTACCCTTAAAGAACTTTATGACCTACAACGTGGTGATTACGTAACGCATATAGATCATGGGGTTGGAAAATTCTCTGGGCTTGAAACAATTGATGTCAACGGAAAACCCCAAGAGGCGATCCGCTTAATCTATCGTGATAATGATGTGCTTTACGTCGGTATTCACTCCTTACATCGAATTTCGAAGTTTACAAGTAAAGATGGAGGCGCACCGAAAATGAACAAGCTTGGTACGCAAACTTGGGCTAAGCTTAAAAATAAAACGAAGAATAAAATTAAGGAGCTTGCTTTCGATCTTATAAAATTATATGCTAAGCGAAAGTCACAGCCGGGATTCGCGTTTAGTGAAGATTCCTACTTACAAAATGAGCTAGAAGCTTCATTTATGTATGAAGATACTCCTGATCAACTGAAAACAACAATTGCTGTTAAGGAGGACATGGAGTCAAACACTCCTATGGATAGGCTAGTCTGTGGAGATGTTGGTTTTGGCAAAACGGAGATTGCCGTTCGAGCTGCATTTAAGGCTGTTGCAGACAATAAGCAAGTTGCAATTCTAGTTCCAACAACTATTTTGTCTTTACAGCATTATCGTAGTTTTAAAGAACGATTACAGGATTTCCCGTGTAATGTAGATTATATTAATCGCTTTAAATCCGCAAAGCAAGTTACAGAGACACTAAAGAGGTTGGCTGATGGAGAAATAGACATCCTCATCGGAACACATGCAATTGTCGCCAAACGAGTTCAGTTCAAAGAACTTGGCTTAATTATTATTGATGAAGAGCAAAAATTTGGGGTAGCTGTAAAAGACAAATTGAAAACCCTCCGTGCAACGGTCGATACGCTTACACTAACAGCAACACCGATTCCGAGGACACTTCAATTCTCATTGATGGGTGCGCGCGACTTAAGTATAATTAATACTCCCCCGCCTAATAGACAGCCCGTTTTAACTGAAATTGTGACTTTCGATGAAGAGATGATTCGTGATGCTGTTTCTTATGAAGTCAGTCGTGGCGGTCAAGTTTTTTTCGTTCATAATCGCCTACAAAATATCACTGAAGTTTCAGGGATGCTGCAGCGTCTTTGCCCTGGAGTTCGAGTTGCCATTGGACATGGTCAAATGGATGGTAAAGCACTAGAAAAAATCATGATGGGCTTCATCAATCATGAGTTCGATGTACTTTTAGCGACAACGATTATTGAATCAGGAATTGATATTTCTAATGCCAACACGATAATAATCAATCAAGCCAATAACTTCGGAATTAGTGATCTTCACCAATTAAGAGGGCGTGTGGGGCGCTCAAATAAAAAAGGATTCTGCTACTTAATTGCTCCGCCACAAAGTGTAATGACATCTGAAGCTAGAAAACGATTAGATGCGCTTGTACAATTCTCTGACTTAGGTTCAGGCTTCAATATTGCCATGAAGGATTTAGACATTAGAGGGGCTGGAAACATGCTTGGAGGAGAGCAAAGTGGTTTCATTGCAGATATTGGCTTTGAGATGTATCAGAAAATATTGAATGAGGCCATTGACGAGCTTCGCGAAGGAGAATTTAAGGAATTATTCGAAGAGCGAAACAGTGATCAATTAACAAGCTTTGTTAAAGATTGCATTCTTGAAACTGACCTTGAGGTTCGAATTCCTGACGATTATGTCAATAGTGTTGCTGAACGTTTGAGCTTGTATCAACAAATGGATAATGTCAAGAACGAAGCTGCTCTTATTGTATTCGTAAATCAGTTAATCGATCGATTTGGGCCTATCCCAAAGCCTGTAGAGGAGCTTATCTTATCATTCAAGCTTAGATGGTTAGCTGAAGAGATTGGGGTTGAAAAACTAGTTCTTAAATCAAATAAAATGATTGGGTACTTCATTGCAAATTCGCAATCTAAATTTTATGACTCTCCAAGTTTTACAAAGGTTTTAGATTTCATGCAAAAACACCCTATGGAGGTTAAATTAAGCGAAAAAAATGATCGTCTAAGAATCATCTATTCTGATGTTAAAACCTTGACAGATGCATACAGTCGTTTGGAGCGTGTTTTGAAATTAAACTAAATCTTTGTTTTTAACGTTAGTGTTTTCAAAATGAAGACTAGTAACAGTCTACTTTTTCTGTTAAATTTGAATGATGTCGAAAACACCCAGGGCAATAGTTTCAGTAACCAATGATTTATACACGGATAACCGTGTGAATAAAGTCTGTATGTTCCTCGTTGAACAGGGTTATGATGTACTTTTAGTGGGGAGAAAAAGAAAGTCAAGTGTTTCCCTTGATCAACGGCCATATAAAACGAAGCGCTTCAATTTGCGCTTTGAGACAGGTGCTAAATTTTATGCTTTCTTTAATCTAAGGCTGTGCTTGTTTTTAATATTTAAACGTGCTGATCTTCTCGTTTCAAATGACCTAGACACACTTCTTGCAAATTATATGGCAAGTAAGCTAAAACCGAAATGTAAATTGGTTTACGATTCGCATGAATATTTCACAGAAGTCCCTGAGCTAATTAATCGACCAAAAGTTCAAAAATTATGGCTGAGTATTGAACATTATATCTTTCCTAAACTAAAGACTGTTTATACAGTTAATCAATCAATAGCGGATATCTACAGAAAAAAATATAACACCAATGTTAAGGTAGTTCGAAACATTTCAAAACGATGGAATCCAAAAACTATCCTTAACAAATCAGAGTTGGGTATTCCAGAAGATAAAAATCTAATCATACTTCAAGGCGCCGGTATAAATGTTGACCGTGGTGCAGAAGAAGCTCTTGAGGCAATGGTGCATCTTGATGCTGTGCTAATGATTGTTGGCGATGGTGATGTTGTTGCTCAATTGAAAGTTAGTGTGCTTGAACTTGAGCTGAGTAAAAAAGTATTGTTTTATGGTAAAAAGCCTTATCACATTATGATGAACTACACCCATTTTGCTGATATAGGATTAACCTTAGATAAACCATCAAATCTAAATTACCAGCTTTCTTTACCGAACAAAGTATTCGATTATATGCATACACAAACCGCTGTTGTTGCAACAGATATTAAAGAGGTTTCTGCAGTCATTAAAAAGCATACTATTGGTGAAGTTCTAACTGAATTCACACCTGAAACGTTGGCTAAAAAACTAGCTAACTTATTCGAGAACCCGTCTCTTCTTAATCGCTATAAAGACAACTGTAAAATTGCAGCGAACATTGAAAACTGGGAAACAGAAACAGAAATATTAAAGACCATTTACCCACATGTCTAACGCTATTCATATTATTGCATTGGATGTTCCGTTGCCGTTAAATTACGGTGGGGCAATTGATATGTTTTATCGCATTAAAGGATTACACAGCTTAGGCTTCAAGATTACTCTACATTGTTTTGACTACGGAAGGGGTGAGCAAAAAGAACTGGAAAAGTATGCACGGAACGTCATTTACTATTCGCGGAAAAAAAGTATGCTCAATTGGTTTAGTTCAACACCATTCATTGTTAAATCTAGAGCAAATAAAACCTTGTTGTCACAATTAAGCTTAGATAATTCGCCAATTTTATTTGAAGGCATACACACTACGGCATTTCTAAACAACGATCAGTTAAAGGGTAGAGTTAAACTCGTTAGATGTCATAACATAGAGCATGATTATTACAATGCATTAGCGGCTAGGGCGCGTGGTTTACAATCTATCTTTTATAACAGTGAAGCTAAAAAATTAGCGAAGTATGAGTTTCAATTGTCGCATGCAACAGCATTACTTGTTATTCAACACAACGACTTAGAACACTTCAAACAGCTGAATAGTAACACATATTTACTCCCTGCATCACTCCCAGAAATTCAAAGCAATAATGCCGTTTTCATCAAAGAATATGCGCTTTTTCACGGAAACTTATCCGTGTCGGAAAATGAAGAAGCTGCCGAATGGTTGATAAAGAACGTCTGCTCTAAACTAAGTACTATTGATTTTAAAATTGCAGGAAAAAGCCCTTCGAAAAAACTAAAAACCCTTTGCTCTCAATACAATGTTGATTTAATTGCATCACCATCAAACGAGGAAATGAATACTTTTATTGCCGAAGCCAAAGTTCATGTATTCTATACCAATCAAACTACAGGGTTAAAGTTAAAGCTTTTGAATGCGTTACAGTTTAGCGGGGCTGTTGTCGTTAATCTATCAATGGTTGAAGGAACTCATTTAGGTCGCTATTGTCACATAGCAAGTACATCCGAGGAATATATCCAATGTATAACCGAATCGTTCGCCAAGTCAATAGATATAGAGCAAAATTTAAGTAGAAAAACCCAGCTTCTTGAAGAATACAATACCGTTAAGAATTGTAGTATAATTAAACTCCTTTGCCAATACGATTCTCAAAACGCTAAGAAATAGTCTAATTGATTACCGAAAGAATTCTTCGTGCTTGAACGTTTTGTTGAGTCAGAATCAACGTATACACTCCCCCTGAAAGTGACGATACATCAAGAATAATTTGACCATTCACTGACTGCTCTTCTATTGAAAAAACACGTTTTCCAAGGTGGTTAATCACCTTAACATTTACGCTCCCTTCTTGTACTGGAAGTCCAGAGATAAAAACAGTTTCATGCGCTGGAACGGGATAAGCGACAAGATTATTCTCCTTGAAATCAGCCAATCCTGTATTATCGCTTAAGATTTCATGTGCAACACAAAAATCAGGAATACCATAGCCTTTGTATTCATCTGGGAATGAAAATTGACTAGCAGATTGACGGATAGCATCCATTACCTCCTGTACTGTTCTGTTCGGGTTTGCCTGAATCAAACATGCAGTAGCTCCAGCAATAATCGGTGATGAGAACGAAGTTCCACTACCTTCTACTAAGACTCCTGACTGCCCTATCAACCAGGCATCTTGACCTCTTGCAGTAACATCTGGTTTTACTCTTCCATCTGCCGAGGGGCCAATAGAAGAGAAAGAGGCTAAATCCCCAAGCTCATCTACAGCTCCAACACAAAACGTTCCTATAGCATCGCAAGGAGTAGAAATTGTACTTGGTCCTGAATTCCCTGCTGAACTTGCAACAAAAATTCCTTTGGATGCAGCAACATTAACTCCAATAGCAGAAATTGTTGTAATCCCATCTAGATCGGAATACACATGACTCGTAGTAGAATCATCGTATTCGAAATACCCCAATGAAATATTTACGACATCAACCCCGACGGAATCACAGCGCTCCAATGCAACGACAAGATTAAACTCTTCTACTTCTGTTTCTGAATCAACATCTTCCGATAAGTATAAAGCCAAATCAACATTAACCCCAGTTCCTGCGTATTCTTCTGGAGAACCTTTTTCACCAACAATACATGAACTTACGGCAGTTCCATGACCGCTAAAATCATAAACTGTTGAATTACTACTGACAAAATTAAATGTGTCTAAAACACGCCCTTCAAGATAAACTGAATCAAAATAAGGAATCGTATCCATACTTCTGAAACCCGCATCTATCACCGCCAAATAAATGCCGTCCCCCTTAAATCCGAGTTCATGTAAACAATCCAAATTCAATTGTTGAACCTGATCAATTGCAAGACCATAACTTAATGATTTTGTTTCTGCGCTAAACTTGGTGATCGTGGTCTTTGAATCTTTGATCACCTGAATTCGTTCAATAAAAGGATATCGTACTAATAATTCTTCCGTAGACAAGGTTGATTTTATAGTCAGTGCATTTAGCCACCTGGAAACATTTAACACCTCTCCTTCTTGCGATAATTGACTGATAATACTCTTATTCACAGGGGCATCTAACAAGTCGAACCCTATTCCCTGACGAGACCTACGTTCAATAGATCTTAACGATACAAATTGAGACAAGTTCAACATGCAGCATTCTTTTGTATTATCTTTTAAAAAAATTATTTTCGTGTCTTGTCCAGAAACAGAGATAGATAGCCCTATTAATATTAGGAAAATGGAGAGAGTTTTCATGTTATTAAGATAGAATTTTTAGCTTACTTAAGCTAAAAGTATAGTTTATATATTAAGGGTTAACTATTCTCATTCACTGATAATTTATATCGTGATATTTTGCTAAACTAGACAGAAAATGATTTAACTGCCTGATTAGTTGAGTTTCTGTCGCATATTTTTCACAGGCAATAAATAAAATTGATGCAACACAAAGAATAATGCCGTCATAATTTTTTAATTAAGCGTTATCTCCATTTATAGTGCTTCTCTCTATTTTTAATATAAAAAGTCCCTGCAGGAGCTTCATTTAACTCTCGTCCCATTATATCATATATTTTATTATCAGGAAGAAAGTGTGGTACTTCAACTTGTTCAAGTCCTGCGATTGAAAATATTTTTTCCCATTCTTCAGTAGATGTATTAAAAACCCAGTCGTCACAAATCAAACTCTGACCATTCATATTACACAATGTATTAGGGTTACTAAATGAAACTAGCTCTGCTGACCAACAAATAGTTATTGTGTCATCACATAACACCGGATTAAGTATCCATGAGTGAGGGCTAGAGCCTACGGTAGTGTAGTCGGTAACCGAGTTAAAAGAATGCAATGCTGTGAATGTATGTATTACTGTATCAGCATAATCGTTTAAGTCTTCTGTAATATATCCTGTGATTTCAGCTTCAAACATACAATCTGAACCCATATTTGTGTTTGTAAACTCTACTTCATACCATGTTGAATCACACCAATTTGTCTGTGCTTGAATTAAGCTCGATAGGACTAACATAATAACTAGATTGAATGCTCTATTTTTCATGATTTTAATTTTAATTTTATAGTATGCCTTAAATTTAAGACAACTCAAATACAATAAAGGTTGCTTTAAACATTGTGTTTAATAAAAGCTATAAAAAGTACTTCGTAGTTCGCTAATCAATCACGCTAAATATGCTAAATTTGAACTTTTAAACACAAAAATCTAGAATGAGAGTAGCTATTATTGGTGCCACTGGAATGGTTGGAAGTGTAATGCTAAAGGTTTTACGCGAGATGAGTTTTCCGATTACAGAACTAGTCCCCGTGGCTTCAGAGGCTTCTGTTGGTAAAACGGTTGATTTTGATGGGCGTGAATGTATCGTTGTTGGCATCCAAACAGCGATTGATATGAAGCTAGATATAGCTCTTTTTTCTGCAGGGGGCGCTGCTTCATTGAAATGGGCCCCGAAATTTGCTGAAGCAGGAACAACAGTTATTGACAATTCATCCGTTTGGAGAATGGATCCGAGTAAAAAACTTATAGTTCCTGAAATTAATGGTGGCTCTTTAACCACATTAGATAAAATTATTGCTAATCCAAATTGTAGTACCATCCAATTGGTCCTCGCATTAAAACCACTTCACAAAAAATATAAAGTGAAGCGTGTTGTTGTTTCTACATACCAGTCGATTACTGGTACAGGAGCTAGGGCGACAACTCAACTAGCGAATGAACGTGCAGGTATTTCTGGAGAAATGGCCTACCCATATGTGATCGATAATAACTGTCTTCCTCACTGTGATGATTTCACAGAAAGCGGTTACACCAAAGAGGAACTGAAACTTACCAACGAAACGAAAAAAATTCTTGATCCTAATATCAATGTTACGGCAACAGCCGTTCGAGTTCCGGTAATGGGAGGTCACTCTGAAGCATTAAATATTGAGTTCGAAAATGACTTTGACTTAAGTGAAGTACGAATGTTATTGCATGAACAGGAAGGAATCACAGTGAAAGATGACCCAACAACAAATACATACCCAATGCCATTATATTCTGAGGGTAAAAATGATGTTTTTGTAGGGAGAATCCGTAGAGATGAATCTCAAGTAAATACTTTAAACATGTGGGTTGTCACTGACAATCTACGTAAAGGAGCGGCAACGAATGCAGTTCAAATCGCTCAATTATTAGTTAATAATGGATTGGTTTAGCTCTTAAACCGCCATTTACTTTTAGTAACCGAATCACGAAAATCATCTAATTTTTCTGAAACCCCTTTATTAACTAGTTTTCGTATAAATTTAAACGTTCCTCGGGATTGTTTAAATTCGAATTCTTTAATGAAAATGGGGACAATTGCTAAAAAATGAATGCTTTTATCTCCTAATTGAACTTTTTCTAATTCATTCTCTAATAATATCGGGTTAGTTAAGAAAAAATGGTTTTGCTTCATTGTATTAGAAAGCGTCTTTAACTCTGAGCCACATGGCATTGTATGTCCGTGACCAAACCATGTTTCTTTTTCAATTACATGCTTTGCTAATCGTTGAATCCAATCAAAAACCCAGTTCATTTCGGGGTTAGAAGTGTCCTCCCATTCCCAGTAACTTGGTAAGCAGAAGTATAATTCATTATAGTCTTCACCTTCTAACTTCTCAGGAACAGGCATCCGATAATTACTCAGCCCGTTTGTCATGACAATAGTAACCGGTGTTCTTAATTCCAAGCTGATTATTAAAAGGGGGGTTTCTCCTTCTTTTACTAGTAATTCAGAAACACGATGTTCTCCAAATCTTGCCTTCAACGTATCCTTCAACTCTGACATAAAACTATTCAATACTGATAATTTATCTTACTACATACTCAATAATATACTAGCCATTATATGGAAAAGGCCTAATTGAAACCCTTAACGTACCTTATACACTAATTTCATCGTAATTGATGCTGTTTTTTCTTTAGAGCTTGTATTAAAAGTACCACCCCAAGAATAGTTTTCTTTAGAGTTTTGTCCCGTAATTTGAAAAATACCCATTGTTGCTGATTCTAATCTTCCTAATTTTCCGCCTGAATATTCAGCTATTATTTCCGCACGTGTTTTTGCGTTTTTTGTTGCTTTAGAGATCATTTCAATTTTTAAATCGCCTAGTTTTGTATAATAATATCTAGGAGCTTCTGAATAAAATTGAACTCCTTGATTTAACAATTCCGTAATCTCTCTTGAAATTTTCTCCACCTTATCTACTTCTTTGGATTTAACTGTAATAGATTGAGTTAATTCATACCCTACGAATTCTTCTCCCTTATAGTCCCCATCTTTGTTATAAATATTTTTGTTTTTGACATTTGTGCTAACAGCACTAAAAATAATCTTTTCTGAAGAAAGCCCTTTTTCAGTTAAATACTTTGTTATTTTAGCTTTTTTGTTTTCCAAGCTTATGTAAGCCTTTTGTAAATCAATGTTTTCAGCCTCAAAACTCCCTTCCCAAATAATTAAATCAGAAGAAAAATTCGCCTTTCCTAGTCCCGTTATTCTAACTTTTCCATCAACTTTATTTCTATCGACATATGATTTTCCGAGAAAAAGAGAAGAAGTAACGATCGAAATTCCAAAAATTATTGCGCTTGCATATTGTTTCATGTTTATGTTTAT
>Ga0115004_10003604_pt1 | contig 12570 bp, 10 predicted proteins | sample ArcticOcean_MG_C_10_FD_88737 | JGI IMG/M metagenome (GOLD analysis project Ga0115004, IMG submission 88737) | Marine microbial communities from western Arctic Ocean - ArcticOcean_MG_CB11_90 | ecosystem: Environmental > Aquatic > Marine > Oceanic | place: Arctic Ocean: Canada Basin | collected...
CGCACGATCGAGACTCCCGCCGAAGTCTTTCTTGGTGTCGGGGGAATGGAGTTCTCCCCGGACGGTCACTTGTACACTTGTACCCGTGAGAGTGAGGTATGGAGACATTCGATCCAAACCGGAGAATGGAAATTATTTGCGGACGGGCTTCACGAAGCACTCGGAATATGGATTGATCCACAGAGAGCTGAGGTCTATGTGATCCATCGGCCTGAAATTACCAAGTTAATTGACACCGATGAGGATGGTCGGGCTGATCGTTACGAAACAGTTAATGCAGAGTGGGGGGTAACCGATAATTATCATGAATATGCCTTTGGATTGGTGCGCGATCGTAAGGGTAATTTTTACGGTACTCTTAACACCTCGCGTTCCTGGCCAGGTTGGGCGAGGAGTAAGAAGTGGGATATTGCCCGGGTTTGGACAAAGGGATTTCAGGATACTGAAGGAAAGATGGGTCGGGCCGCAAAATATCGAGGTTGGGGTTTTAAAATTACTCCGGAAGGAAAATTTATGCCTTTTGCCTCGGGGATGCGTTCCCCTGCGGGGATTGGAATCAATAAGGAGGACGAACTTTTTTTTACTGATAATCAAGGAGACTGGGAAGCCACCAGTTCCCTTCATCATATTGTAGAAGGCCGTTTTCACGGGCATCCTTCATCCCTTACAGATCACCCCGATTTTGAAGGGAAGGACTTAAACTCGATTGCAATTGAGGAGTATGAAAAGCTGAGAAAACGGCCAGCTGTCTGGATCCCCCATGGTGAATTAGCAAATTCGCCTGGTGAACCGACCTTTGATTATACGAAAGGAAAATTTGGTCCGTTTACTGGTCAAATGTTCATAGGTGATCAAAGTCGCTCGAATATTATGCGAGTATCCCTTGATAAGGTTGGGGGCGAATATCAGGGCGTAATCTTTGATTTCATCAACAGGCTCCAGACAGGATGTATCCGTCAGGTCTTTGCCCCAGATGGAAGTATGTGGGTTGGCCAGACGGGTAGGGGATGGGGTTCAGCGGGAGGGAAAGAATTTGGTCTTCAACAAGTTAGTTGGGATGGAGCAACACTGCCATTTTCCATGCTCGATCTCAAACTTACTAAAAAAGGTTTTCAATTAGTTTTTACCAAGCCAGTGGATGAGAAATTAGCCGCAGATCTTACTAATTATAAACTCGAAAGTTGGGGCTATCATTACCATCCAAAATACGGTTCTCCCAAGACCGATCTAAAAAAGGAAAAGCCCACTAAGGTTAAGATTTCTAAAGATGGGTTGAAGATCGATATTGAAACAACCCTTGAAAAAAATAAAGTCTACAAATTTAACCTCGAATCCCTGTCCGCGAAGGATGGTTCAAAAATGTCCAATTCAAAAGCCTGGTACACCTTGAATCGACTTAAAGGATAAAGAGCCTTTAGAGGTGGGGGCTTTATTTAAATTGGACATAATTCTCTGGATTCTCTGACCGGGTATGCCAATTGAAGAACGCATACCCTTGTTATAATTACTATATCGAGTATAGGTAGCGATGGTTTAAATTTCTAGTCTCCTCCATGGGATCCCTTGATCGGTTTAGCTTTCGTTGAAATTTTATACTTATGGGCTTCACCTTGACGGTTGTTTTTGTTAAGGTCTTGTTTGCTTTTTTATCGGTGAGGAATTTTATATTTCCTTCCATTAAAATCAATTCGCTCCCAAACTTAACATTACAATCAATATGTCTATTCGTTCGACTCTCCCTTCTGTTCTTGCAGTAATTTGCTCAGTGCTAGGCTTACAGCCTGATTCTGTCGCCGCGGAGGCTATTCAAAGTAAGGTCAAAAGTTATACATGGACCACGGATCATGTTCATGTGGGAGTTCGTTGGCAGCCCTTCGGTCTCGTCGGTTGTGACATGAATGACGCAAATCGTCCTTTGATTTCTGAGCATAGTAGTTATGCTCAATTTTGGGTCAGTTGGAATGCCGCAGAACCTACAGAGAAAAGCAGAGATTATAGGAAACATATGTCTGGTTATCTCAAAGGAATTGAACAAGCGGTGGATGCCTGTGTTGCCCGCGGGGTGAAGACCGAATTAGTGATGTGGCATTGCCCAAGCTGGGCTTCTGAATCTGGAAAAGGTGGGGCGTGGAAGCCGAGGGTAGGGGAGTATCCTGCTTTTACTGAACGAATGGCCAAACATTTTAAAGGACGAGTTGATGCCTTCCAACTTTATCATGAAGTAAATCTCCAAGGGATGATGAATGGGGCAAGTATGGATTTTATTATTGATGAGGTCTTTACCAACGGGGGGAAAGCGATTCGTAAGGTTTATGATGCCGAGCCTAAAACGCCTGTGATTATTTCAACTTCTGGAACATCGCCTTGTCAACCATGTGGTGCAAGAGAAGGTTTAAAGGGAGTGGGAGCAGTCGCAGTGGATGATTACTACGATCAATTAATTGCCAATAAGGAAATGATGAAAGTGGTGGATGCGTTGAATTTGAATATTTCTGATCATGGGAATGGATATGGGATGATGGATGGAGGAATTATCCCGAATGCGTGGACACAATACAACTTGGCGAGAAGTAAGTTGGATAAGGCGAATTACCTTTCCAAGAAAGTGATTTCTTCAGAGTCTTGGATTGTATGGGACAACTCCGGTAATAATCATGATGTAAATAGCGACGGAGTTAAAAACGAGGTCGATGCATTTGATAAAACCGTGACCATTTTTGGAAATGTCTTAGAACGAGGCTTAAACACGGTTAATATGCCTTGGTGTGATAATTCAAGTCGCTGGTCAATGGGATTGGTTAAACGGGTTGATTACAATGGTCGGGTTAAGAAATTAAAACCAGAATGGGTCATTCCTTCCAATGATGGAGGCCCTGATATTGTGACCCGTAAGATTGGATTGCGCGGTGGATCGGATGACACTTTTCAACCTGTTGAAATGGCTGCGAGCGGCTTACCTTTCACCGAGAAGGATTACATCAATCCAGGAGATCCTAATCACTTGCATTATTATGCTTGGCGTTGGTTTGCCCAATTTGCTGGTGGTTCGGACGAAGTTATCCGTCATGCGATTAAGGGCGAGCGTGGAAACGATATTCAAGTTTCTGGCAATGGGATGACGGGGAATGAACAGTACAAAATTTCCTCCTACAACCGAACCAAGAAATCATTTAAGGTGTTGGTTTATTCAAGCGGAGCCAACGGTAAGGGTAATCTGGAAATCGTTATTCCTTCTACCATTCAAAATGGAAAACATTATAATAATAAATTCTCCAAGGTCGATTTTCGAGGTGAAGGTTTTAAGAACGGTGAAAAATATAAGGCCCGCATCATAACCAAAGATATTAATCGAAAGAACGGAAGCGATCAAAACCCGAGAAATCTCGACATTGCTGAAACTGTGGTTGCCGATGGAGTGGTCAGGGCAAAGGTATCGGGTGTGCGAAAGTTCACCACCGTCGAGTTTTACCAGTCCAAGTAAATATTTTTCACCGGCCCTCTACTGGTCAAGAGGGTAGGTTTTAAATCAAGGCCTTAAAATGAAAGGCAGGTGGGAATGGTACAGTCGTTTGTTGGGCTTTATTTTGAAGGATCAAGATTTTTTTCCCGATCATCCTTCTTCATTTGATCCCATATTTCCTCGGTTCTCTTTATTTCGTGAGACTCTTCCAATCGCTGCTTCTTTTCGAGAAGCATAAAGTGCATGGCTCGTACATTGATATAAAGTTGGCGAGCCTGTTCGTGGTTGGTCGCGATTTCTTTACAATCCTTAAACACCTCCTCATTGAGGTCGTTTTCTAATTCCCAAAAACCATCCTCAAGTAACCTTTGAGGTATATTCATTAATAGAGTTTATTTTTCCAAGGCAAACACCCGATGGCTTTATTTTAGCAGCATGGGGAATTAAACTTAGTGAGGAAAGGCGAGGAAAGTGTTTTATGGTTGGTATGCTTGATACTTGTATCCTATCGAGTCAAGCATGTCCATGAATTGCCTTCCATATTTAAGGTAAATTTCGACAGGATCTTCCTTGGAGCCAGTGTTCGATTCTGCACTGTGAAATACCGCGGCTAGGTGGGGTTCGATAGAAATTCCACCCTCGTATCCGCTAGTCATTAAATCCTGCATAATTTCCTTTATGCAACCCTGTCCATCTCCCGGGTAGACATAAACTTCTTTATTACCATTCTCTTCAGATGGGTTGAGGCAGTCTTTTACATGAACATAAGCGATATGTGTTTTTACCTTTTGATAAAATTCCCAAGGGTCTTGCCAGGGTTGACCTTCTTTTGAACGGTCGCGGTTAAAGATTGGATTTCCGGTGTCAAAGACGAGCTTCATCTCGGGGAGGGCGTCGAGGAGTTCAATGGTGTGTTGCCAACTCATGCCCCCATAATTCATACAATTTTCGTGGACCACAGTGATGCCTTCAGCATGAAAAGCGTCGAGGATTAAGCGGAGGCGTTTGATCCGTTCATCGACCAATTGATCTTCCCCGTCTAATACTTTATAGCTCATAACCCGAACAAATTTTGCCTGTAAGCGTTTCATTCGGGGGATAGTTCTGTGAATTTCTTCCTCCGTGATGGAAAAGTCATCCCGTACATCTTTCCCCCAGTTGGCAATAGCGGAGCCAAATGCATTTATGTAGACCCCTGTTCCATCAAGGGCTTCACAGACTCGATCGAATGCATCTTCGCTTAGATCATGGATATTCTTACCGTCGATAAAACGAGATTCAATCGCGTTCCATCCGAGCTGGCGTGTGACTTCAATTTGCGTCTCGATCTTTTGGGACGCTTCATCGGCAATTCCTGTTAAATACATTTTTTAATAAGTGGATAATTTTTTGACTACAGAGAAATTCGGGTGCCACCTTGTTTGATAGATTCATAGATTGCGGTGATCAGTTCGACTGATCGCCTGCCTTCTTTACCATCCACTTCAGGCGTTCTTGAATGTCTTAATGCATCAAGTGCATTTTCGAAATTTCGTTGATGCCAGAGGAAATCAATCGCTTTAGGATCGGCAGCCCCGGCTCCGGATGTATTGGCATTCATTCCATGCTTAGCCAGGATTACTTCATCCTCGGGTCGGGGGTTCTTTAAATCCCAAATACTGAATTTATCATCCACCATCATAATCGATCCTTCATCCCCGCATATATGAATCGATGCGGGGAGACCGGTATTGGAATAACAGGCTGTGGATGCTTGAATGACACCCCGTGCGCCTGATTTAAATTCGACTATCGCCACCACTACATCCTCAACCTCAATTCCTTTGTGGGCTTCCAATCCGCCGGATGCAGTTACAGAAGAAGCGTCTCCGAGTAAATGGAGCATCAGGTCGATAGTATGGATTGATCGATTCATTAATGCTCCACCGCCATCCACATCCCAAGTCCCTCGCCACGCTCCACTGTCGTAGTATTCCTGTGAACGCCACCACTTAATAGCGGTGTCGCAAAGGACGATTTTTCCAAGTCTTTTCTCTGCTATTGCTTTTTTGAAAATGGATGTCGAATCATTGAACCGACGTGGGAAGACTCCGGAAAGTACGACTTGATTTTGAGCACAGACTTCAATCATCTGATCGATCCGCTCGGGCGTAACTTCAAGAGGTTTTTCGCAAATAATGTGCTTGCCAGCTCGTGCGGCCGCGGAGGCATGTTCGAGGTGTGCACCACTGACTGAACAGATGGTGACTACATTCATTTCAGGATGGTTTAAAAAAGCATCCAAGTCTGAATAACCTTGGCAATCATACTGACTCGCAAATTTATTGGCTTTTTCTTCCCTTCGAGCAAAAGCGGCGACTAATTCTGCACCCTTCATCGCTTGTATGGCCTGGGCATGAAAATCGGCAATTACACCGGCTCCAATAATTCCAATCTTGAAAGGTTCTGCTGTCATGTTGTCCACTCTTTATAAATGTATTACTGGATTAGAGTTCAAGGATTTTGATCTTTCGAAATTGGTAAATTTGCCCTTTTTCTCCATGATGTTGGATTGCAATGAAGCCAGTGCTGTCAGTCGAGTCATGTAGGTCGGTGGTTTTTACTTCATTTACCCAGATTTGGATATGATCGCCCTTACATTTAATTTTGTAGTGGTTCCATTCGTTCCGCTTAAAGGCTTCGCTTCGTTCGTTCTTCCAATTCTTTTCATTATACGGATTTTCGATTGGTTTTTTTGGATGAATCCATCCACGCCTTCCTTCATCGTATAAGCCCCCGGACCATTTTCGATCGGAACCATCCACTTCTGCTTGGTAGCCGAACATACTCCCATTTTCCTTTTTTTGGGAACGGAAAAGAAAGCCTGAATTCGCCTGACCCTCAGGTAATTTGATTTCTGCCTGTAATATAAAATCGCTAAATTTTTTATCGTGGGCGAGGAAGAATTTTTTATTCGCCACTAATTCAATCACGCCCTTGACCACTTTAAACTCGCCGTGGGGATAAGGATTATGCCAACCAGATAAATCCTGACCGTTGAATAAATTGACCCACTTCGCTTTTTCCGTTGCCGCCAAAATAGAAAGGGTCGAGAGAATGAGTAGTTGCGGAAGTAAAAGTTTTTTCATGATCGAAATAAATGGTTGAATTAACATCCTGCGGATGTAAAGGAAGGTTCTTAAATTGACACTTGGCTTAACTCGTGTAAAGCCTTTATGGTCAAAATTTAATTATCCTTATGAAAGTATTGCTTACCACCACCTCATTTCAAGACATCCCGGGTCCTCATCATGAACAATTAAAAGAGGCTGGCTTTGAACTTATTTGCGAACGCGGTCCCTTACCGGAATCACGGATGCTTGAATTAGTCGGCGAGATCGATGCGTTTATTTGTGGAGATGATGAAATAACAAAGGCCGTGGTGGATCGAGCCTTACCCCGATTGAAAGTGATTTCAAAGTATGGTATCGGTTTGGATAAGATCGATGTGGATTATGTCACCGAGAAGGGGATACCGCTCACTTTTTGTCCCGGTGTTAACCATACCACTGTGGCTGAGCACACCTTTGCTCTTCTTCTGGCCCTGTCGCGTCAGTTAATTACAGAGGCCAATCATTGTGCATCAGGTGAATGGGTTCGTTTGACTGGGCATGAAATTATGGGCAAGACTATTTCCATAATCGGACTGGGACGAATTGGAAAAGAAGTTGCGATTCGAGCCAAGGCATTTGGGATGAATGCGATCGGATTTGATCTTTATTGGGACGAAGAATTTGCTCAGAAATATGAGGTTAAACGCTGTGATAATATTGAAGAAGCTTTAAACAATGGAGATGTGATCAGTTTGCACGTAAATCTGACTGATGAGACGCGGGATTTAATCAACAAAGAGAGAATTAGTAAGATGAGAGATGGGGTAATCATACTTAATTGTGCCCGTGGAGAAATTGTAAATTCCAATGACTTGGCAGAAGCTTTACAAACTGACAAGGTGGGTGGGTATGGAGCTGATGTTCTGGACCAGGAACCTCCCCCCGCAGATCACCCAATTTTGAAAGCGAAAAATACTGTGATTACCCCCCATATCGGATCCCGAACTTATGAATCTGTTCAGAGGCAGGCGGGGATGGCTGCTCAAAATCTCATTCTTGCCCTCAAGGGAGAAAAGCCATTGGCCCAGGCCAATGAAGTTCCGGTCACTAATCATTGGTAAGTCCCCCAAACCTATATCCTTATTATGAATTCCAACGAAGAAACTTTTTATATCGTACCCGAAGAGACTCATAATTCCTTAGTCAAGCAGGCCTATGCGAAGCGTGGATTTAATCAGGCTGAATGTGATGCGGCTGCCCGATTTTCATCCTATGCCACTCATCACGGCATTCGTACTCACAATGCATTGAAGGCTCTTCACCTCGATGATTTGTTTGGTTCAAAAGCGGGGGGGTGTAAGCCCTCTGCTCAGATTATTAAAAAGGAAAGTCGTTTTGCCGCATCTCAAGTGTGGGATTGCCAGTACAAACTTGGGCAAGCCACTGCTTATGAGGCAATGGATGCCTGTATTGAATTGGCGGATCAATATGGAATCGGCCAAATCTCCGTCGATCATGCCTTTCATTATCTTTGGGGTGGTGGTTATGTAATGGAGGCGGCGAAGAAGGGCTATATTGCATACACTAATTGTACGGCAGCCATTACTGAAGTGGTTCCATTTATGGGAAGTAGTCCGACCTTGGGGACTAATCCGCACTCTTGGGGGTTTCCCACCACAGAGGCGCTTGGTTTTCCGATCGTGATTGATTGGGCCACCTCTGTGATCGCGATGGGGCGCGTTCAACAGTTAAAGAGAGAAGGTAAATCCTTACCACCCGGAGCCGCGGTGGATGCCGAGGGAAACGAAACTACCGATCCGCATCAAGTGGCCGCACTCAAGCCATTTGGTGCCCATAAGGGGTATGGCCTTTCTTTAATAAATGAATTGATTGCCGGTTTTATCGGTGCGTCCAAGCCCACCCTTCGAAGTAAACATCTTAACGATGGTGACAAGCATACTCCGAACTTTTACTTTCAGGTGATTCATCCCGAAGCATTGAGTAGTGGCGCATTTGCCCATGGTCGAAATCAATCGGAAAATATCAAGGTGGTGCTCGATGATATTTTAGGAGAGGGGAATGAGAAATGTATTCTACCCGGTCAAATTGAAGCTCAATTTGCACAGTTGTCGGAACAGGCGAATGGACTCCTTTTTTCCGAAAAAGAAATTGAAGAATTTAATCATATCGCCCATGAATGTGATGCCGAGCCTTGGCAGATTGGTCAGTTTAAAATTAATTAATAAATCCAAGTAAATGTTTACCCACTCAATTTGATCATGTCCTTAGAAATAAAATCAAAATCTGAATGCCAATATGACCTCGTGTCGCTTGGCGAAATTATGCTTCGTCTTGATCCCGGCGAAGGTAGAATTCGAACGGCCCGAAATTTTTCGGCCTGGGAAGGAGGAGGAGAGTACAATGTTGCCCGAGGGCTTCGTCGCTGCTTTGGAATGCACACTGGAGTGGTTTCCGCTTTTGCCGATAATGAGATCGGTCGTTTGATTGAGGATTTTATTTTACAGGGCGGAGTGGATACTTCCCTTATTAAATGGGTTCCCTACGATGGTTTGGGCCGGGAAGTCCGTAATGGGCTCAATTTTACCGAGCGTGGATTTGGAATTCGTGGCGCGGTCGGAGTGCCTGATCGTGGATTAACTGCGGCCTCCCAGTTGAGGATTGGAGATATTGATTGGGATGATATTTTTGGAAGGCAGGGCGTGCGTTGGTTTCACACCGGTGGTATTTTTGCCGCATTATCAGAATCCACGGCGGAGGTAACGGCGGAAGCGGTTCAATCGGCTCAAAAATATGGAACAGTGGTGTCTTATGATTTGAATTATAGACCTTCCCTCTGGAAGTCAATTGGTGGGATGGAAAAAGCTCAGGAGGTCAATCGAGCAATCGCACGAAATGTTGATGTGATGATTGGTAATGAAGAAGACTTTACTGCCTGTCTCGGTTTTGAAGTGGAAGGTGTGGATGAATCCATTTCCAGTATTGAAGTGGATAATTTCAAAAAAATGATCACTCAGGTGGTGGCCGAGTTCCCAAATTTTAAAGCAACGGCAACTACGCTACGTACGGTTAAGACGGCCACACTGAACGACTGGGGTGCAATTTGTTGGCAGGGAGGAAATTTTTACGAAGCGACTCATCGTCCTGACCTTGAAATTATGGATCGGGTAGGCGGTGGAGATAGTTTTGCCTCCGGTTTAATTTATGGATTCCTTCAAGGCCACGATGGTGGTGAAGCGGTGAATTATGGTGCGGCCCATGGGGCATTGGCCATGACCACTCCCGGGGATACATCCATGGTTACCGTTGCGGATGTGGAGAAAGTAATGAGTGGGGGTGGAGCCCGAGTCGTTCGATAGTCAATTTTTAACTCTTATGAAAAATTTATTTGATGTAACAGGAAAAGTGATCGTGGTCACCGGAGCAACCGGGATTCTTGCCGGTGGCACGGCTCAATATTTACAAGGCCAAGGTGCAAAAGTGGTTTATGTGGGCCGTAATCAAGAAAAAGTCGACCGTACGATGGGGGCAGCCAAGGCGATCTCTGATCATTGTCTCGGTGTAACCACCGATGTTTTGGACCAGGATGGTTTGAATGCTGGTTTCGAGAAGGTAATGAATCAATTTGGCCGTGTGGATGTACTGATTAACGGCGCGGGGGGGAATATGCCCGGAGCCACAATTGGTCCCGATAAAGAAATCTTTGATTTGGATATCGACGACTATGGAAAGGTGATGGATTTAAATTTGAAAGGCACGGTTTTACCCACCCTTACTTTCGCCAAGGCGTTTAAAGAACAGGGAACCGGTTCAGTAATTAATTTTTCATCCATGTCTTCGCCTCAGGCTTTAACCCGTGTTTTAGGATACTCTAATGCCAAGGCGGCAATTGATAATTTTACCCGATGGATGGCGACAGAAATGGCGTTTAAATATGGAGATGGAATCCGAGTAAATGCAGTCGCTCCGGGTTTCTTTATTTCCAATCAAAATAAGGCATTGTTATTAAAGGAGGATGGTACATTTACCGAGCGTGGACAGCAGGTGATTAACAAGACACCATTTAAACGATTTGGTGAACAGGATGAGATTTATGGAACGATTCATTATCTCATTTCCGACGCCGCTAGTTTTGTCACAGGGACTGTGGCCGCGGTGGATGGCGGGTTTTCTTGTTTTTGTGGGGTTTGAAAACTGAGTTAGTATTACAATATTTGAGAAGTTAATGATCAAGGCAAAGTACTACTCCACCTCTGAACTGGCAAAGAAAACGGGGACTTCCCGACAGGTTATTTCCGCGATTATTAATGAAAAATGGAAGGAAAAAAGAATTTCCCAGGCCACCTACGATCGGATTAAGGAAGCGATGGACGACCTCGGCTTTGTTCCCGATCGCACCGCAGTCTCGCTCAAAAAAGATAGTCGTAAAAAGGTTGGCGTACTTTGCCACGGTCCACTTTATTCTCATATTCTGACTGCGATTGAAAAATTGAATCACCATTTTCTCGAACAGGATATACCCATCGAAATGCATATCAGTGCAGAAGGTGGTTTATCCGATGGTTTAAGGGATTTAATGGGACAACGAGTGGAAAATGTGATTATCTTACTCAGTCCGATGACCCTCAATTTTTGCGAATTCGATTTGAAAGATTCTGCTCTTTTGAAGCTCCTTCGAGTGGTACCGAGTATAATATACAACTTTCCTTTTGGTATTCATGATGAATCCCTTGAAAAGGAATTACTTAACGGCGGTACCCACCTGATTGGATTTGCTAAAGAAAACGCCTACACTCAGTTTCTTAATTCTTTGCCCAACCCCGAGAATTCAAGAATCCTTGTCGACGATAAGATTGAGGCATTATTTAAGCCCGGTACCCCGATGTTTAAATCCGCCCAGAAACTTGAACGGGTTGATACTTACCCTAATCCACAAAATGAAAAACTCGATCAGAATCCATTCCTCATCGGTGAGAAATTGGCTCATGTTTTACTCCCCCTGATCCGCGAACATAAATATAATTTTATTCTTACTGCATCGGATCGGATCGCTCAGGGCATGGCCTCAGTCTTAGATGATTCGGGTTTTTCTATTCCGAAAGAGATCAACCTTCTGGGATTTGATAAAATTAATTCCTTACCTTATTTTAAACATTCTCTGCCCACCATTGAGGTTCCGATTCAATCGATGATTAATGAACTCCTCAAAACTCTCGAAAAGATGCCCGCTCAAGGAAAAGCCTTTCGAAAAGAAGCAAAATTACTCGGCTGCTGATTAATTCTTATTTTAATTATTCAATAATCTAGGCCAAGGCCGGAGCGAACTATTTATCTTGGTGGTCTGTCACAAGAGGGAGTTGCCCATTTGGATTATGTTAAAAATATCAATATTTCTCCTGTGAATCTATTCAAGTGAACAAGTTTAGATTGCAATTTATTCCTATATTATTGTTTAATAATAACTTATAAATGAGTACCGTTGATCAATTTGAAAGTGTTTTTAAGGCTGCAGCCAGGTCGACTTATGAACACGATAAACCATCGCTTGAAAAAATTCTCCTCGTTTCTGACCTGGAAGAGCCCGACGCGAGTTTATTTTTGAAATCGGTTCAGAAATATTTTGAAAAAGCCTTACCTTTAAGTGAAACAGAATGGGTTGTTCTTAATCGAGGGGACTACCTTGCAGTCAAGGAATTGCTTGGAAAGGTAGAGGAACACAAGCCTGATTTAGTGATCACTTACCGAAATCTACGAAGTGAATCTTGGCGTTGGCCCTATAGCTTGGGAGAGTATCTTGATGTCCTGACACAGGTTACGACAACACCCGTACTCGTTCTACCACATCCAGATCGTGAGGATTTTGCCGATATTATTGCCCGAGCACTCACTAATGTGATGGCAGTATCCGGGCATTTGTGTGGAGAAGGGAGTCTGGTTAAGTACGCATCTACTTTCACGCCTGAGGGAGGAAAACTCATTCTTAGCCATGTGGAGGATAAA
>Ga0115004_10003633_pt1 | contig 12520 bp, 9 predicted proteins | sample ArcticOcean_MG_C_10_FD_88737 | JGI IMG/M metagenome (GOLD analysis project Ga0115004, IMG submission 88737) | Marine microbial communities from western Arctic Ocean - ArcticOcean_MG_CB11_90 | ecosystem: Environmental > Aquatic > Marine > Oceanic | place: Arctic Ocean: Canada Basin | collected...
CGGCGTGGACCCAGCTTCACGTCATCACCACTTTCAACGGCGCCTGCCAACGCACCGAAGACAGCGCCTTGTTTGGTGCTGTCCTTGCGGGTCTCAGACCCAATCTCCGATGCATTCCCAATCGTCGCACCGATCAAAAATCCAGTCAGGATATTGGGCGCCATTTGAGCATCTTGGCGCTGTTTGGCCAGTGCCATTGCCCTGGCCGCGACCGACCGGCATTCGGTAATATCACGGCTGTATTGTACCGGATCTACCGAAAAATGATCAACCACGGGTTCATAAATTTCCAAAGGAGCGACAGTACAGGCCGACATGATAACAAGGCAAAACATAAAAACAGGGATGGGTCGTCGCAAGGATCAAATTCCTAAAATAATATAAACAATATAATTAGCCTGGCATATTCCATCTGAATTTTCCAGTTCGAAAGACTGCGACACGCTGGTTGGCTAAGCTGTCTCCACCTCGATAACCCACTCACAGCGCCAAACGACTGCCCCGGTCACCCCACCAAAGGCGCACAGCTATCTTGAGCCACGGGCCTATTGCGCGGACAGCGTTTGATACACCGCGCTGACTTCGGCGCGGATAATACGCGCGATCAACGCGCAATCAAACAGTGAAAACGTCAGTGGCAGGCGCATATCGATCAAACCGGCCAAAATCCGGTCGCTCTCAGGCAGAGGTTCTGCCTGCGCATAGCGCCAGCTATCGTAGCGCGAGGTAAAGCCGACGGGCTCGGCCCCACCAAACCATTTTAATTCGACCCCGCGTGCGGCACAGCGCGCCAGCACGTCTTGAACCGCTGCCGTATCCCAATCCAATAGCAAAAACTGGATCGACGACCCAACATAGGTCTCTGCCTCGGGGCGGACAATCACCCGCAGGCCGGGACATGCGTTCAGCCCCTGCTCAACTTCGCGGTAACGGGCATTCCAAGCCGCACACTGGCTGGACAGACGTTGCAATTGCGGCCGTAAGATGGCCGCGCGCAGATGGTCCATCCGGCCCGATATATTGGGTGTGTCATATTTTACAGCCTCAAAGGCTTCGGCCCCGGGGGCTGCCAGATGGCGCCCATACAACATATAGGACCCCGACAGCATCACCGCTCGTGACATCACGGCATCGTCATCAGTGACCAGAAACCCGCCCTCGCCAGAATTCAGGTGCTTATAGGTCTGCGTCGAATAACACCCGACAATCCCATATCTTCCCGACCAGCGGCCACGCCATTTTGCCCCCATCGTATGGGCACAATCCTCAATGATCTTGATGCCGGCGCCATCACAAAGCGCCATCAGGCGATCCATGTCACAGATATGGCCGCGCATGTGGCTGAGCAGTAACACATCAGCCTGATCGGATTTTGCCGCCAAATCATCGAGGTCAATCACCAGATTTTCGGTGACCCCGACAAACACCGGCGCGGCACCCACCGCCGCAATCGCCCCCGGCACCGGTGCCAGCGTAAAGGCGTTGGTTAGAACTCTATCGCCGGGCTTGACACCAATCGCACGCAGCGCCGTGGTCATGGCATAGCCGCCTGAAGCCACCGCAAGGCAATATTTTGCATCCATTTCAGCAGCGAATTCCTGCTCTAACAATGCCACTTCACCAGCCTCGTCAGGCGCTGTGTTATAGCGGTGCAAGCGGCCAGATTTAAGCACCGCAACCGCGGCGTCAATTGCCGCATCTGGGATCGGCTCCTGCTGGGTAAAACTGCCTGTAAAATGCTCGCTCATGCTATACCTGATGGCAAGGGATCCGGTCGAGGTCAATCCAAAACGTATCCGGGCGCCAAAACTCTAGACAACAAGAGGTACTGCGCTGGAACGCTCAGCGCTAGGGCGCGCACCACTGGCCGGCCCAACAATCTTGCCGGACAAACACCGCCCGCCGGTGCGCCACACCAAGATAGACCGCATCAATACGGTCTATCCGGCACGCCAGCACCGCAAAATTGTCCAACAAGGGGCGTTTTTCATACGCAAGAGCCGTAGCAATCGGATGACCGGGTGGCGGTGTTATGCCGTAACTTTGCCGTCCTGGATCGGGCACTTTTTCCCAAGTCTTAACCGCCGCCACACCGCAGGTTATCGTCACCGTACAACGGGCCCGCGTCTGCAGGCGTTTTTCACTGTCCCAGATATGCAACTCGGCGCGGGGCTGCGCGCGCAGACTTGCCACTTTCGCCGAAGTAATATCGGTGTGCACCTCTAGACCTGCGGCCTCACGGGTGGCGGCACGTAAAACAACCATGCGGGTTTCGGGCCATCCATCGACGCTAACCGTGGCGATTGTGGGGTGCCGCGCTGGTGCGTTTCTATCGGCAACACCCTGTTCAAACCCCTGCCAGAGCTGTGTAAAAATACCGTCCAAACTCTCAAACCATTCACTCATAGCCTGTCATCTCCAAATAGCCGCGTCCTGTGTGAGTGCCCGTAAAGCGCACTGGCCCCTCCCAATAGGGCAGGCTGACATCCATCCATGCGCTGGGATTAAGCGCGTCAATCCGGATATCCAAGCCTTTATCCTCCAGTTGCAAACGCCATTGCGTTGGGACCTTGCGTCCAGCCACGGATGTCAGGTGCATGGGCGTCACCGTCAAAGCACCATTTCCAAAGGACGTAGTGCGGCCATTTGCGGTGATCCAAGTCGCCGAGGTAAAGGCGCGGCCAGCCTGATCACGCACCTGAAAGGCCATCAACTTATCGCCACCGGCAAACGAGAGAGAAAACCAGTCCCAGCCGGTCTGTGACACCGCCAGCGGTGACGACGACCATTCGCGATCAAGCCAGGCCTGTCCGGTGACCGGCACCACGCCTTGTGGCAAACGCAAAGTACCAGAAATATCAAAAAACGGTTGCGAATAATAATGGCTGGCCCGACCATCAGCAGATTTGACCGAATAGCCCTCTTGGCCATGCAGCACCCACGGCCCACGCGCCTGCAGTTGCATATCATAGGCAAATTCAATCCCACTGGCACGCAGCGTCGCGGCGCCAAGCGGCGTCTTGGACCCTGTGCCCTCAAGCACCCAGTCATCAATCCACGCCTCAAACGGCACGGCAGTCACACCCGCCTGCCCGATCCCACCTCGCGCCAGACGTTCGGCAGTGAAATGCGCCGTTGGGCTGGTCACGGCAGCATGCCCCATCCACAGCTGCCCATTGTTCCAACCACTGTCTTCGGCTTGCAATAGCGATGTTTGCGACAACACGGTACGAAACAGCGTCCATTGCAGTCCGTATTCGGTCTGGTCTGGACCGGTAAGATTGGCGGTAAGATACCACCATTCAATGCGAAATGCCGGATGCGCGCCATGATCCGAGGGAAACCGCAACTTATAGTCCGGTTGCGGCACCGCAAAGCCCTGAGCAGAAGTTCCCAGATCAGCAAAGCCTTGCGCGCGCGCGATCGGCGGCATTATCAAACACACCCAAAGCAAGATAAAAACCGTCTTAACGTTCATTGCTAAACACCTGCAAAAGATCGGCTGGCGAACGGCGCACCAATCGCCAAGCCGGCCAGAGCGCCGCCAACAGCGCGGCCAATAGCGCCAGCGCGCCAAGGCGCGCATATTGCGCCGGAAAAACATCCATCGGCAAGCGCCAGCCAAAGGCTTCCACATTGATCACCGCCAGCAATACCCATGCCAAAAGCAACCCTAGGCCCAGCGCCATCAGGCTTGTAAACGCCGCCAATATCACTGCACGAAGCACCTCGAACTTGGCCAGACTTGCCCGCGTCATCCCCAGCGCCCAGACCGGTGCAAGCTGGGGTAAACGCAAGCCCGCCAGGGTTAGCAAACTCATCAAAATCGCAAATCCTGCCACCGCGAGCGTCAGAACATTCAGCGCCGCAGTCACGGTGAATGTACGCTCAAAAACCGCCAGCGACAGCGCTTTGATCTGCGCCTGATCGATCACATTCCTCTGGGGCAGATCAAAGCGCTCGATCAGATCAAGGCGTAACTTTGACACCTGTGACGGATCAAGACGCAACCCAAAGCGCTGCCCAACCACTTCCGGGTAAAGCTGCTTGAACAGGCGTTCGGCGATCACAACCTGACCGACAGGGTTGCCATAATCACCATAGACCCCCGCAATCTGCAAGCTGTTTGTACGCTTATGATCTGGGCCAATTGCCAATTCTTGACCCAACTGCAAACCCGCACGGCGGAAAAATTGTTCATTGACGATCAGTGCCTTGCCCTCAGCAATCTTTTGCCAGACATCGGGCACAGCCTGCAGAAACTGCCAATTATCGCGATAGGTCGCATGCGGCCGGTTGCCATAGATCGCGACCGGCATCCCCATGAGCTGCCGCGAGACCGATTGCACCGGCAGCACAGCATCGACCCGCGCCTCTAGAAAGCGTTGTAAATCTGCCGCCTGCCCCGGATTTTGGGCTGAAACATACAGTTCAGCGGCCAGACGCTGGTCAAGAAACCCCACAAAGGTTTGGCGAAACGATGAGACCATGGTTGAGACTCCAATATTTGCCGCCATCGCCAGCAGCAGCGCCATCAACGCCAATGACAATCCTGGCACCTGCTGACGCGTGTCGGCCCAGAACCACCCAGCCGTAGCTGTTTTGGCCCGCCCGCCCAGCACTGCGAGAGTCTGGTCCAGTAACAGCGGCAGCGCCAATGCGGCACCGACCAGCAACGCCGCCAATAGCGCAAATCCGGCCATCAACCCGGTGCCAAAGCCCGCCAGAATTGCAGCCAGCGCCAGCAGGGCGAGCGCAGCCCCAGCCTGCCACCGCGCGGCCCAGCGCGATGCCAACGCCCAAGCACGAGATTGGGCAGCCGCCAATAATGGCATGCGCAGCACCTGCCAAAGACCTGCGGCCGCCGCGAGCCCAGTGCCCAAGAACGCAATCGCAAAGCCTGATAACCACCAGGCAGGTCTAAGATGCAAACTTCCCGAAACGTCGGCACCATAAAGGCCACGCAAAGTGGCGGCCACATCGGGCAACAACGCCGCCGCCATCAGATAGCCCCCACACATCCCCACAGTTCCCGCAACCAGTGCCAAACACAGCAATTCCAGCGTTTGCACCACAACCAATTGTCTCAACGGCACCCCCAACGCCCGCAGAGTGCGGATCATGCCACGGCGCTGCTCAAACGCGAGACCGATCGCGCCGTGCACCACAAAAATACCCACCGCAAACGCCAGCAGACCAAAGGCAGTCAGATTAAGGTGGAAACTGCCAGTCAAGCGGGCAACATCTGCACCCACCTGAGGGGTTGTCAGCTGCAGATGCGGGGCGATCTGCCCCAGCGGCACCTGTACCAGCGGCTGTTGCGAGTCCACCATCAACCGCGTCAACCCAGCGTCAAACTCCAACAGTTTCTGGGCCACCGCAATATCCATCAAAGCCGTATTCGGGGCCATCGACGGACGGGTTTCAAAACCGGCTAAAGATTTGCCACGCAACCGTTCCAAAACCTCAGCCTGCCCCAGAATGAGACCTGGTGCCGTTAAAAACGCCCCAAAATCGGCCCTGGTGAATTCCGATAGCCCGCTGCCGCCGAACGGCGCGGTCAGCGGGTCGATACCCAAGATGCGGATGTCGTCATAGCGCCCCTCAATCACCGGCGTCACGCGCCAGCCCCCGCGCCGCAGGGCAACATAATCTGCAACCGAAACACGGCCCCCGGCACGGGTGGTGATCTGTGCCCGATCTGCCGCACCGAGCATATCAGCGGCCAAGCGATAGCTGGCGCGCGCCTCGGCATTGATCGCCTGCACCCCCGACCACAGCGCCGTGGCCAGCGCCAGCCCCGCAAGGACGGTGAAAAGCTGCAGCGGGTTGCGCCGCCAATGGCCAAGCAACGCCCACAGGACCGGACCGGTCATGCCAGCCGCCCTGCCTGAAGATGCAACCGCCGTCCCATCCGTGCGGCCAGTTGCGTCGAATGCGTCACCATCAACAGCGCCGCATCGGTTTCACCCACCAGCTCTAGCAGTAGATCCAGCACCACAGCGGCGCTGGCCTCATCAAGATTTCCGGTGGGTTCATCGGCCAGAACAAGTTTGGGCGCAGTGGCCAGCACCCGGGCAATGGCGACCCGCTGCTGTTGTCCGCCAGACAGCGCCTCAGGGTACTTGTGCAAATGTGGCTCTAACCCCATGCGCCCCACAAGGTCCGCGATGCGCGCGGTGTCCTGCCGTCCCGACAGGCGGGCTTGAAAGGCAATATTATCGGCCACATTCAGCGATGGGATCAGGTTAAATTGCTGAAATATTACCCCGACGGTGGTTCTGCGCAGCCCAGCCAGCGCCGCATCATCCAATGCCATCAAAGCCTGCCCATCGATAATAACTTGACCGCTGTCAGCACTATCCAAGCCACCGATCAAGTGCAGTAATGTGCTTTTTCCACTGCCAGATTCCCCGGTCAGTGCCAAAGTTTCTCCCGCGGCCAGATTCATGTCAACCCCGCACAAGATATCTGTTCGGCCCGCAGCTTCGGAATAGGATTTGTGAACGTCGCGCAAACTTACCAGCATCTCGGCCTCCGTTAAAGCTATGTAACGCGGATGCAGGGGATGAAAAGCATAAAGGTCAAACAACAATACGATTACGATGGGCCGAGACAGCGTATTGGGCCCAGCCTTTCAAACCTTTGCTCGAATTATCAAACGGCGCATATTAAGTCAGAATGTTGACTTGGCTTTGGACGGGCAGGTTGTGCAACGGCTCAGGTGCGGCAGAAGAAAACAAGGACAACCCGGAAATTAGTTCCTATGCTTTGGAGGTGTGCGTCAGATCTGCGACACCCTGATGAGCGGCGCGGGCCTTTTCTTGGCTGGTCCGCAGCGCCAGCAGCACATAATGCAAAAGCCACAATGCGCTTTGACAGCCCTAAAAGTTCATTCTAGGCTCAGCGCTCAGCGACCACGCGGTGTATGCCGCTGCCAATAAGCTAAAGGACGCAGCTGTGACGAACGCTCTGCCCATCTATCATATTAATCGCGAGGCCTTTTGGCACGACCCCTATCCCGATTTGCAAACGCTGCGCCACACCGCTCCCGTTGCAATGGTGCCGGAATTGGGGGCTATTTTAATCACCCGGCGGGATGATATTTTCAAATATGAGAAGATGATTGAGATTTTCTCGTCTGATCAACCCGACGGTCTTATGCATGTCTTGATGGGTCAGAATATGATGCGCAAAGACGGACCAGCGCATCTGGGCGAGCGACGCGCCATTTTTCCCGCGATGTCACCAAAAACCGTGAGAGATCACTGGCAGCAAAAGTTTATCGCCGCAACCTCAAAAATTCTTGATAAACTGGCACCGCGCGGTGCCGCCGACCTTGTGCGGGATTACGCCATGCCGGTATCGGCGCAAGCGTTAATAGCCATGACCGGGATGACCAATATGCACTGGCGCGAAATGGACCGGGTCAGCCAAGGTATGATCGACGGCTGTTCCAATTACCATGGCGACCCAGAGACCGCCGCACGGTGTCACGACTGCACCGCTTCGATTGACCGCCATATCGAGGCGCGGATGCCGGCACTTCGGGCCAATCCAGACAGATCACTGCTGTCTGTTCAGATGCAGGCCGGCCTGTCGCAGCCGCAAATCCATGCCAATCTCAAACTGGTCATTTCGGGTGGCCAGAACGAGCCCCGCGATGCCATCGCCGGCGCAGCCTGGGCCGTTCTGCACCACTCCCAGTAACACGCATTGATCAGGTCCGGTGCACACAGCTGGATGGATGCCTTTGAAGAATATGCCCGCTGGATGTCGCCCATAGGTATGTCGCCGCGCCGGGTCACCCAAGACTATGAAATCGGAGGGGTCCCAATCGCGGCTGAGGCGCGGGCGTTTTTCATGTTTGGCTCTGGCAACCGCGACGCCGCCGCCTTTGCCAAACCCGACTTGTTTGATTTGGGCCAAGACCGGTCCAAGGCAATTTCTTTCGGCGCTGGACCGCATTTTTGTACCGGGGCTTGGGCAGCGCGCTGTCTGATTGGACAGGTGGCGCTGCCAATGCTGTTTGAGCGCTGTCCCGATCTGGCCTTGTCTGGTGAGGCCGTCTTTGGCGGCTGGGCATTTCGTGGACCGCTCAGCGTCCCTGTCCGCTGGACCGTGTAAAAATCGCCAGAGCCGTCTGTCGTCTGCTCTGTCAGGATCCTTGACATCTACGGGGCAAAATGCGTCTCAATTTTGGCAAATTCCAAGGCCCGATCCCCAAAGTGAAAACTGCCATCTTCGATCATTTCCCGCGCGCCGGTGACAAACGCGCTCAGCGCCAGACGCGCCAGTGCTGAGCCGACGCTGACCCGTTTCACCCCTGCCTCGGCCAATTGCGTCAGGTCAAAAACCGCCCCCGGCATTCCCATCACAACATTGACCGGTTTTATCACGTTGCGGCAGACCGTTTTTATCGTCTCAAGATCGTGCAACCCCGGCGCATAGAGCACATCCGCACCCGCAGCTTCAAAGGCTTGCAACCGGCGTATGGTGTCGCTCAAATCCGGTCGTTCCCAGAGAAAATTTTCGCAGCGCGCCGTCAACACAAAATCAGTCTTCAGCGCGTCGCGGGCCACACAGGCCGTACCAATTCGCGCAACCGCCAGATCAAACGAATAAATAGGATCCGATTTTTCGCCGGTATGATCTTCAATCGACCCGCCCACCAAACCAGTTGCGGCTGCAGCTTGGATGGTTTGCGCACAGCTTTGCGGACTGTCGCCAAAGCCTTTTTCAAGATCGGCCGAAACTGGCAAGGGGGGGGTGCGGCAACCAGATCACGACAATGCGCCAATGTGGCTTTTTGTGACACCTGCCCCACGTGCTGGCCCAAGGCAAACGCCAATCCCACGCTTGTCGTCGCCAGCGCGGAATATCCCAGAGAAGCCAGACTAAGCACCGTACCCACATCCCACAGATTGGGGATAAGAAAACATCCCTCTTGCTCGTGCAGCCGTCTAAAATCAGATTTCTGTTTCATTGTCTGCTCGCTGTTGCTGCACGCAGGCAAAGGCGCATGGGTCTCTTGCACACTGACAGAATTATAACATTTTTTTTACTCGAAAGGTAAATATATTATACCTATAGGTGTGTGAAAGTTTCAACACACCCATGATAATTCCGTCTGCGCTGCGCCAGTTGGCAAGCCTTTAGACGTTTGGCGCGCCCTGCAGACCCAACAGTTTGCGCATCGCAGTCCAGTATCCAGGCAGACGCGGCGGCGCTTTCAGCCCCGCCTGTGCCTCATCGGCCCAGCGCGGCATCTGGCGGGTGACGAACCCATTGCCCCAATCAAGAAACAGAGCGCGATCCTCGGGCCGCAGGCGGCAGGCACTGCCCACCAGCCCGACAAAGGTTTCAGGCGGTGAATACCATTCATCCTGAATAGATGTCACCGTGCCACGCACAAACGGGCCCAGAAGCCGCATCAGGCGTTTTTCCGAAAACTGCAGCAGCATCCGGCCCATTTCCGCACGGTTGTAATGGATCAGCGGTGGAAACGTATCAAAGAACACCGCCCGCCCGTCGACAATCGCGAAGTTGCGAATAGAGGGATGAAAGCCAACCCGCAGGCCATCATTCGCTAAATTATTCCAAAAATCAGCGATCACATTCGCGGCGGTCTCTAGTAGAATGACCGCCTGCGCGCTGTCGGCCCGCAGCATTTGGTCACGCATCATACTGGCCTCAGGCAGCGCGTCTTGCACGATCACCGGCACCAATTCATGTTCAAGGTCCAGCAGGTGAAATGTGGTCTCAGGCAAGGGCACACCCGTTTTCTGCAACACGGCCACGTAATGGTCATGGCAAGCCGCCAGCCGGTGCAGCGCGCCATTATCACTCAGGCCGCGGTAGACCTTGATCACCTTATCGGCAAACGGTCCCGCGCTGGGTCTGAAGGGTGCACAGAAATAGCCAAGTTTCGAAATTGGCTGCCCCCGCTGCGTGTGATCCGCAACGATCAGCGCCTTGAGCACATCTAAGTCTTGCATGTTTATCTGTCCGGGCTGAGTGTTTCAGCCCTTATAGCCTGCCCAGACTATGGACGCCACCGCAATGGTGCGGTGGCGTCTGACAAAGACAGCTCATCCCGCCGGGGGATGCATCCTTGCAATCTGGTTAGAATTGACCACTCAATTATCGACCCGCGCCGTGACCGTGACTGTGCCAGCCACCCGTTCATCCCACCGCAGCACAAGTTCATCTTTCTTAGCCCCCCCCGAGGTCTGTACACTGGGGCTGGAATAGCGGGTCACGTTAGAGCCGTTCTTCAGGGTGCCGGTAACCACAACCGAGGTGACAGCGCGCGCATGACCTTTAAAGGGCAAAGCCCCATCAAAATTCACACGCCAAGTACTATCGAGAGAATTTTGACGATGGTTCTTAATCACAGGGTTGGTAACATGGGCTTTGATATTATGAAAACTGTTACCCGCAATCTGGATATCGTGCAGCTTGCTATAGTCGATATCAGCAAAACTGGTATCAACCCTCTCAACCCGATCAATCTTGCCATTCACGGCCCGAAACGTATTACCACTGATATCAAGGCCAGAAATAGAATGCCCAGTCCCATAGGGTTTTAGCACAATATAAGAAAACCAATCAGCCGTATCGCCGCACAAAAACACATTATTAGTGACAGATAGGGCCGAAAAACCGAAACCTGCGTTATAATCAGGGGTGGCATCATGCTCATTGGTCCATTCCAAAGAGCAATTGTCGATATAATTGCCCACGATCGTGGTACTAATATTGGCCTGAGCCAGCACAATACCAGCGAGACGCAGCCCATCTTTGACCGCATCGCCCTGATAGATATGATTTCCAGAGATCACATTATATGAACCGCTCATGACCGCAAAATGGCGAAACTGCGAGGCCCAGTTGTTACGTAGTTTCACATCATTACCATTGGTATTTAGAACGATGCTTTCACGGTCCTGCGCATTTTTGTTATTTTCGGCGGTGTGAAAAAAACAATTGTCGATCAACATACCCTGACAGCCTGTGCCAATAGAAGTGATCGCCCGATGCCGAGGGCGGGTGACATAGCAGTCGCGCAGTTGAAACAACCAGCCGGTCTGCGGCAGCATAATCGCGTTGGCCTTGACGTTGCATTGAAATTCAATGTCCGAGAAACACATTTTATGCAGGGAGCCGAACCCGCTGAAATCCAGCAGATATTGAAATCTGGTGAATGTATATTCTTGGGTGCCTTCCGCCGCATATAGCGGCTGTGAAAGCGTGACCTGTTGGGCCGATAAATCAACCGCACGAACATAGACCTCGCGGCCCACTCCGACGCCTTCCACCAGCGACCCAACCTGAATATTCACCACATTTTTGACATTGCTCAGGCGGGTTTGATAATACGTCGAATAGCTGCCCTGCGACGTCACCTTGGCCGAATTCCAGACACTGTCGCCAGCGGCGTACAGCTGACCGTTGCGGATCACCCGGCGCTGGGCAAAGCTGGTCCGACCGCTCAAGCGCGCCATATCAAGAGGCCCATTAATGGTCACCCTACGCCCCGCCATGTCCAACGATTCATGATCTGAATCGCTCAACAGCGATTGGAAGGCTTTGACAAAACCCCGTTCTTCATCACCAAAAGCCCGGATATAGGTTGGCAGGTCAAACTGTTTTGTCAAAGACAAGACTGACGTCTCTGCCATGTTCAATGTGCCCTCAAACGAAACTGGGGCGTGCAACGTCAGACTTCGGCCAATGAAATAACTACCGGATGGCACCAGAATTTCACGACCCGCAGCCGCCGCATCTGCAGCAACAAAGGCCGAGCGATCATCGGTTGTGCCATCACCCAAAGCCCCGTAATCCCGCACATCAACATGCTTGAGAAGGTCTTGAAAATACAGTTCTGTGACATCTTCTATGACCAGATCATCTATTCGGATCAACCCACCGTTTTTGCCTTTCAAATCAAGACCAAAATGCCCATAAAGTGCTGTTGTCCCCCAGACCATATCCACCTCTGGTCGCTGCCCCGAGCCAACAATCGCAGTAACCTCGACCACGTTCCCATAGTTTTTTAACTCTGTCAGTGGCCCCACTTGGGTCACCCAAGGCAGATTCACATCGCCAGTTGTACCCGCCCAGCCAGCAATTCGTACTGACGGAAAATTGCCAGAAATTGCTTTCAAACGCGCGGTAATTTTCAAATAGCGACCGGGTGAGATTGGGGTTTTTCCCATATAGCGCAAGTGCTGCTCGCCAGTGGTTTTCAACATCTCGAGACAGCTGCCAAAATCTTGATCCGCCGGCACCAAAGCCGCATTAGAAGCATTGTGATAGCTGTTCGAACCGGGTGTACCGTCAGTGCTTGACCAAACCTGTAAGCCATCTTGAAATGGCGGTGGCGACAGCTGGACGTTATTGGTTTTAGCCGTGTTCATTAATATCCCTTTCCAAGCGCTGCCATGCTTGGCCAAGCTTTTCAACGCTCACAAACCAAGTATCGACAGCCGTACCCTGGCGCGATCGCACCAGATTA
>Ga0115004_10003634_pt1 | contig 12518 bp, 12 predicted proteins | sample ArcticOcean_MG_C_10_FD_88737 | JGI IMG/M metagenome (GOLD analysis project Ga0115004, IMG submission 88737) | Marine microbial communities from western Arctic Ocean - ArcticOcean_MG_CB11_90 | ecosystem: Environmental > Aquatic > Marine > Oceanic | place: Arctic Ocean: Canada Basin | collected...
CGATCGATTCATGGACCCGATGATTTTATGGAAACTAATATTTTGGGAACCTATCGTTTGTTAGAAGAGGCCCGATCCTTTTTTAATACTTTAAGTGAAGAAGGACAAAAGCAGTTCCGTTTTCTTCATGTGTCAACAGATGAAGTTTATGGAACATTGAGCTCAACCGATCCGGCATTTAAGGAGACCAATCAATACGAACCCAATAGCCCCTACAGTGCATCAAAGGCAGCCTCCGATCATTTGGTGCGTGCATGGCATCACACCTATGGTTTGCCGGTGTTAACCACCAATTGTTCGAATAATTACGGCCCTTATCATTTTCCAGAGAAATTGATCCCGCTGTGTATCTTAAAAGCTCTGCAAGGGCAAGACCTTCCTATTTATGGTGACGGTCAGCAGGTAAGGGACTGGCTCTATGTCGTCGATCACTGTAAAGGGATTGCGACGGTGTTAGAGAATGGTGTCATTGGTGAGACCTACAACATTGGAGGATGGAATGAGAAGGCCAACCTTGAGGTCGTGCACACCCTCTGTGACTTATTAGACGAGCTCAAACCCCGCGAGGATGCGAAATCTTATCGTGAACAAATCACTTTTGTTAAAGACCGCCCAGGACATGATCGTAGGTATGCCATTGACGCAACTAAGATTAGTAAGGAGCTCGGTTGGAAACCGGACGAAACCTTTGAAACTGGCATCCGTAAGACAGTTCAGTGGTATCTCGATAACCAGGACTGGGTTGATAACGTGCAGTCAGGTGAGTACCAGAACTGGCTCACTAAAAACTACTCATGAAGATCCTAATCACCGGTATTAATGGGCAGGTCGGCCATGCCCTCATGCAACAATTAAACGATCATGAGCTAATTGGTTTAACCCGGCAAGATTGTGATCTCACCAATCCCGATCAGATTAGATGGGTCATTGACCAACATCAACCGGACTTGATCATTAATCCTGCGGCCTATACCAAGGTCGATCAGGCGGAAGACGAGCACGAATTGGCTTTTTTAATTAACCGTGACGCACCAAGGGTCATGGCGGAAAAGGCACGCGAATATGATATCCCGTTCGTTCATTTTTCTACGGACTATGTGTTTGATGGGAAAAAAAAGGGGGCATATAAAGAGGATGATCCGACGAACCCGTTAGGGGTGTATGGGGCTTCAAAGTCGGCAGGGGAGGAAGCCATTCAGAATGTTGGCGGAAAATTTTATATCTTTAGAACCAGCTGGGTTTACTCTGACAGAGGCCATAATTTTTATCAGACTATAAACCGTTTGGCTCAGGAAAAAACTACTTTCAATATAGTTTCTGACCAATTTGGCGTTCCCACCTCAGCTTATTTTATTGCAAATCAACTAGCTGATACTATAAATAGATTAAGTAGCGACAATGTGGGGATTTATCACCTTGTCCCCAATGACTCCTGTTCCTGGTTCGATTTTGCCTATGCAATACTCAAGAAAAACCAACCCAAGTTTATACTAAATAATCTCAACCCCATTAACACAAGCGAATATCCCACAAAAGCTCTCAGACCAATGAACTCAATTTTGAATAATGGCAAGTTTAAAAAGACCTTCATGGTAGAATTTGACGGTTGGCAAAATGAGTTACTAAACATATAGGATTTTTTATGGCACGAAAGGGCATAATTTTAGCAGGAGGCTCTGGAACAAGACTTTATCCAGTAACCTATTCTGTATCAAAACAACTTCTTCCGGTTTATGACAAGCCAATGATTTATTATCCGCTTACTACACTGATGTTAGCCGGATTGCGCGAAATACTCATCATATCTACTCCCGAAGACCTCCCTCAATTTGAACGCTTACTTGGTGACGGGTCCCAATGGGGAGTTAACTTAAAGTATAAGGTGCAGCCAAGTCCCGATGGGTTGGCGCAGGCATTCATTTTAGGTGAGCAGTTTATTGCCAACGATCCTGTAACGCTGATACTTGGCGATAATATTTTTTACGGGCATGACTTGGAGTCCCTATTAATTTCGGCAGATAAATCGCAAAGGCCTGCGACTATTTTTACCTACCACGTCAGCGATCCAGAGCGTTACGGTGTTGCGGAGTTTGATTCGCATAAACGCGTGGTAAGTCTAGAGGAGAAACCACATAAACCAAAATCTAATTATGCCGTAACCGGCCTTTATTTCTATGACAACCAAGTAGTTGAAATGGCAAAAAGACTGACACCATCGAGTAGGGGAGAGCTAGAGATAACTGACCTTAATAAATTGTATTTAGATAAATCACAGTTGTATGTTGAGATGATGGAGCGTGGTTATGCATGGCTCGACACCGGAACCCATGACTCATTGCTGGAGGCAGGACAATTCATTGCTACCATTGAGAATAGGCAAGGGTTAAAGGTGGCGTGCCCAGAGGAAGTGGCTTTAAAAAAACAATGGATCACAACCTCTGATCTTGAATTGTTGGCTAGACCTCTTCAAAAGAGTGAGTATGGAAAGTACCTTTTCCAGTTAATTGCAGAAGATAATAGATCGCTGTAGAGACGGTAACCCTTATCAATCAAGAATGGAATGACCATCTTGGTCAAGGAACACTTCTCCTCGGTAATTTAAATCAGCACTGCATTAAATTTACACCTTATGACCTATTTTAACCGTAGGGTATTTATAAAAAAATATTTAAAAAAGTCAAATATGCATAAAAAACTTGGAATAGTGCTTGTGGTATACAAGAGAAAGTTAGAGGAGTCAGAAGGTTATCAAATTCTAATGAAGCTCCATGCTAGTCATAAGGAAGTTTTCAAAAACATTGATATGTTAGTTATCAATAATCATAAAGAATACCAGAAAAAAAATGAAAATAAAGCTTATAGCTTTCAGGATCTTTCATCGAAAAATACACTCTTGGATGCCTATTTGTTTGGAGTTAATTTTTTTTCCAAAAAAAAAATTAATTGGACTTTATTTTGTCATCATGACACCGAGCTAACATTAGACTATCTAAAAAATATTCTTAAAATTCTTACAAATCATAAAGAATTAGATAAGGTGGGGATGATAGTTCCTCATGTAACTTCAAACTCAAAATTTATATCCCCGTGCCTTGAAAAAAGGGGGGGTATCGTAAGGCCACTTAAATTAAAATCTTCGAAGTATCTTCTCAAATCTGTTTACGCCGTTGGTTCCGGGATGGTTGTTGATAATAATTTTTTTAAAACAATAATTACTGAAAATGTTTATTATAAGATTGATTTTATAGATATTTATATTTGTGACCAGATAACTAAATCAAAAAAATATTTTTTAATTTCAAATAGCGTGCACAACCAAAGTCTGTCTGTTTTTAATTTCGAGAATGAAATGAATGTCTCTAGATATAAAAAAATTATTCACTACGAATATTTTTTTATGAAGCATGAAAGACCGAGTTTTGATTTTTTCGTTTACAAGTTACGAATTATTAAAAGAATATTAATGTTTTTTCCAAATAGAAAACTTTTTCAATATTTGCCAGTATTGCTTAAATCTTTATTTAGAGATTTTTAGAATAAATTCAAGGAGAATGTTGCAATAAGTAAAACGGAACCTCCAAAAATATGTTCATCGTCGTAATGAGTAGGAAGTTAAAAGCTTTGCATTCTATTTTTTTAAAACACAGATCAAGTGAGGGCCATACATTTTTTCATAGCAAACCTGAAAGTCAGCTGTTATACCGTATTCCGTTGCAACCTTGAATTTCTGATTTGAAAAATATAACCTTAATGTATCTTTGGTCATAATATTGTGGTGCGTAGGGTCGGAAAAAACATGACTGAAAGGATATACCGGGGTCATTGATAAAAAAACCCCGCCCTTTTTTAACACACGGTAACATTCGTTCATGAGGAAGATAAATGGGTTGTAGTTTTTCCCAGGAAGTTTTGAGTGTCTCGGGATATGCTCAAGTAAATCATAGGCTGTCAAGTAATCTATTGAATCATCATCAAACGGAAGTCTCTCGAATCCAAGTCTCACCTGAAGAACTCCATTATTTTTATTTGAACGGAGATCTAAGCCAATAACTTTATTAGCACTAAATTTGTTTTGTGGAATAGGGCCACATCCCAAATCGACTGTTACCGTAGATTTTTCTTTAGTATTTACGAAATTATTGTGAATAGCATGAAGACTTTCCTTGCGTCCAAAAGAGCCGAAGCGAAAAAAAATATTATGAATCAAGTAAATCGAAGGGAGGTGCATTAAGATAGCAGCTATTTTCTTCTTAAGCATTCTATCATTAAAGCAGTCTCATACTTTTTTGCAACAACTTTTCATAGGGAGCCAGCTGCGAGTGATAATTTTGTTATTTAGTCCTATCTTTATTTAAATCAATATAACAGTCCTATGGCTTGATTATTCAACTACTAATGTATAATTTCAATTCGAGACACCATGAAGCTTAGAATTTTATGAAAGTAATCTCATTACAAATCCCAGAGGTAAAAATAATAGAACCTGAAGTTTATACTGATTCTCGGGGATGGTTTTTTGAGTCTTTCAATCAAAAAAAAATCAATGAGGTTCTTGGGGCTAATGTCACCTTTGTTCAAGATAATCATTCAGAATCGACAAAAGGAGTATTAAGAGGTTTGCACTATCAATCCTTCCCAAGCGCTCAAGACAAGCTTGTTAGGGTTATACAGGGAGAAGTTTTTGATGTAGCAGTCGATATAAGAGAGAATTCATCAACTTTCGGTCAATATGTAGGCCATATATTATCCGCACAAAATAAGAAGCAAATGTGGATACCTAAAGGATTCGCTCATGGATTCCTTACCCTGTCTAATTCTGCCCAATTTTTGTATAAGGTCACTGACTACTATAACCCGGATCTTGAACAATGCATTCTATGGGATGACAGTACACTCGCTATATCATGGCCAAGAAATTTACCAATTTCCTTATCAAAAAAAGACCTCCAAGGAAAAAGTTTTCTGGATGCAGAAACCTTTAAACCTAATCATACCTAGCCGACCCCTAAATTTATGCTGACCAGAATATATCGACTCCTGGGTATTGATAATGCATTAGCCATTACTCTTTCGGGAAGAGGGCTGGGAATTTTTTTTGGGCTGGGAACCTTATGGCTTGTTTCCAGCTTTCTTGACAGATCCTCTAGCGGATATTATTTTACTTTTCTGAGTATTTTGGGCGCGCAGGCCATCCTTGAGCTAGGAATGTTTCAAGTCATTATGCAGTTTGCTAGCCACGAGATGCCTAAACTAAGCTTTAATAAAGATGGCATTCTGGTCGGAAATAATGCTTCTATCAGCAGGCTTAGCTCTATTCTTAGATTGGCTTTTAAATGGTATGCAGTTGTTGCCTTTTTACTTGTTGTTATAGTTTACCCAATTGGATTCATGGCTTTTTCCTCTGCGCATGATAGCCTTATTATTTCCTGGAAAATACCTTGGGCCATTTTAGTTATTAGTGCAGGTATTAACGTTTTCATAATGCCGATTTATTCTTTTTTAGAGGGCTGTGGAAAAATTGCTCATGTTGCCAGAGTTAGGGTTTTTCAAAATATTATCGGAAGCTTAATCGCTTGGGCAGTCCTTTCATCTGGTGGCGGTCTTTATGCCTTACCATCAATGAACGCGGCCTATGCCCTGGTTGCATTATTTTGGCTTACCCTTTACCAAAAATCTTTTTTAATTAATATTTTTCATGCTTATAGATCTGTTTTTTCTTTCGAATGGAAGAAAGATATTTTTCCATATCAGTGGAGGATAGCCGCAACCACCCTAACAGGATACATTTCCAATCAAGTCCTAGTCCCTATTGTATTTATCCTTGCAGGGCCAACACAGGCCGGTCAGCTTGGCCTTAGTCTTGCTCTTACCTGGGCGTTATTATCTATTTCTGTATCTTGGATACAAACCAAAGCTCCATTATTTGGGAGCCTGATAGCACAGGAGCGTTATCTGGACGTTGATAAGTTGTTTCTACCTGCTTTGTTTATTTCTACCCTTGTGACCTTGGTAGGCTGCCTTTTTATTATTTTTATAAAATTAGCATTACAATATTTTCATAGTCCCTTAGGTGATAGATTATTAGAGATCTACCCGCTTACCATTTTGTTGGCAACGACCATATTAAATAATATAATTTTTTGTGTGAGCATCTATTTGAGGGCAGATAAGAAAGAGCCGCTCCTTCCCATGTGGCTTATTTTAGCTACATTAGTTTTAGGAGCCTCTCTTTTAATCACACCACAGTTTGGCCAAAATGGTGTGGTGATGATATATTTCTTATGTACATTTTTCATAGCCCTTCCTTGGACTCTAATTGTCTTTTATAAGGTTAGACGCTCTAGGTTGAGTGGCAATATAATATTTAGAAAGCAATTAAAGAAAGCTCAAGACAATGAAAAATATTAATTTAATGACAAAACATAATAAACGTAATGAGACGGCTTTAACTATCTGCTCACTAAATTACCTCCCCAAGGCTATGGTGTTAATTGATAGCTATCTAGACCATCATCCAGAGCAAATCTTTAATATAGTTATTGTGGATAAGAAAACTAATATCCCTTTTATTGATAGCGTTAGAGTTAATATCTTGTGGGTGGAAGAATTAGGTATCCCTAATTTCTTAGCATATGCTTTTATGTATGATGTAATAGAGCTCAACACTAATATTAAGCCATTTGTTCTCGCAAAACTTCTAAGGAAATATGATTCTGTTTTATACCTAGACCCTGATATAAAAATCTATGAGAGTTTATCGGATATATTCCTAACCCTGCACACAAGCTCTTTTGTACTTACCCCACACTACATAAACCCTATCAACGATGGCCATTCACCGGGTGATATTGAGTTGCTTAAATTTGGTCCCTTCAACCTTGGTTTTATAGGTGTTTCTAAATGCGACGAAACAGACTTATTCCTTAATTGGTGGTCAGACCGATGCCTTTCAGATGGTTTCTATGAGCCTCAATTAGGTTTAGCTGTAGATCAAAAATGGGTGGGTTTAGTCCCAAGCTTCTTCCGAGACTTTAAGGTTTTAGATGACAAGGGGCTGAATTTGGCATTTTGGAATTTGCATGAACGTGAGATAACTAAAGATAAAAAAGGCTGGGTAGTGAATGGAGAAACGCGTCTTAAGTTTATCCATTTTAGTTCCTTTGATAGTAATAACCCAAGCGCAATAGCCATGAAGCAAAATAGATTTCCTGCTGGATCTCGACCAGACTTTATAGGGTTGGCGGAAGGCTACGCAAAAGATTTATTGATAAAATCAAGTGGCTTTAATACAACAGAAAAATATTCCTTCGACTATTTTGACAATGGTATGGTAATAAATTCTGCCTTGAGAAGATTTTATGCTGGGTTATATGACAAAAAATTCTCTAATACAAGCAACCCCTTTGATTCTAAGGCGGGCGTCTTTAAGTTCGCCAAAAAACAAAGACTCCTCTCCGGTAATACAAAATCACCACGACATACCTTTAAGTCAATGAGTCAGATAAGACATCAAATTAAGTTTATCAACATATTATTACGTTGCGTATTGTATGTAGTAGGCCCTGATCGGTATTTTAATTTAATGAGATACTTGGCCCACATATCATCCATTAGAAAACAAGCAGATTTATTTGGGAGACAGGATGAAAGTTAGTGGCGTATGTTTTTTAATCACGGGAGGGGCCGGATTCATTGGTAAAAATCTCTCCTGTACATTAGCTAATTTAGGCCATAAGGTTCGAGTTATGGACAATATGTCTTCTCAAGTTCATGAGGCATCGTCTGAACCTGCCTGGATAAAAAAAAATAAGATTGAGTTTTGTAAGGGATCAGTCACTAATAAACAGGACCTAATAAGAGCATTAGATGGCGTAACCCACATTATCCACCTGGCTGCGGAGACTGGAACTGGTCAGTCAATGTATGAAATTGAACATTATTTTTACGTCAATGTTCAGGGCACCGCCATTTTATTAGATCTCTTACAAAATCATCAATGCGCCAGGAACATTAAATCAATTGTGGTTGCCTCTAGTAGAGCAATTTATGGTGAGGGAAGCTATCATTGTAATGATCATGGTCTGGTGTACCCATCCTTCAGAACAAAAGAATCCATGGAGCAAGGAAAATTTGAACCTTGCTGCCCATTATGTTCTTCAACTGTCATTACTTTAAAAACGGATGAAAAGGCCCCCCTTAACCCAAGCTCTATCTACGGCTTGACCAAACAAATGCAAGAACAATCAGTTTTGATGGTTGCGAAGACTCTCAAGTTCTCTGCATTCGCTTTAAGGTATCAGAATGTTTATGGGCCTGGCCAGTCTTTGAAAAATCCCTACACGGGAATTCTCGCAGTATTTTCTAATTTAGCGAGACAAAATCAATCCATTGAAGTTTATGAGGATGGACTAGAGACAAGAGATTTTGTTTATATAGATGACGCAGTAAGCGTCACTATCAGAAGTTCACTCTTCGAAGGTAATTTTATAGGCTCGGTTAATGTTGGGGCGGGCGAATCAACAAGTGTCCTTGAGGTCGCTAAAAAAATTAGTGAATTTTTTGGCGGGCAGAGTCAAATTAAGCTGTCCGGCGCTTTTAGGGTTGGTGACATCCGACATAATCTAGCAAATATAGATCTTGCGAATAAGTTATTGGGGTATTCTCCGTCTGTAAAATTTGATGAAGGCCTAGACAGATTTTTACAGTGGGCAGTGAGTGAGCCACCCACTTCTCTTGATGGTTTGGTAAAATCCTCAGACGAGTTAAGGTCAAGAGGTTTGTTAGGATATGCCAGCAATGAAATGGGCAGGTCATGAATAGGAAGGACCTAAAGGATCTGCTAAAGGCAGACCTCTTAAGGCTCGCTCTTCGAGAGGACGGAACTCATGAAAATAAACCTAAGCTCATAAACTGGTTTAGCCCTAGGTTCACCCCTGTACTCATCATAAGACTGGCAAGATATTTTTATTTAAAACCAAGGCTTCGTATATTTAGCAGCCTTTTAACATGGCTTAACGTTTTTTTATTTGGCATTGAATGTACCCCAAAATGCCCTATTGGACCCGGTCTGTTTTTACCTCATACCGTTGGAACGGTCATAGGTGCCAGTCAAATTGGTTCGAATGCAACAATCTTTCAGGGGGTGACATTAGGATCGATTAGTATCGATTTATTTTTTAATGAAGAATTACGGCCGATTGTTGGCAACAACGTTGTCATTGGATCAGGGGCTAAGGTGTTAGGAGGCCTAAGCATTGGCAATGATGCAAAGATTGGCGCCAATTCTGTTGTACTTAACCCTGTTGATTCAGGTTCGTTTGTAGTCGGCATACCTGCCAGTGTTTATGTTGCATCAAAAAATAAAAAATAAATGGACCTTAAAGGAAAAAAAATTCTATTTATTTGCCCAAGATTTTTTGGTTATGAAAACCATATTATTAATGAATTAGAGGTAATGGGTGCGGAGGTAAGTTTTTTAAAGGATCGGTTCTTTGATGGCCCACTGAAGTCGGCCTTAACGCGTTTATTCCCGAACCTTGCAACACGTTTAGCGTCTAAAGCACTATTAAAGACGCTGAAGAAATTTCCAAACAATACTAAATTTGATGTTTTATTTGTCATTAACGGTCAAACCCTATCAAAAATATTCATAACACGTTTTAAGTCGTTCAACCCCGAGGCCCAATCCGTACTTTATATTTGGGACTCACTGAGGAATAGAAAAAATCTCGGGGTAAAGTTTTCTTATTTTGATCGTATTTTCACTTTTGATCCTGCCGATGCAAAAAAATATAACTTACACTTTCGACCCCTTTTTTTTCTCAATAACTTCACAAGATTTAATACCCCAACTCCTAAAGCTCATGACTATCAACTAGTATTCGTAGGTACCATGCATTCCGATAGGCTCAAGGTGATCCAATCCATTGCAAAGCTAGTCCCTAGGCACGTTAAGACTTTTCTTTATCTTTATATTCAGGCGCCATGGGTCTTTTGGCTTTATAAAATAGCCAAAGAGGAGTATGCAAACACTAAGAGGAGCGATTTTAGTTTTAACCCTATTGCGCAGGATTTATTGTATGAGATTTATTCCAGTTCTTCCATTATCCTCGATATAGAGCACCCTAATCAGCAAGGGCTAACGATGAGAACACTTGAATCAATTGGTGCGGGAAAGAAACTAATCACGACCAATAAAAGTATTCAGCATTACGATTTTTATAATACTAATAATATTGCTATTATTGATCGGTACGCTTCTGAGCACCAAATTGACCCAAGGTTTTGGGATAGCCCTTATCAAAAACCCGATGAGTGTATTTATTTTCGGTATTCATTGAAAAGTTGGATAAGAGAAGTGTTAAGCTAACAATGAACGGATTATTAACTGAGGGTCTATATGACTGAGCTAATTTATCCATCTAGAATATATAATAAAAAAGTTATCAAATCTGAATTTATGGCCGTTATGTCAAGGCAATTTTCTTGGTCGAAAATTAGAAGAATATGCATTGTTGGAGGCGGAAATTGAAATGATGAGAACAGAAGTAAAAAAAAAGATTGATACCGAAGTTAATCAATTGTGAGCAATCATTATGCATTAATTCTATGTGGTGGTTCTGGCACACGTTTGTGGCCATTATCGCGTACATTGCGCCCTAAGCAACTATTAGCACTTAACGGCAAAGAAACATTGCTTCAACAAACGGCAAAGCGCTTATTGGGCCTTGTGCCTGCTGAAAACTTATATACCGTCACGCATGAAGACCATAAGTTTGAAGTAAAAAGGCAGTTGGCTGAGGTGGCTCCAGACGCTGTAGCTAATGTGTTAGCTGAGCCTTGCGCTAGAAATACACTACCAGCAATTGCGTGGGCAGTTGGTCAAATTGATCAAAAAGACCCTAACGCCATTATTGGCGTATTTGCTTCAGATCATGCCATTGAAAACGAAGTGGCTTTTATTGATGCATGGCAGACAGCAGAAACTATTGCTCAACAAGATTATTTAGTGTTGTTAGGCATTAAGCCCGATGCGCCAGCAACAGGTTATGGTTACATCAAACCTAGCAAACAAATTGCAGATGGCAATATGCCAGCTTTTGAAGTGGTGCAATTTATAGAAAAACCAGAACTAGAATTAGCAAAACAATTCGTAGCAAAAGGCTATTTTTGGAACAGCGGCATGTTTGTTTTTAAAGCCAGTGTGTTTATGCAAATGCTCACCCAATATCAGCCAGAAATGGCAAACCAATTAAGTAATATCACTCCAGAAAATTTTGCTAAAACTTATGCCGGTTTTTCCAATATATCCATTGACTATGGTTTAGCAGAAAAAGTAGATAAAATTGCAGTAGTTGCAGTTGATATGGATTGGAGTGATTTAGGTAGCTGGGAATCAATTTATCAAAAGCAAGCCAAAGATGCAGATAATAACGTGATACATGGCGATGTTTTTGTCCAAGACACAAGCAATAGCCTACTTTGGAGCCAATCTAGTTTGTTGGCTACTGTGGGTTTAGATAACGTTGTTGTCATTCAAACGGCTGATGCAATATTGGTTTGCGATAAAAGTAAAACAGAAGAAATTAAACCGCTGGTTGAGCGAATAAAATCACACAAAGCAGAGCTAGGAGAAAAAAACTTAGCCGTACATCGTCCTTGGGGAACTTATACCGTGTTTGAAGAGGCTGCCAATTTTAAACTCAAATGCATCGTAGTGAATCCAGGTGCAAAGCTCTCTATGCAAATGCACAATCACCGTTCTGAACATTGGGTAGTCGTATCAGGAGAGGCAACGGTTACCAACAACGGTATCGAATTAACTTTACAAGAGAATCAATCAACATTTATCCCAAAAAAAAACCATCATCGCTTAGAAAATAAAGGCAACATACCGCTAACCATAATTGAAGTGCAATGTGGGGACTATGTAGGTGAAGATGATATTATTCGGTTTGACGACCAATATGGTAGGGTAGAAAAATGAAAAAAGTCGCATTAATTACAGGGGTCACAGGTCAAGACGGTGCATACCTGGCTGAATTGTTACTGAAAAAAGATTACATTGTTCACGGCATCAAACGCCGAGCATCTTCATTTAATACAGATCGTATCGATCATCTATACCAAGACCCGCATTTAGATAATAAAAACTTTATTCTGCATTATGGTGATTTAACAGACTCAACCAATCTCATTCGAATCGTTAAAGAGGTTCAGCCAGATGAGATATACAATTTAGCCGCAATGAGCCATGTGGCTGTGAGTTTTGAGTCGCCAGAATATACAGCAGATGTAGATGGTTTAGGAACTTTACGTATTCTTGAAGCTATTCGTATCTTGGGCTTAGAACAGAAAACTAAATTTTATCAAGCATCCACCTCTGAGTTATATGGCTTGGTGCAAGAAACACCCCAAACAGAAACAACACCTTTCTATCCACGAAGCCCTTATGCCATTGCCAAGATGTATGCTTATTGGATTACCGTTAACTATCGTGAAGCTTATGGTATTTATGC
>Ga0115004_10003637_pt1 | contig 12513 bp, 5 predicted proteins | sample ArcticOcean_MG_C_10_FD_88737 | JGI IMG/M metagenome (GOLD analysis project Ga0115004, IMG submission 88737) | Marine microbial communities from western Arctic Ocean - ArcticOcean_MG_CB11_90 | ecosystem: Environmental > Aquatic > Marine > Oceanic | place: Arctic Ocean: Canada Basin | collected...
CATATCGTTCTCTAACTCTTCCGAATGCAACACGATCATAGATCACAACGAAAAAATTGTGGGAATGTTTGGCGTTGTGTTATCGGGTAGCGATAACGCCGGGACTCCCTGGCTGCTGGCAACAAAAGCCCTCTCTGAGAAAAAAAATATACGCAGCTTTATCGTTAAAGCTAGTGGCTGGATTCAAGACATCCAAGGTCGCTTCGACAAATTAAGCAATAGAGTCCATGCCGATAACACAACAAGTATCAAATGGCTGCGATCTCTAGGTTTTAGTTTCGACCAAGAAGCTATCTGGGGTTTTCACCCAGCAAAATTCATTAGATTTTATTGGAATAAATAAAGGAGAAGCCTATGTGTTTTGGTGGTGGCGATGCAGACAAACCAGAAGAAAGTAGAGCGAAGTTGGCGATGGCAGAAGCTGCCGCTTACAACATCAGGAGATACGGAGAGCTATACGTTCCTGTGGAAAATATGGCGATCAATGACGCGATGACGTCTTTTGACTTGGCAGCAGACGGTAGTCAAAACGTTGATTACCAGAGTGCTATAGGCGACTCAGTCGGAAGAGCCAATCAAGTCTACGGAGAAGGAATAGCAGACACTCAGGCACTCGCGTTCGGTAGAGGGCTTGACCCAACGTCAGGGGCTTTCATGGCAGAGTCTGACGCACTTCGAAGCGCCCAAGCTAAAGCGATGGGTGAAGTAGGAACTAACGCCGGTAATCAAGTAACAACCGGCGGTTTCCAGAAGCTTGAGAACATGTCTGCCTTGGGTCGGGGTCTAGAAACCAAAGCCTACGACTCTATGTCTACTGTTGCTCAAAACGAGCAAAGCGCATTGGAGCAGCAAGCAGATAGAGACTTTGCTAATTCTTCTTCTGTCGCAAATATTGCGGGTACTGCTGGAGGCATAGCCTACGGTCTTAACCGCAACAAATCGGCGTACTCATAATGGCTAATCCAGAATTTCTTAACTTCTTATCAGGATTAAATGATGGAGGTCGGATGGGTCAGTTTTACGACTATGACCCGAATAATCCATACGGGAACATTAACCCCTACCGCTACTCAAACATGTCCCCAGAAGACAATCCGGCAGACAAGTTACTCGCGGAATTGACACGGGCGCAACTAGAGGATTACAGGCAAAGATTCGAGCCAGTAGAGAACGCGCTGGTAGGAAGCATAACAGCTACGGGAACAACGCAGATAGGGGCTGATTTAGATCGAACTAGAAGCGCCGTTATTGGCTCGGCTGAAAATGTTAGAGGTCAGTCTAATCGGTTCAGAGAGCGTTATGGCTTATCGGCGATGCAGCAAACAACAGAAAGATCTAACGCTACAACGGGAGCTTTGGTGGGGGGTCTTAACGCTACAAGGGCTGTAGATGCAGAGAGAAGAGACGCAATCATTTCTGGTGGTCTTTCTGCCGTAGGTCAACAAACGAGGAATATATAATGAGTCTTTTAAGAAGAGGCATTGAAGTAAAAAGTACCGGTCTCGGGCTGCTTCAGAATGTTTCTAAGCTAGAAGCGCAAGAGAGCGCAGCCAACTCTCAAAGAGAATTAGCGGCAAAGGCTCAAGAATCCCAAACGATGGGAACGTTCGCAGGTATCGGTACGGCTGAAGGTTTACGCGCAGCCAGAGAGGTTGGCGCTCCTTTAAGAGAAAGCTTGTCTACCCTTAACAGCTTTGCACCGGAAGCAGGTAACTTCGCGTCAAGCCAAGGTGGTCTTTTTTACACCCCTACCGGAGGTGAGGCTCAAGCCGTTACAGCCGGTGCAGACATAGCCAGTGTAGCACCAGGAGTGGTTGACGCGGCTATAGCTACAGGAACAGAGGCGGTAGCAGTCGAGAGCGCGGCAACAGCAGCTATCGGTAGTTCAGCAACCGGCGGCACTGCGGCAACTTTAGCTGCGGCGGCAGGACCACTAGCTCTTGCCGTTGGAGCAGGTTTTTTACTTAACAAGCTTTTTAACTAGGAACTAATCATGGCGACGAGAAACACACAAGGTTTTGGTGCGGGATTTGCTTCGGGTTACGGATTAGTCCAAGAGCAAGCGCAGGATAATCGTCGAAGCGATTACTTAGATGAGCGTAACCGCATAGACAGCAGAGGCGAGAACAATAGATCCAAGGAGAGTCAACTGCGATTAGGTCTGCAAAAAACTCAAGCCGAAACCGCTGAAATAAACGCCAACACCGCTTCACTAAACGCCCAAAACGCTGGAGTTAACGCTCAGTCTCAAGCAGATTACCGAGACAGCCAAATTAAAAAGCAAGACCTGGAAAGTGAAATTCTCCAATCCAACTTTGATGAAACTAATAGATTAATAGGAGAACAACAAGAGTTTAGAAGCACCAACGCACAAGTTATGGCGTCAGTAGACTCTGTAAATGCAGTCGAAAATTACTTTAATCAATCAATAGAAAACGGAACGTATACCCCCGAAGGAATGAAAGCCCAGCTAGACCAACTTAACGCAACGCTTGCACAGAACCCAGGTGCCAAAGGCATTAGCCTTGAATCGCAATTCTCTCCCGTAATGATGGGGACTATAGAACAATTTAGAGAAGGTGTTAACGAGTTAGCTCAAGGCGGCGAACCGGGTAAGGCGGCGCTCATAGACATGGCGAACTTGTACTTTCGCGGCAACCATGAGCAAGGTGTAGGTGATTTGGTAACAGAAGCTACGCACAGCGAGGCTTATCCCGAGATGATTGCTGACGGAAGCTACCGAATAACAAGCAAAAGAATCGGGGACGCAGAACCTGCGGGTTTTAACGCGGATGGACAACAGCAGTTCAGAGTCACCCTTGACGTTACTGCTGTCAATGAGAAGGGTCAAAAAGTTGTTTACCCAGCAAGTATGACTCAAAGCCGAAACGGGGCAGAAGGTAGCGAAGAAGTTTTATTGACAGCGGAAGAATTGTTCAAACCCGCTGCCGGTTACATGTCATGGAACAAACATTCTCAACGTTACAAATCATTCGCACAACAAGCCCGAATCAGAACCGATCCCGAGTTTGCGAATGAAGATGACACAGGTTACAGCAGCGGCAAGTATGACCTTTGGTTAAACGACAAAATAACCGATTACAGAAAAGAATCAGTAGACAAAGAAAACCAACCGTCAGGAATACCTGGGATGTCACGGCAAGACCTGATGAATGATAAGGAAAAACTTAAAGACTACTTCATTACAGAAAGGTATGACGCCGGTTCACTGTTACCTACCACCGATAAAAACCCTGTTGATGACATCATGAATCGCATAATGGACAACAAAGATATAAAAAAACTTGAGAGTTTAGTAAGTAGTAAAACAGGTAAGCCTCTAAGTAGAAGACAGATTCTACGAGCGCAGCAGTTTATGACAGTGAGCAACACAGGCGAAGTCGTATTGGACCCGAAAAAAAGAAATGGGTGGGGCGAATACAGGAACAATGTCATGGGAAGACCTCCCCGCAGACCTAACCCAACCCGGGGTAATTAATAGATGCTCTTCCTTGAAGACGAAAAAGACCGATACCAGCAAAGATTAAAAAGAGATTCTCAGCAAGACTTTATAAGCTCAGATAAAGCGCCTTTACAGAATGACGATAGGTCTGAGTTTACTAAAGGATTAGACGCTGGCATCGATCAAACCGCCGCGCTTGGCGGGGGTCTTCTGGCAATGTTTGGTTCGGCGACCGGTTCCGATGCTTCGTTCTATACGGGAATGGACTACTACAACGAGCAAATGAATCTTGCTTCAGATAGTGAAGCTGATATCGGTAGGCTTGAAGACATCGAGGGATTTGATGACTTTCTTTCGTACGCAGCTTACACCGCTGGTAACGCGATACCTTCCTTGGCAACCGCCCTTATTGGTGGCGGCGTAGGTGGCGTTGTAGCTAAAGCAGCGGTAAAGAAAGGTGTACAAGAACAAGCAAAAGAATACGCAAAAAAACGAGTCTCGGACAGAGCGGCTGACGGGTTCAGGAAAAGAGTAGCTGACGATTATGCCGCCGCAGCATTAAGCAAGAAAGCGGGTTACGGTGCGGCTGCTGGAGCCTACTTAGCAAGTACTGGAATGGGTGCAGGAGAGTCCTTTACTCGCATCCTAGAACAAGAAGGCGAAGAAGCTCCAGGTGTAGCATTAATTACAGGCATGGTCAGCGGTGGTCTTGACGCGATAGCTCCCATGAGGGCGTTAAAAAGAATTTTTCCCAAGAGACAGTACGATTCTGTAGTGAGGGATATGGGGAAAGGGGTAGAGAAAAAAATACCTTTTTACTCTAGAGCTTTAAAAGAGATGGGTAAGCAAGCCGGTGTCGAGGGCGTCACCGAAGGCATGCAGGAGATCGTGCAACAAATTGCCTTGGAGTACGTTGAGAACAACCATTCAGACCTATCTGGCGCTTTCATGGAGGCTCTTACAGATGAGACTAAATACTCTGGATATCTAAACGCAGCAGCGGCTGGAGTTATAGGTGGAGGTATGTTTGGTGGAGCAACGGGAGGGTTTGGAGATCCTTCCGTCAGACCTTCGAGAGTTTCAAGTCAAGAAATAGACGCCGCCAATGAGCAAGCAGACCCTGATACTACTAACCAAGCGGTGAGTGAAGAAGCTCAATCGATGGGTGATGATCCTGTAGTGTCCCTCGAAGAAGAATTGGCGGCAAAAAGAAAATCCAAGCAGGAGGACGCAAGAAAAAATATTGACGCGCAAGACCGATACGCGCCCCTCTTTGATCAGATTGAAGCCAGAAGAACAGTTCAAGCAATTCTTGAGCAAGAAGACCTGCAACAAGAACAAGCAGGACGAAAAATAGAGCAAGACGCAGAACAGGCAACCAAAGATAAAGCAGAGAAAGAACGAGCAGAGACGGTTGAGAGGGTTCGCGAATCGCCTGTTGTAGCAACCCCGCTTAAATCTATGCAGGGTAAAAACGTCACATACCAGGGTGTAACGGGAATACTTAACGAAACCCCGGACGGGTTTGTCGTTGTTGCCCCACAAGAAGATATCTTCATTGAGTCAGGAGAAGCTCAGTCGGCAGAATCGCTAGGGGTAACGCTTGCAGAAAACAACGTTGAGCTAGAACAAGAAATTACCTTCGACGCGAATGACTCCACGTTTACTTTGAGAGACAAGAAATACAAATACTCTAGTGTCAGAAAGGAAGGTGGGAGAGCTGTTTCTGTACAGGCGTTTGATGAAAAAGGTAACCGCCGAAACATCAAAGAGCCACGGATCGTAAAGCTCATTGAGCAAAAGAAAGCAGACGCAGAAGCGGCTCTGTCTGCGCCAGAAGCTTCTACACCGGAACTTACGCTACCACCAGCTCCAAAAACATTTCCCGCAAGCCAACCCAGAAGCGATATAGCCGCAGAATCCACATCAGAAACAACATCTGCGGCAGCGCCTCCGGTAGTAGAAGTATTAGGTCTTGAAGGAGAAAGAGTAGCAGCTTCTCAAACAGCTAGAACAACCTTAGATAAAGACGAAGCAACGGATATTGATAGCTACAACAGAATAGAAGGTGAAGTCTCCACCAATCCGTTGAACGAAAGAGCTGAAGCAATGACGTCTGGCGTTGCTACTACAGTGCAACAGAGAGCAGGAACAGACTCTGTTGAAGTGCGCCCCTTTGGAGGACGGAAAAAGCTTGTTAAGTTGATGGCGTCACTAGGTTTTAATCCTCAAGTAAAAGGGATAATTCCTGTTTTGGATGCTCTTGGAGATCCTGATGTTGCGCTCGGAGACTTTGACTCTGACACTCCGGCAGTAAAAGCATTTGTTTCCGCTGTTATGGAAATTGCAGAAAGAGGCATGCCTCAAGAGTTTTTGTTTGGAACAAAAGGATATTTTGTCAGCAGTAATCCCGACCGAATAGATCGCGGCGGTTATCACACAAAGAAAAACTTTGTAGTCATAGGTCAAAAACTAATTGATGAGGCTGTAGCTAACGGAAGTAGACGGCTATCCCACGCAATAGCGCATGAACACTGGCATCATGCCGATAACATCAATGAGTATTCTGGAAGCCTTCCAGCATTCAGGGTGTCTTTATCAGAAAATCAGGACGGGGGCGCTCCGCAGGTTGAGATGGGTAGCATTACTCAAGAAATATACGAGTTGTGGCGCTCAGGAGATGAAGAGATAGGACAGCAGTTCAGGTATCCGTTGCAAATGTTTGGCAGAGACTTAAAGAACGCTATTGCTGAAGGAAAAGAGAAAGGCGTTTTAAGAGTTAAACAGCAAGAGATCTTTGCACAGCTAGGGGCTATCTACCTAAACAATCCTGGCTCTCTTAAAATTAAAGCGCCAAAAGCCTATGCTATGATTCGAAGCATAATTCAAAACCCAACCCTAAAAGCTAGTGAGGTTATAAATGGCAAAGGTGAGATTAGAAATGACAGAACTCAGCCCGTCAGTTCAAGCGTACAGCGACCTGTTCGGACACGAACCGGCGGCAGAAGCGGAGAAGTTCCTGACCCCGACGGAACTGGACAGGCAAGCGCAGGAAGCGGTGGACAAGGGCGAACCGATACCGGAGTGGAGGGACAGAGCGACAACGGAGACGGGGACGCTTCTGGACAAGTTGTACCGTTAGTACAACCAACTAAACAAGAAGCTCTAAAGGCAGAGCAGCAGAAAATCAAAGACGCTCTTTATGAGAAGTTTTTAAGCGATTCCAAAAAGCCAGAAGTACCACCACAGCCTAGAGAGAAGGTTAAAGTACCGGTTAAAGCGTCCACTAAAAAGAAGGTTGCTCCGAAAGCGAAGCCTGTAAAAAAATCAACAGACAGGATTGCGCCTACAGCTAAAAAATCTGATGACTTTGACTCCACTGGCGATTGGAACGTGGAGATGTCAGACGGTGCCATCTACCAAATTTTCTATGATGCAGATCAAAAACGCTGGTTTCTAGGTGACACTGCGGTTCCAGGTGTACCCGAAGCAGTTGATGACTCCGTATCTATATTTGGTATTGGCTCCAACAAGAAAGAAGCTTTTGATTGGTTGCAGGAAAATCATTTTGCAGGAAAGTCAGATTCAGACGATACCTCCAACTTTCAAGACATCAAGTTCGATGAGCTTTCAGAGCAATCACAAAAAGTTACCGCTTCAAAAATTCTTTACGGAGCAGATGATCCTTTACCGATAGAAGGTAATGCAACTGTTGTTAACATCTCAAATGCTTTCGACGCAAGAACAAAGGAAGCATATCCAGATAGAGACTTATCAACACGAAGCGAAGAAAACATAGATACAGTTTCAGACCTTATAGCTCACGAAGCTATGGAAGCTCTCAGTGAAGAGGGTAATGCTGGCGAGTGGTATCAAGAGAAAGTAGCAAATGCTATGGATCTTGCCGCTCAAAGATTCCCTGAGCTAAAAACAGATCCAAACGCGAAGTTTGCTTTTACAGCAATCATGGCTGTCACAAGCAACGGTGCTTCCGTGCCAGAAAATTCTGTTAATACTTTTAAGCTTTACGAAGAATACAGAGACAACAAGGTTTTCACTTTGTTTGGCGTGGGAAAAGAAGCCAATGCGATGAAGCAATCATTTGCGCTGCTTAACGATTTAATTATCGCCTACGACAATGACGGAGGCTTGTCTGGTCTCAGGGCGTTTATGGATAAAGACGTTACCGTAAAAGAGCTTGAGCAAGATTATAACCTAAAGGTTTCGGGTGAGCTGAAAGGAACCAAACTTAAAGGATCAGCGATCCTTGGTCCCAAAGTGGGAGGTGGTTTCTACCAAAACCTAAATGGTAACTATACCCCTCTGACAATGGACCGTTGGTTCATGCGAACTTACGGGAGGTTAACAGGGTCGCTGATGTCTGAAGCTCAACGAAAGCTTCCCGCGCAAATAGTTAAGTTTAGAGAAACTGCTTTAAGTGAAGAAAACAGAAAAACCCTGAAAGAGGCTGGCATAAAAAGAACGCAGTTAAAAAATGATGATGACTACGTTGTCGCTTACGCGAAAAAAGTCCAAGGAAAATATGCTCGGGGTGGATTTAAAGAAAAGAGTGCTTTAAACAAAGCATCGAACACTCTTAAGAATTCTCAACAAGAACAGCAAGACCCTAGAAACGGAGGTGAACGGGTGTACATAAGAGAGGTAATGACCCGCGCCTTAGAAAAGGTCAACACTTCTCTGACTGACAGAGGTGACAAGCCTGTCAATATGGGCGCATTGCAAGCCATCGTATGGTATCCAGAAAAAGAACTATATAAACTGCACGGGTATAGAAACAAAAACGCGGAGCCAACAGATTATGAAACAGAATTCAGGAAAATCATCGAGGGTGAGGGACCAGGACCGAGAGTATCTGGACCAGACGGATCTTCACAGCAGCCTAGAGCAAGAGGAATTCAACCAGCAACTCGCGTCTCTGAACAAGACGAAACGCTCTCTTATCGTCCAGAAAGTAAGGAACCGCTTAAAGCGCGACCGTCTCAAGTCAGAAGCCCCGCTATAGAAAAAGCGGTTCAACAGCGTATAGACCGAGAAATTACCGCCGAGCAATTTAACGAAATAGCAGAAGAGAGCGGAAGACCTGTTCGCGAGATGGTCCCTAAGCAAGTCCCTGATCTCGTTACTGACGAAAAAGCCTTAGCTGCGCTATATACAGATAAGCGAAAGTTTTGGAATCAGCCTTTACAGAATGGCGTCAGATACGGAGCCAGGTTAGATATACCGGCTTACTCTAGACCACCGGCAGGAGCTGATCCAGCCGATATCGTCACGGTTCACTACAAGAAAGCTACAGCCCAAAGCCCGAAGGCAAGCGACAAAATATCCCACATGAAAACCATCCGCATGACAAATGTGGAATTTGCCGTACCTGAGAAAGGTGCAAAGAAAATCGCATTAGGGCGTGGTAAAAAAAATACCATCGCCACCATCGAGGGCGACTACGTCCAACAGTCGGATGAGATTAATCATAAAGACTTTAAGTCTTTGATGAACGATCCTGATTGGACTCAGGTGTCTATGAACCCAGAAAGACATGCTTTTTTCTACGCTCTAAAAGATCAGTCACCTGTATTAACCGCAGATGAAGTAATACAGGTAGGTAACCTTGTAATTGCAAAGAACGTCAATGACCCCGCTTCTTTGAAGAAGCTCACCGGTAAGGACAAAGCTACAACTCAAGCTAGAGAAAATCTCGAAACAGTAGCTGATGACTTCTTGTTTGCAGAGTTCCCGAAACCGACAGGCGAAATTGTTGAAGTGTTTGCGGGGTCAAACGCGCCACATCCATCTGAAATAGAACCCTATGATGAGAGAGGACCATTCAACATTTTTGGCGGGGTTTTTGGGCATACTATAAGAGAGGTCGCAGAAAGTCATGGCGATTTTATTAAGAAGTATGACGTAGATACAGGGATGATTCTTGAGCAGCGCGATTTGGACAACGACGAGATAAGTGTTCAATTAGCTAAAAGGTTGGGTATTTCACAAGATGAGGCTTCTGACGTATTAACAAGCTATAAAAGGGAGGAGTTTTCCAATGATGATGCTGCTCGGCTGCTAGGGATGAGCGACTCTGGAGAAGCATCATGGGACATGCAAGCAAAAATTGGCGATGCTGCAAGAAAAGCTGGCTACGATGCGGTTGAGCTTCCAGATGAAAATGGAACTAGCATTCTAGTATTGAATGACCGGTTAGCTGGAGAAAATACCTCACCAGTAGCTGATGACTTCTTGTTTGCAGAGTTCCCGGAACCCGCAGATCTAAACGCGCAAATTCGGGAAGAAAATAAACCAATACTCAACAGAGTTACAAAGCAATTCCGAAAGTACTTAACGCCTGAAGGTCTGCTGCCAAAGAAAGTTTTTGAGGAAAAGATTAAAAGGGACTCAGAACTGGGCGCTGTGGAGATGGATATCCGTAGAATCTTGGCTGAGTACGATGAGGCAGTCAGCGAGGTCTATAACAGAGAACTAGAAGAGAGTGAGCAGAAAGAGTTGCAAGCAGCTCTGACCACAAAGTTCTCAGAAATTGATTCGCTTAACTTAGACCCAGCTATAAAGAACGCGATTATCGGAATGCGTAGATACATGGATCATCTGTCTATTGATTACGCCAAGGTACTGTTCGCGGAAGCAAAGCAGTTGTCAGAACAAGGAGTAGACGCCAAAGCCGCGGCTAAGATCGACCTTCTCAACACGATAGCTTCTAACGTGGGCAGCTATGCCAACAGGTCTTACCGGGCATTTGATGATCCTAAGTGGGCAAACAGTGTCTCTGACGATGTTTTAAATACAGCCAGAGAATACTTAACTGACTCAGGGGCAACCAACCCCGAGCTTGTCATCAATGAGATCCTTAAGGAAGGGACCGCTTTTGACAGCATGGAGTCCTTTATTAAAGAGTCAAAGCTTGGGGCTAAAGACCTGTCCATCTTGAAGCGCCGAAAAGATATAGCGCCAGAGATCAGAGCTTTGCTTGGAGAGTACAGCGACCCGAAGATCAACTTCGCAAAGTCGGCAAATAAGATGTCCAGACTCCTGTTCAATGATCGCTTCCTTAAGAAGGTCAAAGAAATAGGGATGGATACATTCTTTTACGACAGAGAAACGGCTCCACCTGAAGCTTATTTTACCTTCGAAGCCGAGTCTTCTGATGTTATGGCTCCTTTGAACGGGCTAAAGACTACACCAGAAATTGCTCAAGCATTTAAGGATGCTCTAGGCAAAGAGCAGATGGCAGATTGGTACAGAGGTATCGTTCAAGTTAACGGTGCAATCAAGTACGGAAAGACTGTCATAGCTCCGACAACACTGGCAAGAAACTACCTTTCCGCTTACATGTTTACGATTGCAAATGGTCACTTTAATATCGGCAAGATCGGTCAGTCAATCGAATCAGCAGAGGTTTACTTTAAAGGTAAGGGTGAGCAGTTCTCTTACGTCAGAAGACTAAAAGAGCTAGGCGTGGTTTACGACACTCCATATGCCGGTGAGATGATGGCGTTACTTGATGACGCCAAGCAAGACATGTTCATGGGAGGCAAGCTAAAAGGAGCAAAATGGTTCTTCGATAACGCGACAAAGCTTTATCAGTATGGTGATGATCTCTGGAAGATTGTTGGCTTTGAAAACGAGATCGATATTTTGATGGACGCAAAAGGGATATCGAGAGAAGTCGCGGAACCCTTAGCGGCGAAAAGAATAAGAGACACCTACCCTACCTACTCCCTGGTTGGTTCAGGCGTCCAAAAGTTACGACGATTCCCTCTTGCTGGTACTTTCGTATCCTTTCCCGCAGAGATTATTCGAACAGGCTTTAACATCGTCAAGTACCTGAAGAACGATCTGGCTGATCCAGACATGGCGGGAACTGTACCGCGAAGAATCGCCGGTTTAGCTATGGCTAGTGGCGGGGCTTACGCTCTTCAAGAAGCGTTGAAGAACATGATCGACGTCGATGATGATGAAGAAGAAGCAGTAAGGCTGCTTGGTCCTAAGTGGAGCGAGAACTCTAATTTTGCTTTTATCGGCAGAGATAAAGGAACATTGCGATACGTTGATTTGTCAGCATTTGATCCTTACAACTACTTCAAGAGACCGATCAATGCCTTGCTCAGAGACCAGCCGGTACAAGACGCCTTGTATCAATCAGCTAAAGAAGCATTGAAACCGTTCTTCGGAACAGACATTGCCTTCCAAAATATCATTGATGTTTACACTAACGAGAAAGTAAACGGCGGCAGCGTGTTTAACGAATCTGAAGGTAGCTTGGAGCAGCTCCAATCTATCAGCTACCACTTGCTTAAGGGTATTGGACCTTCTGCGTTAAGCAACGTTGAAAGATTCGGTAAGGCTCTTGAGGGTGACCGGAATGGTGCTGGAAAGGTTTACAAGCTACAGGACGAGATGGCGGCTCTAGGTGGATTCAGAGTCAGCACTCTTGATCCCAAGGTGTCTCTCTATTTTAGAGCTTATGACTTCAACCAAAAGAAACGAGAGGCGACTAAGATCCTTACCGGTAAGTTTAGAGATGTGAATGAGGTATCAGACAGGGAGCTTAATGACGCTTTCTATCGCGCATCATCAGCCAGGGAGGAAGCGTTTGAGGAGATGATAAAGATTGTCTCTGCCGCAAAGAAGGCGGGGTTGAACAGGGTTCAGACCATACAGATATTAAGAAGCAACGGGGTTTCGAAGAAAGACGCGATAACTCTTTCTGACGGCGAGATGTCACGATGGGAGATGTCTGACTCAACACTAAAGAATAGCGTTGAAAAAGCTGACTTGCTGTTCGGTGAAGCTACAGGGCAGCGATATGAAAGGCGATGGAGATTGATACAACAACTCCTTGCTGAACAAAACTAGCCATCAATAAAGGGTATTAAAAAATGCAGAAAGTATTAACGAAAATTAAGATGGCGATGTTGCAGCTTTGGGATTGGATCAAGCGTGGCGCGTTATGGGTGTGGACCCATGTCAAGGATGGAGCGCAAAGAATAGATGGGTATCTCCGTCACAAAGGGTTTTAG
>Ga0115004_10003641_pt1 | contig 12503 bp, 25 predicted proteins | sample ArcticOcean_MG_C_10_FD_88737 | JGI IMG/M metagenome (GOLD analysis project Ga0115004, IMG submission 88737) | Marine microbial communities from western Arctic Ocean - ArcticOcean_MG_CB11_90 | ecosystem: Environmental > Aquatic > Marine > Oceanic | place: Arctic Ocean: Canada Basin | collected...
ACCAGTAATTATATACTATAATAACACTAGTGTTGAGGCTATGACTTTGGTTAAGATAAGTGGTAACCAGGATAGGGTGGTTCTAATCGTAATAGGTTAGGCCACCATATCTTAATTTAATAACACAGCATGAAAAAAAAACTATTATACCTAATGGTATCCCTCTTCATAGGAGGACCAATGTTACAATCTTGTGGATCATCACGTGGTTGTAAGAAAATGAGAAAGTATAGAAAGTATACATTAATCACTAACCCTATAAAACAACAACAATGGCAAAACCAAATTACGTGATAGCAGAAACAGCTGTCAAAGATCTCCTAAGCAATCTTATTAATAAAGATAAGTTAGGTGACAAGAGAAACCTTAAACATGTCTTAGACCTGTTAGCTACTCTTCCAGAGCATTCAATAAGTGCTCTACTATCAATCATTTTAATAAAGGAGGAACATGTGCCTATTAAATTAGGAGATACAGTTAAGCATCAACCATCACCCTATTCATCAATATATGATAAAGATATAATGATTGATAAAGGTCTTATGGATAACCAAGGTTATATCTATGGTACTGTCATAGCAGATGGTTCATGGAATAACAATGATGAGTTTAACCCTTATTATAATACTATGAAGGTTAACTTCTTTGTATGGGAGGATAATGATGTTAGGAATAAAGAGGACAGTATAAAAACCTTTGACTTAACAATCATAGATCCATCTGAACTACCTGAGTTTAATACACAACAGATAGCATTGGAGTTCTTAGATAGTATAGTAGAAGAAGAAAATGATGTACCAAAAGATGATACATTATCAATTTAATACTGAAATTATGTCAAAACTTAGTATGGAGCAACTTAAGTCAGAGATGAAACAATGGTTGCAGTTAAAAAAAGCATTAGATAGAACACCTAATGGTAAGGTCACAGGCTTTGGTAAGCTTATGTCAGTAAAATATGATTTACAAGACAAAAAGCTTGAAGAAGAAATAGACCATAACATAGCACTGTTACATTTAATGAGCAAGCATGTCACAAAAGAAGAATCAGTATAGGTTTGGAATTGTAACACGTGACATAGTACTTGCTCCGGAACTGTCAATATCAGCTAAGGGATTATATTCTGCCTTAGCATGCTATTCTAATAAAAATAGATCTTGTTTTCCTTCTATATCAACATTGTCCAATGACTTAAACGTTAGTGAAAGAACTATCAATAGGTTGATTAAAGAACTGAAAGGTAAAGATTACATAAAAAGAGTAGCCAATAAGCTAATAATTAAGTAACGTTAGCTATATATATGCAGACTCAATTCTGTATTTAAACAAATGATCTGAAGATTCTATCAGAAAAGCAATTAATTATCATATTTTTGTTAAACTTACTTAACATAATAAAATGATAATACAATTGCCCAATGGTAGAATAATTGAATGTTCAGTTGAACAGTACTTGTCTCTTTCTGATGAAGAAATCAAGGACCTCAACGGTTTAAGTTCAGCATATACCAAAGAAGTGGGTGATCCATTCTACAATAAGTACTCTGTAGCAACAGGTAAGGCAGATGTTCCTCAAGAAGATATTGAGGAAAAAGAGCCAGCACTTGATGAGATAGAAGCTTATGAAAAGCTAGATGACCCGTATTTTCACTCTGATGATGTCTAATACTTAGACACGTCACATTTTATTAATTCACACAAAAAACAATTTATTATGCAAAGTAAAGTAAACATCCAAGCGGATGACATGGGAAATGTTGTACGCCAATCAAACACAAATTCTGAATATGGTCATGTAAGACTAACACAAACTAGAACTACATTTGGTAATGGTGGTTGGGTAAAGAAATCAAACCTAAGCGCATTATTACAAGGTAGACTAGAAGACTTACAAGAAATAGGCTTTGAATCAATGGATTCATTACCTGGTAAAATTATCTTTAAAGAACAGTTAGAGCCATTTAGTACAAATGATCCTGATAGAGATTTAAAGAAAGCAGGTGATACTGGTATCATATGCTGTATTGATGGACAACCTATTTATAGGAAAACATTTTTTGTAGCTGATGTAACAGCTCAAGATGTGTCATTAGCACACAATAATGGTCAAGCCATTAAAGATGCTAATAGTTCTGATACTAAAGCAGACGTAAAAGTAACCGCAACTCCAACTGAAGCATTTGGTATGGATGACGGTGATGAAGATGGTAACATAACTGATGAGGTAACTGATTCAGTTGAAGAAGTAGTAGAAGAAGTTGAAGAAACTTTTGAACTATAACTAAATTTCTAAAGAATGCTTGAGGCTTCCCTATTAGGGAATTAAAGACAGATGGGTCAATGCTGTCACCTCACTCATTTTTATTATTATCAACTTATCATTAAAACCAAAAAACATATGCTATCTTCAGAACAATTACTAACCCTAAAACAACAACAAAGCCAATCTTTATTATCTAAGCAGCTTCAACGCTACCACTATCTAGGTGTGCTAGAAGAATACCAATTGCACCCAACCTCACTAACAAATTCTTTCAGGTATACAAAGTTAAACTCTTATCAGCATTTCTTATTTAAAAGAGTGTTGCATGGACTTAACGTTTATACCAAAGAAGAAGTGGAAAAGCTACACTGGGATAAGAAAAGAAGAATCTCTAAGGTCTGGAAAAGGTCTCAAAGAGAAATTAATGCATGGAAACAAATGATCTGTAACAAAAAAGTTAATGATTATTTTAAAAGAACCTTCAAGGGTCCTACTGTAGAGTTTATACTCTCAATTCCAGCAACTGAAACGTTGGATGATTACCAAAACAAGATGACTTTTAAGGATTTAAACATAGAATATGAAGACGTGATATTATTATTCATGTCTAAAGGGTTATTACCTAAAAACTATTTAACTTTAAAGCCTAATGAAAATCAACAATTGCTTAAGGCATGATTCAACAAAAAAGAAAACTATGTAATAATTGCAATACTGAACAATTTATCTGGAAAAATGATAAAGGAAGCAGGTATTGCAAGAATTGCTGGTATAAATCTAAAGAACCATCTACAAAACCTCTACAGAGAAAACCAATCAACAAGAAGTCAAAGAAAATGCAGGTCATTGATCAAGCTTACACTAAACTTAGAAGAAAGTTTATGGAAGCAAATCCAATGTGTCAAGCAGCTTTGCATTGTTGTTCAGGTGGCTCAACGGATGTGCACCACAAGAAAGGACGTGGTGAATATCACCTAGTGGTAAGTAGCTGGTTATCTGTATGTAGGCTATGCCATACATATATTGAAGAACACCCAACTGAAGCAATTCAGTTAGGACTATCTGAGAAAAGAGGCTAAAAATGGTCTCATAGCTCAACTGGATAGAGCAACAGCCTTCTAAGCTGTAGGTTCCAGGTTCAACTCCTGGTGAGATCACTTTTAAAACAATTTTATGAAACACAAAAATGATAGGCTATTTAAAATGATAGCTTGGACAATAATCTTAACAATAACAATTATACTATGGCATCACATAATCAGGCTAATATTTCCAATAGATCTATAATACAAGCAGAAGCATTGGAGGTTGCAAAAGCAAACAAAAGATGTGGCTTAGGTATATCTATGGGTGTGGGTAAAACCAGAATAGCAATACAGCATTTACAGTATTGTTATAACCCATTAATAGAAGTCTTAGTTGTTATACCAAAACATTCAGTAGCACAGGCGTGGATAGATGAATTAGAAAAGATGAACTTATCAAGTTTAGTTAAACATATAACGTTTACAACTTACTTATCTATCAACAAACATAAACCTACAGAGTATGACGTTCTTTATTTAGATGAATGTCATAGTTTATTAGGAACTCATGAGCCATTCTTAGCAATGTTTACTGGTAGAATATTAGGACTAACTGGTACACCACCTAAAGATCATAAGTCTATCAAAGGACAAATGGTAAATAAGTATTGTCCCATTAAGTATAAATTTACTGTAGATCAAGCAACAGACTCTAATATCTTAAATGATTATAAAATTATAGTTCATCAGTTAGTTTTATCAAAGATACCAGCTTTAAAGAAAAAGAATAAGGCCGGAGGACATTGGTATACTACAGAACAAAAAGATTATAACTATGTAAGTGGTAGAGTTGCAGAAGCTCAAACACCTAAGCAAATGCAATTTGCAGCTATCATGAGAATGAGAGCACTTATGGAATACAATACTAAAGAGTTATATGCTAAGTCATTAGCTAATAGCCTTGGTACTAAATGTATTATATTTGCAAACACACAGAAGCAAGCAGACAAGTTATGTAAGCACAGCTACCATTCTAAAAATCCACAGTCAGAAGATAACCTTGAGTTGTTCTCTGATGGTAGAATAGATAGGTTATCCTGCGTCTTACAACTATCAGAAGGTGTTAGTATCCCTAACCTTAAACAAGGCATTATAATGCATGCTTATGGTAATGAGAGAAAGTCATCACAAAGAATAGGAAGATTGCTTAGACTTAATCCTAGTGAAACAGCTATATGTCACATATTATGTTACATAGGTACGCAAGATGAAGTATGGGTCAGAAATGCACTCAAAGACTTTGAACCAACAAAAATTAAATATCACAACCCATTAAAAAAGTAAACATGGAAACACAAATAATCATATCAATAATAGGAATAACTTCTGCTATAGCAGCATACGTTCTTGGAATTAAGTCAGGTAAGAAAAACATTAAAAGGCAAATCAATCAAATGACTTGCAGAGAGATGCTTAATCATAAATCTGATAAACTTAAAAGAATACTATAATGGGAAGAATGAAAGAATTGTTCATAGAACAACAGGAAGAGTTAGAGTACAGAGGTACTCATGACGCAATGATACATAGTTTATCTAGAAAAGCTATAGAAGAGTATATAACTGAAGGTGATACACCTTGTCCAAATTGTAATACACCCTCATTGTTACGCAATGAAAGTAATGCAAAATGTTTAGAGTGTGCTCAAGAGTTTGTTTATGTTGGAAATGCACTAAGATTTTTATAACATGGAGTATTCAGAAACAATAGACGGCTTAGAAATAGAGATAGAATATCTATATGATGAAGGAGAACCAACAGTTTGGACAGAACCAAATGGTGATCCAGGAACACCTGGTTATCCACCAAGTGTAGAAATATTGACAGTATTTACTTTACTCAAAGATAGAAATAACAATGATGTAATGGTTGATATATTACCAATATGGGACTATGATTTAGAGACATTAGAAGAAGAAATAATAGAAAGAAATCATGGTTGAAAAAATAGTTAAAATAATTAATAACAGAACCTATATATTCATCAGTGGGAAATGGGTTCATGATAGGTCTAGCTTAGAGTTAGATCCACATGACCCAGACTACCGTGATGCATGGGATATAAAAAATCAGAGATGAAAGAAAAGCAAAATAAAAATAGACAGTATAGAAGCAACCAAGGCAGATCTCCAGAACGTCAAAGTAATGCTGAGAGAATTGTAATGTGGGCTATAGTAGGTTTTATATTAGTTGTAACTATTTGTGCAGCAAAAAGTTGTTGATATGAAAGATAATCTATTCATAAAAGCATCAATTAAAGATGGTGAGCTACATTTCCCTATAAAAGCTACAGGAACAAGATTTAAAAAGTTTCTAAGTCAGTTACCTGATGACTCTAAGTTAGAGATATTTATAGGGGTAAGCGGTGACAAAGGTAGTAACCCTCAGCTAGCAAGAATACATGCTATGATAAGGGAAATTGCACAGGAAATAGGATACACGTTTGCAGAAGCAAAAATGGCAGTTAAAAGACAAGCCGGTTTATGTTTTGTTAGAGATAAGCAAGAATATTGCAAATCATTTGGAGACTGTGATAAAGAAGAGTTAAACTTAGTTATACAAGCATGCGTGGAAATTGGAGACTTTAGTAATATGAATTTAAGATGATGTTATTTAACTATACTCATCTTAGCATTCAACTCTCTAATCTTTTCAACACCATCACCACCCGCTTCAATAATCTTAGTTAATTCTTGAAGTTCAGCTTTAGTAACATTAGTTTCAGTTAATTTCTGAAGACCTTGTTCTTTAGCTTTATGTTTAAACAATTGAATAAGAGAAAACAAAGTGTAGATATCAGATTCAAAAATATCTAATTCTATCTGAGGCTCTACTTCATATTCATCTTTATGACCGTAGTAGTGCACAATCTTTTCAAACTTTTTAAAGATAGCAGGCATTTCAGAACCTCTTTCTGGCTTACTAACAATTAATTGGTTACATATTCTTTGTAAACCTATAATAAATGCAGGACTTACTTCAATACCAGTAATGTTTTTAGTAAAGTCATAAGTTTCAGTTTGATGTAATTGTTCGTCAGCCATAATAAATATTTTATAATACAAAGATAGTAATAATATGCAAGATAAAATTAATTTAATCAAAGAAACTCTTAAAGAGGATCTAGAAGTGTCAGGATGGCACAAAATATTAAGCCCTTTCTTAGATAGTGAAGGTTTTGATAATATAACTGATACACTAACAAGGTTAGTAGATCAAGATAGGAGATTTACTCCTAAACTTAAAGATGCTTTTAATGCATTTAAAGAAACAAAATTGTCAGATGTTAAAGTTGTGATAGTTGGACAGGATCCTTATCCACAACTTGGAGTTGCTGATGGAATAGCATTTAGTTGTTCTAATACTGGTAAACCTCAACCATCTCTTAGGTATATAATGAAAGAACTTGGAGATACTAGTGTAAATATTGACTTAAAACGTTGGTGTAAACAAGGTGTCTTACTTATTAATACAGCACAAACATGTGAAGTAAATAAGATTGGATCACATTATGACATATGGAAACCATTCACTGAATATATATTTGAATCTATTAATAAAATTGATAAGGATATCATATTTGTATTGATGGGAAGAAAAGCTGAAGCCTGGCAATTAATTATACCTGGACAGAAAATATTAAAGTGTCCTCATCCAGCAGCTGCAGCATATAATGGTGGCACATGGAAGGCTGATAATATATTTGAAAGAGTAAATGATGAATTAGATAAGCAAGGTAAAACTTGTATAATATGGTAAGATTTGCTATATTTGTAAACCCCAATAACCAACACTAAATGACTAATACTGAACACCTTAAACAGGATGAAGAGATACATGCCTTTAAAACTAAGTTTTATAACAGGTATGGAATATCTCTGCATATTCTAACAAGAGAACAAACAGATTTTAAATTAAGTTTGGATGTTTTGCATAGATGTGTAATAAGTGCTTTACATAAAAATGTACCAGAATTCAAGTACATAAAAAGCTTGCATATTAAGTATAGAAAAAGAGAGTATTTAGTTTATACTCAACTTATGGCTTATATGGCTTTTAATGAAGGGCACGGAAAATCAACTATTGGAAAACATATTAATAGAGATCATGCAACTGTTATATGGTCTATCAAAACAATTGAAAACAACTTTGTGCAAAAAGACAAATTAAGTATTGATGCATACTATAACATTACAAAAGAAATAAGAGAATATGTGGGAAATCTTCCAGAAAATATTAAAGAACAAGTTAACACCAAATCAGGCTTATCTTCTATTTGGAATAAAACAGAAGACAGCAGTACTATCCAAGATAGATCCGCAGTTTGATGAGTTAGTAAACTTAGGCTTTTTGGTTAAGGAGGACAAAGTATATAAACTTACTCCTCAATCAAAAGCTTTTATAGCACACCTAGATAATTATTTTATTAAAGCAAAGAAGAAAACAGATATCCAATTAATGGGTAAAGACTTTGCTGATTCAATAAATATCTATAGAGAAACATTTCCTAATACCAGGTTACCCAGTGGTAAACCTGCAAGAGTTAATGTTAAAATGTTATCAGAATCATTTAGATGGTTCTTTGAAACATATGATTATGAGTGGCAAGATGTAATAAATGCTACTAAGATGTATGTAAATGAGTACAGGGATGCAGAGTATATGTATATGCAAACCAGTCAATACTTCATATGCAAGCAAGATAAACATAGGGTTAAGTCTTCTACCCTAGCTGACTATTGTGATATGATCAGGGACGGCATAGATACTGAAGAAAAAACCTTTAAAGAAAAAGTAGTATGAGCAAACCAAAAGAAGCATGGGTGGGGCAATACGCTGCATTCAATGAAGCACTTAAATATATGCATGCCAGACAGAATGGACAAGAGAAATCTATCTATACTCCATGGCCTAAATTTAATGATGCTGCTACTGATGGTTTAGAATGGAATACATTAACTGTTATTGGTGGAAGACCTGGTTCAGGTAAAACATTAATAAAAGATCAAATTATTAGGGAATCATTTGCTTTGAATCCTAATGATGACTTTAGAGTATTAGAATTTCAATTTGAGATGGTTGGTAGAACATCAGCTATTAGAGAATTTAGTTCATTTACTGGAAAGACATATAAAGAGTTATGTAGTGCAGGTAGTGTTTTACAACCTGATGTACTTAACACATGTCATCAGTATGCTAAAGAAAGAGTTAAGAATCCTGTAGATATTATTAGTACTCCATTAACAGTAAATCAAATGCGTGAGCAAATTGATGTATATATGAATATGCATAAAGGTAAAAAAACTATGATCACTTTAGATCATACTATGCTTGTAAAGAGGGCACCTTATCAAAACAACACATTAGATATGATGTTTGAACTAGGTGAGTTCTTTACTCAATGTAAAAGAGACTATCCTTGTTTGTTTATTGCACTGTCACAGCTTAATAGAAATATTGATAGCCCAGATAGAGCAATAGATGGTAAGTATGGTAACTATATACTTGAATCAGATATATTTGGTTCAGATGCAATGTTACAACATGCAGATATGCTTATAGGTATCAACAGGCCAGCTAAACAAAAGATTAGGTTCTATGGACCTGATAGGTATATTATAGAAAGTGACAGGACATTAGTATTACACTTTCTAAAAGCTAGAAATGGTGATGCTAGAATGAGTTTCTTTAAAGCAAAGTTTGAACAAATGATGATAGAAGAAATGGCAACACCTGGTCAACAGGAAAGACGTTAACAATAATAATTAAAACTATGGCAATAACAACTGCAGAGCGCAAGCAAAGAGTCTCTACTTTAAAAGAGGAGCATGAAGATTACTTTCAAACAGAAGGTAAGCTGAAAGCATTATACATTCCTAAGATGGCATACAGGCCTTCTGGTAAGGATGAACTACATGTTAGTTTCTTTCCCAGTGAAATGGAAAAAGAAGAAGATATATATACAGAGTTTGTATCTATAGATTATGTTTCTGAAGATCCTAAAAGAACATTGTATCTATTACCTTACAATCCGCACTGGAAATCAGAATATGAACTTATTACCTCAAATTCAGGGTTTCAAAGACATATGATACCGGTTAGTGAGTTGAAAGTTATTAATGATGTTACAGATAGAAATAAAGACAAGCTATCTACTGCAGGAATGATGGATAACGCTACTACAGCTAAAATGGTGGGCAAAGTTACTGATTTATTTAGTTTAAATAATCCAGATGAAACACCTTCTTCAGCACTTGTAGATAAACTAGAAGAAATAAATCAAACACTAATAACATTAACCAAAGTAATACTTAAATATAGATAACTAAACATGGCACAAAGTGTATTAATCATTGCAGACTCAGGAACTGGTAAGTCAACAGCAATTAGAGATTTAAATCCAGATGAAACATTTATTATAAATATAGCTAATAAACCTTTACCCTTTAAAGGTTGGAAAAAGAATTACACATTGATCAGTAAGGACAATCCAAAAGGTAACCTGGCTTCAGCATCATCTGCAGCAGGTATTATGAAAGCAATAAATCACGTAGATCAAAAATGTCCAACCATCAAGACTTTAGTTGTAGATGATTGGCAGTATATGAGTTCTTTTGAATATTTTGATAGAGCCAATGAGAAAGGTTATGACAAGTTTACTCAAATTGCTGCTAACTTAGCATTAGTTGCTAAAGCACCAAAAGATTTGAGAGATGACTTAACAGTAATCTTCTTAACTCACTCAGAAGATTCAACTGATATCAATGGAAATAGAAAAATTAAAGCTAAGACTATAGGTAAGATGATAGATAATACTTTAACTTTGGAAGGCCTGTTTTCAATTGTATTATTTGGTAAAGTAAATAAAAATGATGATGGTGAACTCAGTTATGGTTTTGAGACTCAAAACAATGGTGAGAACACATGTAAATCACCACAAGGTATGTTTGAAGATTTCTTCATCCCAAACAACCTGCAGTATGTAAAAGACTGCATTAAAAAATATGAAGAATAATTAATAAACCATTAAAAAACAAAAATTATGTTAAACACTAGCGGAATGTCAGCCGGAAGCGGCAAAGAGAAACCAGTAATTGGTCCAGGAAATCATGTAGTAAAAATTAATTCTATTACATTTGATGTAACACCATATGATATGGATGCATTCAACATTATGTTGCATGTAGAAAGTGAACCAGTTGAAGGTGAATTTCAAGGATTTCTATTAGATGCTAATAATCCAAATAGTCCACGTTATGCAGGTCAGGTAGGTAGAGTAAGATTCTCTCCATACCCATATAAAGATGCAACATTAGCAAGTGGTGCAGAAATCAGTAGAGATACTGAAGTAATGAAAGCTATGATATTTTTATCAGAGCAAATTGGTAAGAGAACTGAATTAGATGCTATTCAAGCAAACACTATTGAAGACTTTATGGTTAAGTGTAATACAGTGTTATCTAATACAGGATTTATAAATGTATGTCTAGGTTCACGTGAGTGGGAAAACAAAGAAGGTTACATTAATAATGATTTATTCTTACCTAAGATGAGTAAAGCCGGTATTCCTTTAGAAGCTTTGGAAACAGAGAATTCTAGATTGATTACTTATAATACAGGTGATAAAACTCATTACAGACCTACAGTTAAAACAGCTGCAGTAGAAACAAATAATTTTGAACCAGCTAAGACAGCAGGTGATGATTTTGATTTGTAATTGATTAAGTAATGATAGGGGTGGTTTGCATGTGTTGAAGCTTGTCTTTTTATGGGCACAGCACCACCCCTTGATTTACATTAATACATTTAAATTATGTTCAGTACTAAAAATTTAGTTCTAGAGGAACAAGATATACCCAGTTATTGGGTATTTCAGTATTACTTAAACTTGACAGAAAAACTAACTGGTCAGGATATAAAACTAACTTCTGTATTTAATCCTAATGAGAAAACACCAAGTTTTTGTATTTATGTAGATAAAAAGATTAATCAATATAAATTTAAAGACTTCTCTACAGGTAAAAATGGTAATAAAGTTGATTTAGTAAAGCTTATGTTTAATCTTGAATACCCGGCTGCCGCTATGAGAATTGTAAAAGATTACAATTTACATGTTAAGACAGAAGGATTTGAAGAAATAAATTTTAAGCCAGAAGCTAAGTGGGAAGTAGACTTTGTAAAAACTAGGCCATGGAATGTAGATGATAGCAAGTTTTGGTTATCATTTAGGATTGGTATGTCTATACTAACGGAGTATAACATTAAACCTATAGAGTATTACAATTTGATTAAATCTGATGCTGATCAAGTTAAAGCATTGAAGATAGAAGGAAATTCCCTTTATGGTTACTTTGATAAGGAAGATGAGGTATATAAAGTATATCAACCTAAAAGTAGCAAACATAAATTCCATAAAGTAAAGTCCCATCTTCAAGGTTATGATCAATTAAAGTTTAATCAACCTTATTTAGTAATATGTTCATCACTAAAGGATGCATTATGTTTGAAAGAAATAGGTTATAACATAGAAGTTGTAGCACCTGATTCAGAAAACACTATGATTAAACCATATGTGATAGAACATTTAAAAAAGAAGTACAAAAAAATAATAACCCTTTTTGATAATGATGAGGCTGGCCTCAAGGCTGTTAAGAGATATGCTGATGCATATAAAATTAATGGATTTGTGCCAACTATATGTAAAGACATATCAGATGCTATGAAGTTACATGGTTTTGATAAGGTTCATGCAATGCTAAAACCTTTATTAAAAGAAACTTTAAATAAATAAAATGGAATTACACCAAGTACCCAACAATAGTAGAATAAAAATAGTTACCAAAGATAAGGTACCGCCCGGAGCTCCTCCCGTTGAAGAAGGAGAAGAACTTAACTTTAGATCTATAGATGGAATGTATAGTTACTGCACCAGAGATAATGGTGAAGTAGTACATTTGGCAGCATGGACAGAGGTAGAAATAATTGAAGATTAAATAAATAAATTATGGGAGAAATTAGAGAAGTAAAACGTTGGTGGATACCAGGTAATGTACCTTCTAGTAAAAATGGAAGACGCTGGACAGGTAAATACTTTATAGCAAGTAAAGCTGTAATGAATTATAGAAAGGCCACTAAAGATATTTACTTAAGTTAT
>Ga0115004_10003642_pt1 | contig 12502 bp, 9 predicted proteins | sample ArcticOcean_MG_C_10_FD_88737 | JGI IMG/M metagenome (GOLD analysis project Ga0115004, IMG submission 88737) | Marine microbial communities from western Arctic Ocean - ArcticOcean_MG_CB11_90 | ecosystem: Environmental > Aquatic > Marine > Oceanic | place: Arctic Ocean: Canada Basin | collected...
GCCTGAGTACCCTCTATATTAGCGATTGTCTGAGTAAGTATCGCCTGCTCCGCGCTGTCGTCGAGCCGTACCAAAACGTCACCCATCTTGAAAATACCACGCTCCGTAATAGCTGGGTGCAATTTTACAACTTGGCCTCCGACTTGGCTGGCTAAACTTGCAATACGAAAAGGTTGAACAAATCCTTCGCCTCGGATTGGCAATGGAGCGTTGATGGGGTTTAGGTCTATGGTTTTGACTAAAGTAATGGGCCTTGAGACGGATTTTACCTCAACTACTTCACGATTTTCTCCCAGATACTTAAACCCTGCGATCCCACCAAAAATTACTACGCCTGCAATAACTATCCAAAACAGTTCACGAAGTCCTACGCCAATATATCCCAAAATGTTTTTCAATTTACCCTCGTGTATTTGAATTTAAGTGTTGTCCCGTCGGTCGGTCTTAGCTTTCAATTGTCTAGCTGGTTAATTTCGCATTTAGATTTAATAAAAACGTCACAATTTTTATTTTCAAACCGCATATGTTCCTTATACGATATTTTTGGGCTGATAGATCACTTGGGCGCTGCATGGAAGTGTGGACGAGATTTTTAAACCTAAAAGATCACAGTTCAATAGAAAGGGTTGTCTAATATTCAAAAGTTCGGGCTGTGGACTAAAGTTACTTTGATTTTTTGAGCGGTTCGAACACTTTGCCATAAAGCCAATCATTTTGCTTTTGAACCAAGCCTGGAGCTAACTTTCCAACAAGCCACATTGGCACATAAGATAAAATTTGTGCAGGTATTGAGGATTTATGAAATAGACGTAAATTCTGGGCTGAAACCTGTTGAACCCGTGTCACTCGTTTGATCCGTTTAGCAAAGTAGTTAGCGCTGGAATTTGGAATGGTATCGTCCTCAGCCTCTTCAAGGCATTGGGCCAGCATGTACGCATCCTCAATGGACTGCACAGCTCCTTGGGCCATTGATGGTAACATTGGATGTGCGGCATCACCTAGCAATACAACATGTTTTTGATGCCAATATTGTAGTGGTTTTCGGTCAAATAATGCCCATTTATGTAATGTTTCGGCTTGTTTGATAACGTTTAAGACCCGTTGGTCCCAGCCTGCAAAATCTGTCAAGGCGTCCTGCTTGAGACCTTCGACTTTCCATCCTTCTTTTTGCCAGTCTGATTGTTCGATAATACCTACAAAATTAACAATACTCCCGGCTCGAACGCGGGTTGTAACCGCATGCCTTTTACGGCCAGCCCAGATGCAGCCGGTTGGTGGTGGGGCTATATCTCCGAGAAGCGCTAAAGGAACCAAGGCCCTCCACGCCACATTTCCAGTAAACCTTGCCATATCTGGGCCTAGCATTTGGTTGCGGATTACAGAGTGGATACCATCGGCGCCAATTACTAGGTTGGCACGCTCCTTGGTGTTATCGGCCTTCGTCACTTCGGTTCCACACGGGATATGTTTGTATGACACCACTTTTGCGCCTGTCTGAATCGCATTTGGTTGTAGTTGAGACAATCTCGCGGTTAAGGCTGAAATTAAATCTGCCCGGTGGATTTGGATATACTGTGCTCCCCAGCGATCTATAGCTAACCCTTTCATGGGAATTTCTAATATTTTTTTACCTGATATGCCCATTCTAATTTCAATGGTGTCGGGCTCAAAAAGGACGGTGTCCAAAAGAGGCATTACGCCTATTTGTTCAAGAACTTTAACTCCGTTAGGGCTGATTTGCACGCCAGCACCAACCTCTGTGATTTCAGTGGCTTGCTCTAAAACGCGAACCCGCCAGCCAATCAAACGCAAACAAATTGCAGCACTCAAACCCCCTATGCCAGAACCAACAATAATGGCTTTTGAATGCATGGCCTGCCTCCTTAATGGTCGAGTCATGTAATTTTCTGAGCCTTAGTTCAGCCACGTTTTCATAGATTTGCCAAGTGCATAGGACTAATTTTGACGGAAGCATGCTTCATCTTTGTGTGTATATTTAACAAAATAAAAGTGTGTTGCCAATTTTTCAAAAGGCAATGTGGGCGTACCAAGATGTCCATAGTCCAAACTGTACCCCCAAAATAGGTATACTTGGAGAGTATTTGGCCTAGTTAGTTGTTTTTCTTGACGGATAGCACAATGCTGTCGTTACTTGGTCTCAAGGAGAGAAATATGGAAATAATAAAATCTGGGTCACAGCCCACTAAAAAAGCATCTTCAGACTGGTTCACTGGTACTGTTTGGCAAGATCCTATCATCGAAGCACCTAAGCCGGCTAGAGTTCGGGCATTGAATGTGACGTTTGAACCAGGAGCGCGCACTGCATGGCACACGCACCCACTCGGACAAACTTTATATGTGGTTAAGGGTATTGGCCTTGTTGGGCTAAGAAACGAGACACCACAGGTCATAAAGTCTGGTGATACCGTCTGGATACCACCGGGCGAAGAACACTGGCATGGGGCAACCGCTGACAACGGAATGGCCCATATTGCTATTCAGGAAGCGCTGAATGGACAAGTGGCCGACTGGCTGGAAAAAGTATCAGACGATGACTACTGCCTCACTAACGATGGGTAGTTGTACCTTTGATACCAAAATATAGGCGCAGTTCTGGAGTTGTGGGTGGATTGTGAATTATATTATGCCGCTGGGACTACATCCACCGCCCAATTATCCTTCTTGAAAGAAATAGATTGGCAAAAAGGCATCGTTCAAACCTGTATTGTGGGCGAGAGTGGTCTAATTAAACAATTGTTACAGTTTAGCCACTGGAAAAGGCTTACCAAAACAAGATGCCTATATCTCCGGGTATTGGAATCTCGGGGTATTGAAAAATTGGTTTGGCAGAAGACCACCACCCTGCTTGGAAAAATAATGAAAGCAAATTAGCCGGATAGTTAATTTGCCCTTTGTGCCTAGACGCCACCTAATGCATCAGCATCTTACTCACCAGCTAGCTCTGAAGCCACTTCGTTCATCCAATAGCATACGTCAATTTCAATTCGTCACTCTCTAATTTATGCTTCTGGGGGATTCCTATTTTACAGACTAGGATTCCCGATCACCTAGTAATACGATTATGTATGAACAGATTGAGACATTGGCCATGAGCTTATAAGAAGTTAGGCTTTTAGCTAACCCATCAGTAAAATAAGTTCCCTGAAATACAAAGCTCACGTGTTGCCAATATCAGTTTCAACGTTGACCTCATTCTGTGGATGGACTTTGTGGTGGTTGCGGATTGTTTTGAGGGTTTGAGTCAATTAACGTAATCTCTAAAATATCTTGTTGGTCTTTTATTGCCTCGATTTCAAGCTGTATAGCCGTTGCAACACTCTTTTCATAAACCTGTTCAAGACCCAAATAGAATGCGAATGATTTTGTGTGTTTCTGTTTCTTGATAGGATCTTTGATAACCGCTTTGGTCCACTCATATAGTGGATAACTTTGGGTCCCATTTAGTTCAGCTTCGTTGCAGTACTCTTGAAATGCATCGAAAGTACAGACAAGGGTCATGTTATGGCTAGACGCAATTTTTTTAAGTTGATCCGCAAAGATTGAGGGCTGATTTTTTCGTAAATCATCTGATAGCCTTGGCGATAATTTTAGTCTCACTTGATACAACCAATTTGACATATGGAACCTTTAATTTTACGAAGTCATACACTAATTTTTAATCGCCAGCACATATTTGTTTGCCCACGCAAGATTTTATGAACTTTGTAAACCTTATTGGATTGTGCAGTATCAATGTTTAAATCTTTTTTTCCAAGACCCAAGCTATTTGTTTTTTCGGCTATTATATGGTCGGCAATATTAATAATTTTCTGGTACTCACAGGGTGAAAACTTAGGAAAATCAATTGGATTTAAACTGTTAGATGAAAAAACAGTAATTGGACTTGGCCACTTTGTGACACCAGAATTTCTCTGGTTTGATGTTTACTATCTTTTGGGGACGCTAGCCTTTTATTTTGCGTGGCGGTTTTACAGTCCACACAATTGGCAGAATTGGTCTATTTTAGGATCCGCCCTCCTGATATATTTATCATACGCATCTGTTCAGGTTTCTGTTGTGGTTAATGCTTGGTACGGACCCTTCTACGACGATATCCAAAAAGCCTTATCTGGTAATAGTGAGGTAGAGGCAGAAACCCTTTACAGACACTTCATAGTCTTTGGTTCAATAGCATTTCCGTATGTCGCATTCATGATTGGAAATAGGTTCTTTACTTCACATTTTATTTTCAGATGGCGATCGACAATGAATGATTATTACATTGGTCAATGGAAAAATTTGCGAACAGTGGAGGGTGCCTCGCAGCGTGTTCAAGAGGACACAATGCGGTTTGCTGCAATTATGGAAGGTCTGGGGGTGTCCCTTGTAGATTCATTGATGACGTTGATTGCTTTCCTTCCAGTTCTTGCGGCGTTGTCTGTTCATGTCGAGACAATGCCTATCCTTGGTGCGATCCCTTACCCATTAGTGGTATTATCCATAGCTTGGGCACTTTTTGGCACGCTTTTACTCCTTGTTGCTGGAATTCGTTTGCCAGGACTTGAGTTTAAAAATCAGAGGGTTGAAGCCGCTTTTCGAAAGGAGTTGGTACTGGGAGAGGAGTCAGAGACACGCGCTGAGCCTATAAAATTAAAAGAATTATTTGAAAATGTAAGAAAAAATTATTTTCGGATATATATTCACTACACCTACTTTAACCTTTTCCGTTATATGTATTTTCAGGCAGACAATGTGATTGCATATGTTTTTCTCATACCCACGATCGTATCGGGTAGAATTACTTTAGGAATAATGAATCAAATTCTGCGCGCTTTTGGCCAAGTTGCTTCATCCTTCCAGTTTTTGGTGGCCTCTTGGACTTCCATAATAGAACTGATTTCGATTTATAAACGATTGCAGGCATTTGAGGCAACTATAGACGAAGAAGTACTACCGAAGATGGATCAAGAGTTTTTGGAACAAGGAATGAAAGAAGACTAATATCACTACCGTTTGAAAAGCTGATCAATTTAATACAAAAAATCTATCTCAACGAGATGTTGTATAGGCCAAGCGTTTTGCGAACCTAGGTTATTCATCTCTTCCACTTTAAAATGTCCCTTATTGTTGTGATCTGGAGTATGCTGTATTCAACAATTTTTTTGCATCACCTTTTGTTCATTGGTCTCATGTTTTGGGCTGTATTTTCAAGTTATCGTGTAAATGCCAATAATCTTGGAATTAATGGACGGATACGCGTAAGAGGGGCAGTTCCAAGTCCTCTTTTTGAGCATACCTTTTAAGTTTTTACGCAACAGACTTATTTTAGTGAGCCAATAATTGGAGCTATCCGGTCTTGATCAAAATTAGCACCACATAAGATCACTGCGCTTATTTTGCCTTTACGGTTTGATGCGTCAACCTGCCATGCGGCCTGTGCTAATCCAGCTGATCCTTCGACGAGCATTTTTTCTGTCCAAGCTAAGTGCCGCAACCCGTCTGCAATCTGATCTTCGGAACAATCTATCAATTCATCAATGACCTCGATGCCGAGTGGTAGTGTGATTGATCTAGTGTCCACACCACCTGCGCAACCGTCTGCCAGTGTATCGGAATGTGTGACCTCAATATTATGCCCAGCCCTGATACTAGCTGCCATAGCCGCCGAATTTATTGCACTAACACCAACAACGCGGGTGGCTGGCGAAAACGCCTTGAGCACCGCCCCAATCCCCGAAATTAAACCGCCACCGCCAATTGAGACATAGACAATATCAAGGCGCGGCAGCTGTTCGAGCAATTCCAATGCAATGGTGCCCTGTCCTGCGATGACCTGTGGATCGTTGTATGGTGAAACATAGATTTTGCCTTGCTCCTTGGCTAACAACTGGGCGTGCTGCTCGGCTAAGCCAGAATCATTTGAATGCAGGATCGTTTCAACACCAAGTGCTTTAATTCGCGATAGTTTTTCCAGTGCAACAGTTTCGGGGAGTACTACGGTTAGATCATGGCCTGTCATCTGCGCCGCCGTGGCAAGCGCCAAGCCATGGTTGCCTGAGGATGCCGTAATCGCAGGCACCTCTGTGGAAAGTGACGTCAGCTTTGATAATGCACCACGAAACTTAAATGACCCAGTTTTTTGGAAATTTTCAGCTTTGAAAACAAGGCCCGTATCATCCTCAAAGGACAGCCGTGTAGGAATACAAGGTGTTAAGGTCAGCCAGCGTTTGATGCGGCGATGCGCGGCAACGGAAAGGGCGGCCTGCTCAAGTACGGTGGGGGAGATTTTCATGGAAGATCCTTTAAGTGTGGTTGGTGAGCTTGGCGGCGTCAATGATGGTTTGGGTGATTGCGATGTCTTGAGCGGCGATCCCCGTGAGGTCAACGACGGTGACGTCACCTTCTAGCATCCGTCCGGTCTGTGCGCCTGACAGAATATGGCCCAACTCTATGACTTGTAGTTTTGCATTGGCCCTACTTGCGGTTTGGAATTCCCCGTGGTTCAGGGACTGGCGCACCATGTCGCAGACACGCAAGGATGCACCAGTGACCAAATTAGTAGGTAATTCTTGCTTTCCCGGGCAATCGGCCCCTATTGCGGTGATATGGGTACCACTGCGTACCAAGCCATCGGCAAATAGAGGCTCGGTGGCGGTCGTTGTGGTGATAATGATGTCTGCAATACCGAGTGCTGCATCTAAATTTAACGCTGTTGTAGCGCTGTGACCGGTGTCATTTAGGTCAGTGGTGAGTGCTTGAGCCGCAGATGCGTTGCGCGCCCATGTATGAAAACCCAATGTCCGTTCTGGCATCAATTTTGCGAGGCAAGTGGCCTGAAACCTTGCCTGAATGCCCGCGCCGATGATCAACACCTGTGTTGCATCCGAACGGGCTAAGGCTCGTGTGGCCAATGCGCCACCAATAGCTGTACGCATATCTGTTAACCAGCCTTCGTCCCGCAAAATAGCTAGGGGCTCACCGGTTGCTGCAGAAAAAGCGAGCATCATACCGTTTGATGACGGTAACCCTTTTGAAGGATTGTCATAAAAGCCAGACGCGATCTTGATCACGTAGCTAGTGGTATCTGCAATGTATCCTGACTTTACGTGACAATCACCGTTCGTCTTGGGAAAGCTCAGATGTACCACCTCACCTGTCTGCACATAGCCTTTAGCGGACGCTATATAAGCGTCTTTTATGTAATCAACGGCGGCGTCAAAATTAAACAACGCCTTAATCTGTGATTTATTGAGGTCGAACATGCATAGGTCTCTTTCAGGTTAGAGAATGAATTTTGAAGAGTTTGCCATTATTATGCGCACTTTAAAACCGCTCCTGTAGGATACTGTCCAGCGTTGCAATGATCATGTCCACATCATCGGGTTGAATGGTTAGAGGTGGTCGAATTTTCAGAATATTGTCCCTTGGCCCTTCGGTTCCCAGTAAAATACGATGGGCCCGCATACGGTCTTTGACATGCGTGGCCAAAGCGGTCGCTTCGGTCCTGCTGGTCTGGTCGGTGACCAGATCGACACCAATAAATAGGCCAATACCGCGCACGTCGCCAATACAATCGTGTTTTTTTTGTAAGTTCCGCAAACCAGTCAGCAAACGGTCACCTTGTTGTCTTGCATTAGTTTGGAGGTTTTCATCATCGACGATGTCCAAAACCTCTTTGGCGATACGGCATGATAAGGTGGAACCGCCAAACGTAGAAAAAAACTCTGGGCCCTTGGCAAATCTATTGGCGATAGCTCGTGTGGTGATAACCGCCCCGATCGGATGCCCGTTGCCCAAAGGTTTGCCCAAGACCACAATGTCTGGCACAACCTTTTGTTGCTCAAAGCCAAAATAATAGTCGCCCAACCGTCCTAGCCCAGTCTGCACCTCGTCTGCAACGCACAGGCCCCCGGCGGCTCGAATTTTGGCATAGATTGCTTGAAGATAGCCCTTTGGTGGGATAATCTGACCACCAACAGACGGAAACGTTTCCGCAATAAAGCCTGCCAAACCGATGTCCTTGGCTACCAAACGGTCAATTGCACCATCGGCAAGGTCTGCAAATTTTTGCGCACGATCTGGATCGTCACGGCGGTAAGTCCCTCGATAATCGTCCGCAACCTCAATCAGTTCAACCCAATCAGAAGGGCCGACCCCACCTTTGGCATTGAACTTATAGGCAGACAGGTCAATTGCTCCGGTTGTATTGCCGTGGTAGCCATAATCGGGTGTAACCATGCCCTTGGCTCCAGTGTATGCGCGCAGCAAGCGTAAGGCCAATTCATTAGCCTCAGAACCTGAATTGACGAAAAAACACACTTCCAGTGGGTCCGGTAGCTTGGACAACAGCTTGTCTGCAAAGGCCGTCTGTGCAGGATGCACGTAGCGGGTGTTTGAATTGATCCGCCTTAGTTGATCCGCTGCAACTGCTTGGATGCGCGGATGCGCGTGACCCACATGCGGCACGTTGTTGTAGGCATCTAGATAGGGCCGCCCCCATTCGTCAAACAAGTGATGTTGCCAGCCACGCACTAACATAATCGGGTCAGTGTAGCTTAGTTTAAGGTTGTTGCCAAAATGCGCTTTGCGACTTGTCAGCACATCAGCCTTGCTTGTGGGTTCAAACGTAGTTTTAGCATCTGGGAGGTTTAGCATCGCGGCGGGGTTCGGGCACATAGCGCGCCACAAAACATTGTCATCAGGATCGCCCACACCGGGCCAGTCATTGCCCAGCCCGTCAAGCGTTAGCGCCATCTGAAAATGGATATGTGGAGCCCAACCACCGTTTTGGCTGGGATTTCCCAAAGTGCAAAATGCCATGCCTTTTTTCAGTTGTTGACCAGGTTCAAGTGTATCACAAACTATGGGGTCTAAATGGCCGTACAGGGTAAAAAATATATCACCCTCTGGCGTGTCATGCGCCAAAATGACCATACCACCATAATCAAGGTATCCGGTCCGGTTTTCGATTACATGAATTTTTGCGTCCATTGGCGCCATTACCGGGGTGCCCGCAGGCGCAAAAGCATCAATGGCTAGATGCACAGTGCGCCTGTCAGAAGCCAGCCATGGGCCCGTCCTAAATGCTGGATCAGCATAGATTAGACGTGGCTCAAAATAATAGCCAAGCCAGATTTGGCCATCTTGGCTGTATTCCTCGCCGATCCTTGCGGCTTCGGCTTGGTCCAGAGAAAATGGGTTCTGTGGCCAGACTGTATGCTCGACAGACAAGTCCCCCATTGGGGCATTGCTAAGGTCAGCGCCAATCACGGGGGCGAAATTTCCCCGCTCTCGATCTAAAAATGCTCTGATGCGCGGGGCAGAATCGGTGATGGGCAAACCACAAGCTGTGCGTAGTCGTGCACGAAGCAATCCTGAATTGATTGATGTATTTTCGATGAATCGCCATGCTGGGGCTTGCGAGATGACCACATAGGGGTCATCTGGATTGTCCTTAGCCATCAGAGTTGAATTTATAACGCTCACCGCTAATCGCATCTGCAACAGCGGCCACAGCAGGTCGATCTCGGTTGTAGTGAGTGGGTTGGCCTTGTGGTACCCCTCAAGGAGCGCGGCAAGCCGCCGCTCTGGATTGGGCGCATCAAGTACAAGATAGGCGGCGGCAATGGCTAAATTGCAAAGGCGCGGTGCTATACACATATCGCCCAGATCAATCAGCCCAGAGATATGATGGGGTTCTGATAGCGCTCCATCTACCAGAATATTATAATCATTGACGTCGTTGTGAACCGCCTGAACTGGTAGATTTTTCAGATCTGCCATTATGGCGTGATATTCTTTTACTATTTGATCAAGAAGCTTGCGGCGAGGGCTGGTGAGGATTTCGGAAATCTTGGGCTCGATCCAATGGGCCTGCATCAAATTCCATTTGAAATCGCGTGTTAGGGCAGGGTGGGTGAAATCTACCAACGCTAAATCACTAGCACCAATGGCCCCGCCCAGATCGCGGATTAGATCTAATGTTTTGGGTAACGCCTGTGCAAAGGCACGGCCTGGCAGGCGTTCGAGCAGCCACACTAGGCGCACTTCACCAGATGGAGCGCTGTGGATTACCATCTGTTCACCGGTGAGGTTTGGGATGACTTTGGGAAACGGAAGTTGGGGTGTGCGTTCAGCGATATGGACTAGGGCAGCAATCTGCATATCAACAAGATCGGGATCACAACCGGCGCGCATAACCTTGAGCACATAACCATCATCAACATTGGTTTGCACCATAAAATTCAAGTCAAACTCACCTGGAAGTTGGGTCAGTTCTGCAGTGATCCCCCATTTTTTTCGTAGTATCTCTTGCCAATCAGGTGTCACTATTTATCCTATTTTTCAACTTATGGTTCAATTGCATACGAATATCGCTCGCACCGCTGATATGATACCGTTGGTACGGACCAACGGTTCAGACGGCATTGCATCTCCTAGCCGGTAACCCAGCCAAAAACTCGCTGACCCGGGCCAAACCTGTACGTAAGATATCAGTATCGTTCGCATAGCCAACGCGCAGCCAGCCCTCCATGCTCATGACTGAGCCGGGGGTGAACATTACGCCCTTGTCCTCCAAAAGCTGAATGCAGAAATCACGTGACGGCATGTCAAAATCGTATTTCAATAAGGCCGTAGTGCCTGCTTTGGGTTTTATGTAGGAAATCGATGGTTCGCCGGCGACCCAAGCATCCAAAACCTCTAGATTTTTACGTGTGATCCGATGGGTGCGTTCAAGTATCTTATCCTTGGCTTCTAGCGCCATAGCAGCGAAATAGTCGTCTAACATTCCAACGCTTATGGTGTTGTAATCCCGGTGAATTGATACAGCCTCTAAGACCTCTAATGGCCCTGCGATCCAGCCAAGCCGAAGTCCAGCCAAAGAAAAAGTCTTGGACATGCCCGCAACGCTGATACCTTTTTTGTAAATATCCGCCATGGCTGGGGCAAAGCCGTCGCCAGTCTGATTTGTTCCTCGGTAGACCTCATCGCACAGAATATAGGCATCTGATCCTCTGGCAATGTCGATGAATTGGTCCAGGAAACCTGCCGCCATCAGGGAACCGGTAGGGTTGTTTGGGTTGTTTAAAACTATGAGCTTGGTTTTTGGGCGCACCATGGCCGCGAATTCTTGCAAGTCAGGTAAAAAACCGTTCTCGGGGCGCAAATGTAGAATTTCGACTTCTGCGCCATAGCTTTCGGGGATCGAATAATGCTGCTGATAAGTTGGGCGCACGGAGATGACGTGATCGCCCTGCTCAACTAGAGTTTCGTGTACCAATGCGTTGGCGCCAATTGCTCCATGGGTGACGACGATATTTTCGCGCGTTTGCTTGGCGTACATCGTGCAGATTGCATCACGCAACTGATCAGAGCCTTGGATGGCACCGTAAGTCATTTTCATTGGCAACAGGTCTGACATTACACTGTCATTCTTACCAGACATTTCTAAAAGCTGTTCAACCGTCAATGAGGCGACGCAGGTTTCGGCCAGATTGAATTCGCAATGATCCTCGAATTCGTTCATCCAAATTTCTACACCGAATGGTTTGATTTTCATGTTGTTCTCCACTCATCATTGGATTGCGCTAGCTTCCAGATTCCATAAGCCATCGCGATGTCTTCAAGTCCTAACCCGATGGAGCGGAAATAGACAGGTTTGTCTGCGCTTGGTTGCGCGCAAGACCCACAAACAATGCCAGCAAGGTCACCAATTATTTGCTCGGCGCTCCACCCATGATTTTGCTTAGCTAAACGCATTTCGGCGGCGCTTTGGGCCGTTGTCGCGAGGTAATCGCAATAGACTTGGGACATGGTCAAAAACGCTGGTGGCACCTCATGTGCATTCGGAGCGTTTGTGCTGATTGAAGTAAAAAGTGAAGGTTTTTTCGTATCTGCAGGGTCGATCACTGGTGTCCCTGACGACGTGCATAACATGACCACATCACTTGCATCCAAACAATCAGATGATGTGCCAGCGATACGAATACGTTGGTCAAAATTTTGCCATTGAGTGGCTCGTTCCAACGTTAGGTTGGGCGAGTAGACCGCAATTTGATTCCAGTCGCGTAACGTTGCCACATGGCGCAAATGTGCCTGTGCAACGGGCCCGCTGCCTATGATTGCCAGACGGCGCACAGAACGTGGAGCAAGTAGATCAACAGCAAGCGCGGTTGTGCCCGCAGTACGTTCTGTTGTCAGCGCTCCTGCATCACACCAAACCAGTGGTTGACCCGTCTGCATTGACATCAGCGTGGTCCAAGCTGTTATGATTGGTTTCGTTTCCGCAGCGATATATGGTGAAAGCTTTGCGCCAAAGACGCCTGCGGATTTGATTGCACCCATATAGGTTATGAAATCACCAGCGCCGGTGGGGAAATCCGTGACAGTTTGTGCAGGTTGGACGGCATCACCTTCGCCTAAAGCTCGAAATAACGCGGTCAATTCGGCTTTGATGTCCAGTTTAGGTAGTAATTTTGCGATAGCATGTTCATCCAGAAGA
>Ga0115004_10003645_pt1 | contig 12494 bp, 1 predicted proteins | sample ArcticOcean_MG_C_10_FD_88737 | JGI IMG/M metagenome (GOLD analysis project Ga0115004, IMG submission 88737) | Marine microbial communities from western Arctic Ocean - ArcticOcean_MG_CB11_90 | ecosystem: Environmental > Aquatic > Marine > Oceanic | place: Arctic Ocean: Canada Basin | collected...
ATTCTTCGTTCGATCTCCTCCGTCGCCTCCCTCCGTTTCGCCTCCTCTCCCCTCCTCTTCCTCGTCTCCTCGTTCTTCGCTCTGATGTATTCTTTCGCTACCCGGCTCTTTATTTTGAGGTAGGGGTCAGTCCCGTCCTGCTCGTCCCCTACCCCAGCCCCATCGGTGGATTCGTCTTCGGTGTCCCCTTCGTCGGTGTTGTGTTTTCGCCTCGCTTGGTCATAGCGTTTCTTCACTTTTTCCCACACCTCGTCAAATGTGATCCTGTCATGCTCGTCCTCCTCCCCTCCCTGCGTGCTGCACACCGTGATCCTCCCCGTCCGGATCGCGAGCTCAACTTGTTTCTGTCGTTTCTCTTTCCGCTGTTGAGCTGATTGTGCTTGTTGCACTATCTTCCGCCGCCTGATCGTGGTCCGCCTCTTCTTCTGCCACTTGCTGAAATCCTGCCGCTCCCCTTCCGTGGCCGCTCCCATCACATCTCCGCTGTTGAAGTAGGTTCCTGTGTTCTCGATCTTGGATCCGATGTACTTGCTCCATGATGTCTCGTCGTCGTCGTCGTCTGTGTCTTCCTCCTCTTCTGTCTCCGACTCCGACTCGTACCTCCCTTGTTGATCTTGGTCCTTCTCTTCGCGCCCCCCTGGTATGTTGACATCAGGCCCGCTCCCCGCCGGTGCCCACTCCATTTCATCCGTGTAGATCCTTGTACAGAACGGGTTTTGCCTCTTGCCGATTAACTCCGCCGTTATTGCCTCGAGTTCATTAGCAATGACCTTGCCTTTCTGGAGTAGTGTCTCCAGGACGTTGGGTGCGTAGGTACGCATACCTTGCCCTCGTTCTCCTCCTTCCACCACCCATGGACTCGGTCCGTGCATGAGTTGTCCTCCCTTTGGAATGGCCCTCACCACCTGTTGCATGTAGCACTCCGTCACTCGATGGCCGTCTTGATCGCTGCCGTCCCAATGTGTTCCGACCTCGCCGCTCACCATCCGGTGTAGTGATGCCTCTTGGTACTGTGCAATTGCCGAGTGTATCGTGCCCGCTGCTGCTCGCCGTGCCATATATCCCACAATCTGTTCCGCTTTTATCGCATCGCTTAGTCCTGTGTATCCCATCCCTCCTTCTGCCTCTCGCCCATATAGTAGGTGCCGTCGGTCCCCTTTCGCCGAGTCTGTTGCCAGTCCCAGCGACCCTACTATGAGGCCACTTATTTCCTCCTCCCAGGACGTGATTATGTCTTCTGGGATTGGTGCCACTTGGGCGGCAAACGCTGCTTTCGCCGCCACCACCGCCATCGTCACTCCCTCCAATGCCACCGCCGGTACCCCTGACTGTCTGAGTCGTGCGATCTGCAGTGCGACGGAGGATTTGATCGCTCCGAACGTCCGTGCCCACTTCATACCCAGTGATATTTGCACCCCCAAGTATCTCACGCTGTGGTCCGCTATTTTGTCCGCCGTTGCCGCCATGTGGACCGGTTCGTCTGCCCACTGCATAGACCCGTCTGTCGTCCACCTTTCCCCGTTCTCGTCCGTCGTCATGTCCTCGACCAACCCTCCCATCCAGATGTCGCCGTCTCTCCCCGTCTCTGCTGCTTTCTCCGCCTCTGATTGGAAGTCGTCCTTTTGGATCCGTGTGTCGACGTCTGCATTATCCTGCAGCTTGTTTTCCTCCTGCTCTTTCTTTATTTTGTCCATCATAGCCTGCGCTGTCAGCTCCCGGTCTGCATCGTATCCTTCCTTGAGCCACTGGTCCAAAATCCGCGCTGGATTTCTCCGCCTGCTCCGTCCTGTCATCAGGAAGCCCCGCACCTCCCTACCGATCTCGCCGACTGTCGCTGTGTCCGTTGCTACCTTCTCCTGCGCCTCTTGTTGCCCGTCGTGCTCCTTCTCTTTTGGCCGTTGCTGGTATTGGTGTTTCTGTTGCCGTTGCTGTTGCTGTTGCTCCTGTTGCTGTTGCCTCGCCATCTCCTCCTTCTGCTCCTCCTCCCGTGTCTGTTGCTGTTGTTGCTGTTTCTGCTCCTGTCGCTGTTTCTGTTCCTGCCGTTGCTCTTGGTGGAGTTGCTGCCGCTGCTGCACCTGTCGGCTTTCTTTCTCGATGTCATTCACCATGCGTCCGCCAGATGCGCTATCCTCCTTGTCTCCAGCCTCGCCTCTCGCTGTTCCTTGTGGTTGTTTGCCCAGAAGCTGCCCTGCCTCATTGAGATAGAATAGCATGTACGCCTGCTCGCTCTGCACTGTCTGCCATGTCACCCTCTCCACGCTACTGTCGTTCATCTTGTACCAGTTCCCTGTGCGGGCTTTGACATAGCAGTAGTAGTGCCCAGAATTTGTCGTGTCGCTCGCATGTACGAGTACACCGTAGAGCTGGAGGATGGTGCGCCCCTTTTGGTTCTGAGGCCCCTCATCTCCGCACACAAACTCGTCTATATTCATCGTCGCTTGGAAAACAATGTGCTTCGAGATTTTACCCCCAGAGGGTGCGATCGTCCCAGCCTTCGGCGGCGTGGCCGGTTGCATGGATGCGGCGATGGCCGTAGCCACTTGCTCCTCCTCCATCGTTGTCCTGGATGCGGCGATGGCAGCAGCCAATTGCTCCTCCTCCGTCATATGCGTGTTGGAGGTAGTCGGTGGCTCCGCCTGCCCGTTAGTGCTCTCCGGCAGAGGTGACCCGCTTGCTCTCTCGTGTGTGTCGCCCCCGAGGGGTGCCGCCGGTGCATAGTCTTCCTTGAGCATATCGGTCATACCTATATCTGGCCTCGAAGGTGGGCCCCCTCTAGCCGTACCATCGGCATCACCACTTGCAGCTTCCTTCCCCTGGGCCCCCCCCTCCTCCTCTTCCCACCCGTCCGCCGGTTCGTCGGCGGGGTCAGCACCTCGCTGTCGCCCGTATGCGAAGCGCTTGAGGCACAGCGTCATCACCTCCGGTACATTGTACAGTTGGATTTGTTTGGAGGCATCTACCAGCTCGTCGCACTTCTCACACTTGTACTGGTCGTCACCTTTGAGTTGCTCTATTGTGCAATGCCTTCGCAGCGCCGTCACCACGTCCGCGTCTTGCTGGATTTCCAGGCTCAGATCCTCAATTGTGTCGAAGGTGTCGGAGCGGTGTCCGCATATCGAGCATTTGATGCGCGAACGGAGTTTCCCTTGGAAGAGCCTAAATGGGTACGGCCGCGGGTCTAGCTCCGTCTGTTCTTTGCTGTAGCACTTCTGCATGGCGTCAATCAGGCAGCGCAGATATTCGTGTGCATCTTCCTGCCTATTTTTCTGGATCGTTGGCGCGATTTTGCGGATGTTCTTGTGGAGCTGATCGGGAGAGATGTGTGGGGGACCCTTTGGCTCCACCGCCTTGCTCACGTGGTTCTCCATCCAACACATCACGCAGAAACCGTCGGCGCTCTTGCCGCAGCTGGTGCTGTGTTCTTTAGCCAGTAGCCGTCTCTGAAGTGGTTCGGTGTGTGTGAGGCACTGTAGTACCGAGCTCATGTAGCACGTGTTGCCCAGGTTGGTCAGTCCGCAGCCGATGCCGTCCTCACGGCCCGGCTCGTCGGCTCCACCTGCCCCCTCCTCATCTCTATCCGATGTGTTGTGTTCCTTGACCGTGGTGGTATCGTTTCCGGCGTCGGGCTCTGTCCTGTCCATACTGTTGACATCGGCTCCGGCCGTTGTCCTGCCTGTACCTGAGCCATCGTCGCTGCCTGCACCTGAGACATTGTCGCTGTCTGTTCCACCACCGCTGCTGGTGCCTGTATCTGGGTTACTGCCGCTGTCGCTACCTTTACCTGATCCACTGTCGTTGTCTGTACCTGAGCCACTGCCGCTGTTGTTGCCTGTGTCGGAGCCACTGCCGCTGTCGCTGCCTGTACCTGGGCCGCTGTCGTTGCCGCCGCCTGTACCTGCTCCACTGTCGCCGGTCGCGGCTGTTGGCTCACCTTTCCCCAGCTGGTGGTGCTGTTGTGGTTGCTGGCGTTGTTGCTGGAGCTGCTGATGGTGCTGTTGTTGGCGTTGCTGTTGTCGCTGTATATGATTCTGTAGCCTCGTCTGCGCCGCCTGGGACGCCTCCGCAGCATCTTCATCGCTGTCGCTATCAGATACTAGCCCTGTGTACGTCCTGTGGTACCGAAAGTTGTCGATCGCTGCCTCCGTTTCGTTCTTATCCATGTCCTGGTATCCGACCTCGCTATCGTCGAACTGCACGTGCCACATCGCCGGGTCCTTCCCCTTCTCCTTCGCCCACGACTGTATCATCCCCAGGTCGCCGTTTAGTATGATGCTCTGCCCGATCCACCTGTGCCCGCTCGTTTGCAGCAGGTGGTGCCAGTCCTGTGGTCCCCTGCTCTCGCCGTGTTCCGCCTCCTCGCTGGTGTCCGAGGTCTCGTCTTGGCCATCTGAGCCACTCTCTTCACCTCCAGTCCCTGCCTCCTGACTGGGGGGCTCCTCGTCGTCGGTGGGTGCTCCGTCGCTTGCTCCACAATCGTCGCTACCTGCCTCCTCCCCCTCCGCTTCTGCCCTCTTCGCGCTGATCACCTCCTCGTCCGTCGCTTCCATCGTTGCCGCGGCTGCCCTCCCCAGTTCGTTACTTCTCGTTACTCCCGCTAGGCGCCGCGCCGTGTCGAACGGTTCCATGTTCTTTCTCCTGCCATCCTGTTCCCTGTCGTCTTCGGCGTCCTGCTCTTTTGTGCGGACCCTCTCCGTACTTCTGTTGTCGATGTCTCCCTTCATCCTCTTCACGATCTCTTTACCTGCGTTCACTCGGTTTTCGCTGTCGACCACCTCGAGACCCAGCCTGACAATGAGATTCTTCATGTTGCTGAGTGACCCCTTCATCACCTGTAGCCCCTGTTCCACTGCCAGCATGAGTGCCGCCTGTCCCTTGGACTTTCGTAGCTGGGCCCTCCCTTTCTCCAACCTCTCTTTGCCGATGTGTGTTACTATTTGCACCATCAGTTTGTATGGTGTGGTCCTCTTGGGCCAAACGTAGTCCGCATATCCCATTGGCTCGTCCCGTGCTCCTCCTGACGGGCCCTCGGTATCTAACAGTAGTGGGGACAAGTTCATGGCCTCTGCCTCTTGGAGATAGCAGAAGCTATCTCCACTCTGCCGTCGCTTCTCTTTTAAATCCGCACGAAGCCCCTCCATTTTCAGCTTGATGCCGTCCCCTCTTGCGTGTACCACTATCAGCCCGAGATTGCCGGGGCGGCTGTCGTACTCCCATAATAGCTCCTTAGCCAAGGTGGTACCGTCCATGTGTCGCATTCCGTCCTCTGCACTGCCCTGTATCGGGTATGAGTCCACGTGTGTCCATCCGTTGTCCTGCCATCGATAGCACATCCAGTGTCCGCCCTTCTCCTCCCCATTGTCTGTTCTTTCCCCTTCGACATGGAATATAATACCCTTCAGCGTGCTCTCACTTGCATGCGCCTGTATGTGTTGCACAAAGGTTGCCCTGTCATTGAGTTGGCCATCGGGTAGCCCGTAGGCCGTGTATGCTGAGTGCGCTTTGAACGCCGTTTCGATCGCCCCGCCCTTGAAGCCGTCGTGTGGCATCTTGTTCGCTTTGATCTCCTCGCGTAGGAACCCTATGTCTCGGCCAACCACGTTATCGCCCGCGTGTGCTGCGCATTCGTGTCCGTTTTGGCGGGTCCGGTGTCTCTTCTCGCTCTCCGGCCTCGGTGCACCCTGGAAAACCGCTGCATTTGTCAGTGCGGTGTCGACGGCCGAGTTCAGGACCGTGTCGGATAGCGCCCGGAGCGCCCGCAACTCCTTCCGCTGTTGGTTCCCCATCGCCAGTCGCCTCGCTGCCCAGGCCTCTGCCGCACTAGCCGCGTCAGTAGTAGTATCAGATGCCGTAGCACCCGAACCAGCCGTGGTAGAGGCAGCGGCATCGTCGCTAGCCTTCGTATCCAAGCCCACAGAAGCGACACCGGTTTCAGTAGCAGATTCAGCCCCGGCCGTTGTAGCAGAAGCCGTCCCAGTCGTAGTAGCAGAGGCAGCCCCAGCGCCGGTAGAGTCAGCCGGATCAGCGGGGGTAGCCCCAGCAGCAGCAGCCAGACCAACCGCTTCAGGACCACCCTCTTCGACCTGTTGTCCACTGTTGCTGTCGCTGCTGCTGCCGCTGTCGTTGCTGTTGTTGCTGGTGTCGCCGTTGCTGCTTCCGCTCTTCGCTCCGCTGTTGCCGCCGACCTCGTGGGTTTCTGGTGGTGGTGGTGTCGCTGCTGCCTTATCTGCCTCGTCCTGTTTCGCCGCTGCAACGAATTGTTGGATCCACGACCTCGCTGGCACCGGTACTTTGTCGTTGTCACTTGGCGCCGTTGATGTTGTTGTTGTTGTTGTTGCTTCCATCGCCGCTTCCGCAGTAGTAGCAGAAGCCGCCTCCGCAGCACCAGCATTAGCATCAGAAGCCGCGCCAGCACCAGCTGTATTAGCGGAACCAGCGGGAGCAGCCGCATCAACCGCAGGAGCAGCCGCATCAGCAGGAGTCGCTGTCTTTGGCCCTTTTCGAATGGCCAGGTTCTCGGTTTTGGCGTGCGCCAGTACCAGGTTGCTGAACGCCCCGATCACCCCGACCACCCATGCGTTTCTTTTCATGCCTGCTTCGGTACCCGAGATCGCCCCCAGGTCATCCGCAAAGGCGTCGCTCGCCAGTCGCACCCCTCTCGCCTGGGCCACCTCTATCCTCTGTGCCAGCTCTTTTCTGGCCTTTGTCGCCTTAGCCGTCCTCCCGTTGTCTGTTCGTTCCAGTGCCACCCTCGCGGCCTTTACCCATTCTTTCATCGGTGCGCTCCACATGCTCTCCCTCTCCTCCGCCCATGTCAGAGGGTACCCTGTCGGCCCTTCTTCTGCCCACCCCTCCTCCCCTACCCGCCGCATCGCACACAGCAGTGGATCGAGGCATATTGCCCACAAGATGGGTGAGCATGGATCGCCCTGTGGCAAGCCGCCGTCCAGGCTGAAGTCCCGTGTCAGGCCTGCTGCCGTTCGCACCGCTACCCGTTGACCTTCTACCATGCCCACCATCAGGTCGATTACGTGCTCCGGTGTGTGTATTCGTCGGAGGGCTAGCTCCAGCAGCCAACCTGGCACCGAATTATATGCGTTTGAGAAGTCGAAGAAGCAAAGGTTGATGTCCCCCGTCCCTTCTGCCCCGGCTCTTTCCTGCCTTGCCCGATAGGCGTGCTCCATCGGCGCCATGACCGTCTGTAGTGCATTATCAACCGACCCCCCGCTAATGAAACCCGCTTGTGCTGGGTCCAGTACTGCGCCGGCCGTGAGCACCTGGTTCATTCGCTCTGCGATAACCCCATTCAAGATTTTCGTCAGGGACTGTTGTAGCGTCACTGGTCGGTAGCTGGTCAGTTCCATGCCCGGCTTTTTCCGTAGGTAGGTGATTATCGAGTGTAGCGCCGTGTCGGGCCACCTGTTCACCCTTCGCCGTCTCGTAAATGACTTGACACTCTCTCTTTGGATTTCGTCGGTCTTGATTAGATACCGATCCTGCTGGAACTGTACCTCCCATCTCTCCGCCTCGTCCTCACTCGTTGTGGCTTTCTTGGTCAGTATCCCAACCCGGCCTGCCGGTCTGTCCGTGTCATGTTCTGTCCATTCCACCCGATCGCCCGCTTCGAGTGGCTCTTCGTTGCCTTTCCGCCGTTCATCTGTGCTCAGGTTTCCGTGGAGGATAGCCGATATGTATGTGCAGACCGCCTTCTTAAGTTCTGGCGATCCGTGTGCGATGTGCCCGTACCGCAGCTGCGATGGTCCTGGACCTGAGTCATCCGCCTTGCCCTGTAGGTAAGCCTCCAGCTCTTCCAGAGTCACGTTCCCCTGCATCGCCCCGTGCCACAACTCTTTAAGTCTTTGCGCGTTCGCTGGATTGCCCCTCTCGATCGGTTGGAACGCGTCCCATATCAGATCCTTCGACGAAGTTCTACCTGTGACTTCCTTTGCCGCTCGTTCTGCCCAATGGCTCATCCTTCGCTTGCCATCTGGTTGCTCGACTACCAGTTCTCGCTTCCATGCTGCCGGTTTCTCAGCTGGCCTCCACCCCATGTGGATCCCTTTCTTCACTCCTGTCGTCCTCTTGTCTCCCTCCGTGGTGTTGTGTCCTAAGTCGTCTCCGTCGCCCTCGGTGTCCTCTCCTATTTGTGCCAGCACCGCTGCTACCCTCGCCTTGGCTTGTTGTGCCCTCTGGTGGGCCACCCTCCGCAACTCCATTGAGAATGGTGAGTAGCCACTTCTGCTCGAGTCCTTTCGAATCTGGTCGTATGTCTCCGCCGTCGTGTCCGCCTTCTCGAACGCCCCTTTGATCATCTCTCCCGTGTCGGCCTCCGCCTCCTTCGGTGTCGGCTTGGTTAGTGCCTTGCCCTTTTCATGGAACTCTGATTCCCACTCCCAGAACTTGAATACTCCCTCTCTTATTTTCGCCCATGTGCTTGCGGGCAGTGGCATCCCCTCCCAGAACTCCTCGTTGCCGTCCACGCCCTCTCGCTGTTGATCGAGCTGCTTCGCCTTTGCCTCGTGTGCGGCCCTGTCTATCCCTAGTGGCTCGAACATCAGTAGGTGTGCTCGTCCGTGGTATCCTGGCTTTGGTGCTATACTGTCGGTCTCGTCGTCGAAGCACGTCGTATACTCCGTCTTGTTGCGGTTGAGACGCCGTGTGTACATTTCCACCGCGCGGCCGAGATACCCTGCATCTGTCACATTTTTCCTCGTCCATTGCCCGGTGACCTCGTCATACTCAGGCCTGGTCACCACCCCTAGCTTCTCCGCGAATACTTTTGGGTACATCTTTCGCCAGAATTCTGCAGTCAGCCCCCGCTTCGTCACCTCGTCCCACATCCCCACCTTATCCACCGTTTGTTGGGCTGCTTCTTTAGCCTCGGCCAATTTATCCACGATACACGCACTGTAGTTATCGGCTACCACACTTTCGAGCGCTATGGCCCATGCTCGTGCGTCATATGTGTGTGCCTTGGCTATCGGCTCCAGCGGCAGACACCCGACTTCTGCCACCCTGGCGATTCGCCGGATTTCCATTAGCTCCGCTGCCCTGGGTGGTGCCTGTGACCAGTCTTCGAGGTGGGACAGCAGCCTGGCCACTACCCCACACCGTCCTCCGACTCCGCCCCCCCTTGTCGCTGTCGGTGTCTGTATAGCTTGCATCAGCGCCGCCATCGCCAGTGCCCCTTTCGCCGCCTCCGCTTTCTCCGCTCGGTCCGTCTCTTTCGCTTGTCGCCTTTCCTGTTGCTTGGAGATTTGCTCTGGCAGGTCCGACTCGTCTGGTGTTAGATGGCACTGCTCCCCGATGCTGCACACGCGGTTGATGACTTTTCCCAGCCTTGCATGTGCCGTTCGTTGCTCTGCTTTATTTGTAGACTTCCTTGTGGCGTCCACCCGCGCCGCGCTGTCTAGCAGGGCCTTCCTTGACATCCCTCGCCCCGTGCTGCGCTTGAATCCGCTATACTGTGTCTCGCTGATGTCCCCCCATTCGATCTTGTATGGACACGCCATCTTGGCCTCGTCCACCCCGCCATCGCCTCTAATCATCATGTCCTTGTCCACTAGCACCCCCACCGCCCGGTGGTCTTTGCCTGCTCGAATCGGTGCGATTCCTGCTCTGAGCGTGGCCTCGACCCATGCCGTGCTACCCCAGATTCCATCTAATCGTGCTCCGTGAAGTGACTTCATGTTCTCTCCCTTGTGCATCGCTGTCTGTGTGTGGGTGATGGCGATGACCTCTGGGTTCTTTATGCGCCACAGGTCCGATAGCCCCAATTCCAGGCACACCTTGACCATGGAGTCTGGGTCGTCGTCGGTCGCCGTTCTTCCGAAGGTGCCGTCGGTGTGTAGCCGATCTCGGTCCGCCGGTACGCTGTTCAGGTCGCCCATCACCATCATCGGTTCCTTGCCCGCTTTGTTCCCAATTGTCCTCAGCCACTTCGCCAGCAGCTGCCGCTCTGCTTTGCCTGGCAATGCATCGCCTGCCTGCAGCTCCTCGTCTGGTGATGCCACCCCGTAGACGACCGCGACGTGAGCCGTTCCATGTGCTTTGTCTGCGAAGTGCAGTGCCATGCCCCTGCCCCTCGGTGCCAGTTCCACGTCAAATCGTGGGTCCAGCTTCTCCTTTAGTTCTTTTGACAGCAGTACCAAGGCCCCCCGGTGTCTCAACGGTGATCCGTCCCCGTTCTCGGCCCATGAGAAGTGTGGTACGACCTCATATCTTGGCTCCGCCCATCTCACCTCGTCGTTCAGCTCTTTAATCCATTCTCGCACTTCTACTTCCCCAGCTTGGCTGATACCCGTCTCCGTGATGGCCATGATGTCCGTTCGATATTCCTGTGCCGTTCTCACCGCCTCTCTCACCTTACTCTTCGCCGTGTACGATATCTTCCCTCCCTTGCCGCTAGGCTCCATGTTGCCGCGAAAATTCGCTGTCATAAAGGACCACCCCTTCTGGCTGCGGGCCACCTGGGTTGTCGCCTCGACCTTCGATCTCGTGGTCGGCACCGTTTCCATCTCCGTGCCGGTCCACGCGAACCATTCCTGGCCCAACTGCACTCGACCCAATGGTCCCATGACCTGCCCTGCCGCTGGGTTCCCGCAAGTGTTCCCGAATTTATCTAGCCAGAAGTCCCCCGCCGCTATGGCCCCCTGCACTTGCCCCGTCGTCGTCATCAGTGCCCCCAGTACCCATCTTTTGAGTCTGGTGAATCGCCCCGCGCGCACGTGGTGGGTGGCCGCCCCGGAGCCTGGTATTTTTGCCGCTGCTTGCGACGGTGGGGCGGTATCGACAGGGCCGGCAGGGGCCTTGCCAGCCGTGTCGGTAGAGGCAGCGCCATCACCGGCAGAGGTGGCAGAGGTAGCAGGACCAACACCAGCAGTAATGGTAATAGCAGCCGCATCAGAGCCAGCAGTGGTGGCAGGAGCAGCGGAAGCAGCACCTGTATCACCAGCAGTAGTAGCAGAGGCAGCATCAGCAACACCAGCCGTAGTGGCAGAGGCGGCGCCGGCTCCAACAGTATTGGCCGAACCAGTCGAGGCCGCCGCATCAGCCGTGGTATCTGACGCAGCACCAGCGGTAGGAACCGAAGCGGCACGAGCACCAGCAGTCTTAGCTGCACCGGCACCAGCTGTAGTATCCGAAGCCGTAGCCCCAGAACCGGCTTTATTGTCAGACGCGGTGCCACCGCCCGCGGTGATATCAGGGCCGGCCGGGGCAGCACCGGCCGTAGTACCCGAGGCAGTCCCATCGGTAGTATCTGATGCAGTTCCAGCACCGGTCGGGGTAGTGGAAGTGGCAGGGCCAGCACCGGCAGTGGTCGCCAAAGCAGCCTCCTCAGAGCCATCTGTAGTGGTAGTGGTAGAGGTAGCCGAAGCAGCACCTATGGCATCCGCGGTAGTAGCCGGAGCGGCGGCAGCACCACGAGCGGCAGTGGCTGAGGCAGCGTCAGCGCCCGCAGTAGTGGCAGAGCCAGCCGAGGCCGCAGCATCCGCGGTTGTAGCAGACGCCGCACCAGCGGCAGGAGCAGAAGCAACACGAGCACCAGCTATAATATCAGCGCCGGCATCTTCTGTAGTTGCCGGGGTATCGGCACCAGAACCCGCCTTAGTAGCAGAAGCAGCGGCGTCAGAGGCCGCCCCCGTAGCACCAGCCGTGATGACCGAAGCAGCCTCCTCAGCCCCAGCAGTAGTGGCCGGGGCTGCGCCGTTGCCTGCAGTAGTGGCAGTTCCAGCGGCTGCCGTAGCCTTGGCCGTGGTATCCGGCGCAGCACCCTCAGTTGGCGCAGAGTCAGCTTGGGCACCGGCGGTAGTCGCCGCCCCAGCACCAGCCGTAGTTGTCGAAGCATCCGCACCCGAACCAGCCTCAGTTGCAGACGCAGTGCCAGCACCGGCCGTATTCGCAGGGCCCGTAGCAGCAGCACCCGCCGTATTAGCGGAAGGTGTCCCAGCCGTCGTGGTAGAAGCCGCGTCAGCACCGGCAGGGTTAGCAGAGGTAGCAGGGCCAGCGCTAGCGGTGGTAGCGAAAGCAGCCGCATCCGAGCCAGCCGTAGTGGCAGAGGTAGTCGAAGCCGCCCCTGTGGCACCCGCCGTATTAGCAGTAGCAGTATCGGCAGCCTCAGCCGTAGTATCAGAAGCAACCCCATCGCCAACAGTGATGCTCGAGCCAGCAGAGGCCGCAGCTTCAGCATTAGTAGCAGACGCAGCACCCTCAGTAGGAGCCGGGGCTGTACGATCACCTGCCGTAGTAGCGGCACCGGCCCCAGCTGTAGCACCCGTGGTATTAGAAAGCTCCGCCTCCGCTGCACCAGCTGTCGTGGCAGAAGCAGCCTCGAGGCCAGCCGTAGTGTCAGATCCAGCAGAGGCCGCAGTATCATCGGTAATAGCAGCACCATTCGTAGTAGTAAAAGCCGTCTCATCTGTGGCATCCGAAGCAGCACCCGCACCGCCTGAGGTCGCCGGGGTATCATAGACAGCATCCGCAGTGGTATCGAAAGC
>Ga0115004_10003646_pt1 | contig 12492 bp, 15 predicted proteins | sample ArcticOcean_MG_C_10_FD_88737 | JGI IMG/M metagenome (GOLD analysis project Ga0115004, IMG submission 88737) | Marine microbial communities from western Arctic Ocean - ArcticOcean_MG_CB11_90 | ecosystem: Environmental > Aquatic > Marine > Oceanic | place: Arctic Ocean: Canada Basin | collected...
CAATCTAACAATAGCAGCTGTATTTTGGGGTATATCTGGTTTATAAAGTACTATATTTATCATTTTTAGTTAATTTATGTGTCACTCTGACCCTAGAAAAACAACAAGATTAGTTTTAATTAAACATTTTATAATAATAAATAATTAATTATGAGCAAACAAGAAGATAAAAAAGACAGAAGAGATTTTCTATTTACCGCTAGCTACACTGTCGGTGCAGTAGGTATAGGTGCAACTATATGGCCACTTATTCATCAAATGAATCCAGATGAGTCAGTTAAAGCATTAGCTACCACGGAAGTTGACATAAGTCAGGTTGAGCCAGGAAAATCAATTACAGTTTTATGGAGAGGAAAGCCGATTTTTATTAAAAGAAGAACACCTGCAGAAATTCAAGAAGCTAAGTCAGTCGTCTTAAGAGACTTACCTGACCCACAAAAAGATGAAGAAAGAGTTAAAGAAGGAAAAAATGAATGGTTAGTCATGGTGGGAGTTTGCACACATTTGGGATGCGTACCTTTAAAAGACAAAGGAGATTTTAATGGTTGGTTCTGTCCATGTCACGGCTCTCACTACGATATTTCAGGAAGAGTTAGAAAAGGACCTGCTCCAAAAAATATGGAAATACCAAAGTATGAATTTGTAGACAACAATACAATTAAGATTGGATAATAAAAATGAGTGAACATGAATATATACCTAGTTCTAAAGCTGGAAAGTGGTTTAACGATAGACTTCCGCTCTTATCTTTGGGTGCACATCTATCGGATTACCCGACCCCAAAAAATTTAAATTATTGGTGGACATTTGGAGGAATACTAACCTTTTGTTTAATCACACAAATAGTTACGGGCATAGTTTTAGCAATGCATTATGTTGCTCACGCAGATCTTGCGTTCGAAAGTGTTGAAAAAATAATGAGAGATGTTAATTATGGCTGGCTCATCAGATACATACATAGCAATGGTGCGTCGATGTTTTTTCTCGCTGTTTATATACATATTTTTAGATCTTTATTTTTTGGTTCATTCAAGTCTCCAAGAGAATTGATTTGGATTATTGGAATGTTAATTTATATTTTAATGATGGCAGCAGCTTTTATGGGCTATGTACTGCCGTGGGGGCAGATGAGTTTTTGGGGCGCAACAGTTATTACTAATTTATTTAGCGCCATCCCTTTAGTTGGAGAAAGTGTAGTTACATGGTTGTGGGGAGGTTACTCTGTTGACAATCCTACTCTTACTCGTTTTTTTAGTCTTCATTATTTAATTCCTTTTCTAATATTAGGTTTAGTAGTTTTGCATATATGGGCATTACACATACCTGGAAATAACAACCCTGTTGGTATAGATATTAAAAAACCTTCAAAGGACACAGTGCCTTTTCATCCCTACATTACAGTGAAAGATATCTTTGCTTTGTTAATGTTCATGATTATTTTTGCTGGTTTCGTATTCTTCTCTCCAAATGTTTTAGGACATGCGGATAATTATATTCCAGCTAACCCACTTGTTACACCAGCTCACATTGTTCCTGAATGGTATTTGCTACCATTCTATGCGATTTTAAGATCTGTTCCAGATAAATTAGGTGGTGTAATATTAATGTTTGGAGCATTGTTTGTGCTAATAATTTTACCTTGGCTTGACACTAGTAAGGTTAGATCTGCAGTATTTAGACCTATGTATCGACAGTTTTTTTGGATTTTTGTAGTTGACGTGCTTGCTCTTGGATATTTGGGCGCAATGCCGGCAGAAGGTATTTATTTATTTTTGGCTAGAATAACGACTATTTATTACTTCCTCCACTTTATTGTTATCTTGCCAGCCCTAGGGTTTTTTGAGAAAACAGATCCATTACCAGCAAGCATTTCAGAACCTGTTCTAACAGGTGGCTTTAGCACTGTATCAGCCAGGTCAGATAAAATAATTAATGAAAAAAAATAACCTTATACATTTATTGGTAATTATTTTGATAACAAATTTATTTTGTGGAAAAGCATATTCCGCAAGTAAAGATTTATTAAAAATTGACTGGAGTTTTGCAGGTATAACAGGCAAATTTGAAAGAGACTCTCTACAAAGAGGTTATCAAGTCTATAAAGAAGTTTGTGCCTCATGCCATTCAATGCAATATCTAAGTTATCGAAATTTAGGTCAAAAGGGTGGGCCTGAATTTACTTTAGAAGAAGTTAAAGCTATTGCTGCAAGTTATGAGGTTGAAGATGGACCAAACAACGACGGAGACATGTTTACAAGACCCGCAAGACCTTCAGATCATTTCGTAAACCCATATCCTAATGTAAACGCAGCAATTGTATCTAATGGAGGTGCTTACCCCCCTGACATGTCTGTATTAGTTAAAGCAAGACCAGGTGGAGCCAATTATATTTATTCTGTGTTAATGGGTTACGAAGAAAAACCCGCTGACTTTGATTTAGATGACGGTGTTTATTATAATAAATATATGGATGGCAATAAGATAAAGATGCCAAGTCCTTTATCAGATGATTTAATAGAATACACAGATGGAACTAATGCCACACAAGCTCAAATGGCGAAAGATGTCACAGCATTTCTTACATGGGCCGCTGAACCACATTTAGAAGCAAGACATAGAACGGGAACTAAGGTAATTATCTACCTAATAATATTGGCAACACTTGTTTATTTTAGTATGAAGAAGATATGGTCAAGGGTTGACGCGGAAAAATAATACATCGCCATCTTTAACAACATAATCCTTTCCTTCTATTCTTAATTTACCATTCTCTTTACACTTCTCAGAACTACCGTATTTAATAAAATCATCACAAGAAACTGCCTCAGCCCTTATGAAATTTTTTTCAAAATCCGTATGTATTACGGCTGCTGCTCGAGGAGCTAAAGTATTTTTTTTAATAGTCCAAGCTCTACTTTCCTCAGGACCTGATGTAAAATAAGTATCTAGATTTAATAAATCATATCCTTCTCTAATTAATTTAATTAATCCGGTTTTACCTAGACCAATTTCCCTCATGAATGTTTCTCTTTCCTCGTTATCTAGACCCATAATTTGATCTTCTATATCAGCACAAATAATTACTACTTTTTCATTTAAAAATTCGCTTTTAACAAGTTCAGTATATTTGTTTCCTTTTGCAAGGCTTTCTTCATCTACGTTGCAAACTATAATTTTAGGCTTAAGGCTGAGTAGTCCTAGTTGGTTTAAAATTTTTATTTCTTCCCCATCATGTGAACTTAAGTCTTCTTCACCTTTATTTAATAATTCTAACTTCTTTTCTAAAGCCTGTATTTCTTTAGGGATTAATAATTTTTTTTTTCCTTTTTCCAATTTTTTTTGAATTATATCTATATCTGACAAAAGAATTTCTGTTTTTATAGTCTCTAAATCATCCAAGGGACTAATTTTGGAATTTACATGAGTAATTTCAGCAGAATCAAAACATCGCACTAGATGAATAATTGCATCTACTTCTCTAATGTGGGAAAGAAATTTATTCCCTAAACCCTCACCTTTAGAAGCTCCTTTAACTAAACCTGCAATATCAACAAAAGTTATATTAGTAAAAATTTTTTTTTTTGAGTTCGATAGTTTGGCTAAATGATCAAGTCTTTCATCTGGTACATCAACTATCCCAATATTTGGATCTATTGTACAAAAGGGAAAGTTTGCGGCTTCCGCATTTTTCGAAGCTGTTAAAGCATTAAATAGAGTCGATTTACCCACGTTAGGCAAGCCTACAATTCCACACTTAAAGCCCATTTAGATCAACGTTAGAAGATTAGAGTTAACTTTGCTTGAGAATAAATCAATTTTTTTTTCTAATAGAGTCGGAAGTAATTTAACTATATTTTCAGCTATTTCCTTAATTTGATCTTCTTCATCTTCTTTAAAATCTTCAAGAACATGATTATTTACTTTTTTTTTATTTTTAGGATGCCCAATGCCAATTCTAACTCTAGAATAATCTTTACCAATAAATTTATCAATAGATTCAATTCCATGATGACCAGCGCTGCTTCCAGCAAATTTTGCTTTTATTTTTCCAAAATCAATATCTAAGTCATCATGAAAAACAATCACGTCTTTAGCGTCAATCTTAAAATAATCTATTAGTTCTTTAATTGCTGTTCCTGAATTATTCATGAAAGTTAAAGGTTTTATCGCATACACCTTTTGTTCACTAATAATTCCAGTAGTAAGCAATCCTTTGAATTTAGGTTTTTGTTTAGATAGTTTAAAATATGAATTTATCACATCAATAATTCTAAAGCCAATGTTGTGTCGATTATTGATGTCCTTAGGTCCTGGATTTCCCAAGCCAACGAGTAGTAACATATTTATCTATTTTTTTTCAGGCTGTTTTTTATCTGTAGCTGTAGCTTTAGCTTTGTCGTCTTTTTTAAGTGCTTCACCTTCTTTAGTTTCAGCAGGTTTAGCTCCTTCAGCACTAGCTGCTGTAGCCTCAGCACCCTCAGTACCCTCTGCCGTCTCATCTTCAGCAGGTTTTTCCGGTTCTTTCATGACCGTAGGTGCAGCCACTGTTGCAATAACAAAGTCCCTACCAGTAATTGTAGGTGTTACATTTTCTGGAAGTTTAATGGAAGATATCTTAATACTGGTACCAATTTCTAAACCCTTTAAATCAACAATAATCTCTTCTGGAATATTTTCTGCTGGGCATTTAAGCTCAACTTTTCTTCTTACTATGTTTAAAACCCCGCCAACTTTTAAACCTGGACAATCACTATTGTTAATAAATTTTACAGGAATTTCAAGAATAATTTTTGTTCCAGGAACAACCCTCATGAAATCGATATGAATAGGTTCATCAGAGATTACATTATAAGCGACATCTCTTGGAATTACTTTTAATTTATTTCCATCTAAATCAAGATCAAGAACCGAAGAAAGAAAAGATTCAGAATTTAAAATATTTTTAATAAGTTTTTTTTCAACAGAAATTTTGGCGTTAAGATCTTTTCCTCCGTATAATATGCCAGGTATAAACCCACTATCTCTCAGTCTGTTCAACTGACCAGATGTAATAGTTTCTCTTTTAGTTGCTTTTAAATTATTCATGTTTTTATTTGGATTAGCTATTTAACTCAAGTTAGTTAATAAAACAAGTATTAATTGAATAAATCAGACACAGAAGTAGAGTTTGATATTCTATTTATTGCCTCTGCCATAAGAGGTGCTATAGAAATCACCTCAATTTTACTATTATTTTTTATTTTTAAAGAATTATCTATGGAATCTGTAATAATTAATTTTTTAATTTTAGATTTTTTTATTTTTTCAGCAGCTTCACCACTTAAAACGGCATGTGTAATAAAAACATAAACGTCAAGCGCCCCTGCTTTTTTAAGAGCCTCCACAGCATTAACAATTGTTCCACCGCTATCAATAATATCGTCAACTATAACGCAAGTTTTTCCTCTAACATCTCCAATGATATTCATAACTTTTGATTTGCCCGGCTCTGGTCTCCTCTTGTCTATAATTGCCAAATCAGCTTTTATTTTAGTTGCCAATCCTCTAGTTCTTTGAACCCCACCAATATCAGGTGAAACACATATCAATTTTTTAGATTTAAATTTTTTTTTAATATATCTCGCAAACAAAGGTGTTGTGAATAAATTATCTACAGGTATATCAAAAAATCCTTGTATCTGCCCAGCATGCAGATCAACCGTGACTATTCTATTCGCGCCAGCATTAGTAATTAAATTAGAAACAACTTTTGCAGATATAGAAGTCCTTGGAGCAACTTTTCTGTCTTGCCTAGCGTAACCGAAGTAAGGTATCACAGCAGTAATGTTTTTTGCTGAGGATCTTCTCAAAGCATCAATGCACAAAAGTAATTCCATGATATTATCATTTGCAGGTGTTGAAGTTGATTGTATTACAAAAACACTATTTCCTCTTATATTTTCATTTATTTCTATATAGATTTCTCCATCAGCGAATCTTTTAATATTTGTGTTAATTAGCTTCAGCTTAAGCTGTTTGGAAATTTGCTTACATAATCTAGGATTACTAGTTCCAGATAAAATTTTCATGAAGATGATATATTTATACAGTTAAACATATATATTTTCAAACAAATTAATCATTAATTAAGCTTATAACAGAAATACATCTACCGTAGTCTTTTTCACCTACTTGTTTGGATCTACGAAAGCTAAAAAATTTTTTATCTTCTGAAAAGGTATCAAAATCAATATTTTCAATATGATTTATTTCAAATTCTTCTAATTTTGAATTTACATATTTTCTTAAGTCGAAGAGGAATTTATTTCTTGTCGAGTGTAGAAAAAAACTTTCATTGTTTTTTGACTCTTGAATAAACTTGGTAAAAAATTCTGGCCCAACCTCATAATTATCTACGCCTATGCACGGCCCAATCGCTACATTAATTTTACTATTTTTACTTATATTAATAATCTCATTTAACGTATTTTTTATAATTCCACTAACTGCTCCTTTCCAACCTGCATGAATACAAGCAATAATTTGATTAACTTCATCGTAAATTAATATAGGCACACAGTCAGCCGTAAGAACTGAAATAGCAATATTTTTTTGATTTGTAATTAAAGCATCAGCATTAAATTTCTGAACATGCTTAGTTTTTTCGTCAACAATCGCTACTTTATTGCTGTGAGACTGATTCATCAAAACTAAATTTTTTGGTCTGATACTCATTTTTTTTGAAACTATATCTAAATTTTCTAAAACATTTTTTTTTTCATCATCCGAGCCTAACCCACAATTTAAGCTGCTATAAATTCCCTTTGAAACTCCATTTTTTTTTGAAAAAAAACAGTGGTTAATATTTTTAAATTCTTTAAGTTTTTTTGAAAAAAACATCAAATAAAACCTGTAGAGTATCTTTTTTTTAATTTAAAAGTAAAAATTACCTTAAATAATTTTCCCATTTGCTTTTGGCCCAGAAGTCTCTGAAGCTGATAATAAATTTCTGACTTATCTTTAAAATTCATTTTTTTGCTTAACATTTCTGCCCTATTAAGAATTCCTATTTTCTTCAAAAAGAATTCTTGAGTAACTACATTCTGTATTTTAAGCTTTTTCTTTTTAAAATAATTTCTTAATAAACTAAAATTTACTAAGGAAGTTATGTCAGCATCTCCAATATTATCAAACAGCTTATTTTTTTTATGTTTTTTTACTGACTGTAAAGTGTCATTATTTTTCTGTTTTAGGAAACCATAATCAATTAATAGTAAGCCTCCATTTAATCTTTTAATAGTATTTGTAATTAAGTCTAATTCCTTAAAACCCTGTTTTGGAAACTCAATAAAAGAATTATTTTTAATAAGATCAAATTTTTTTAATTCTTTTATAGTTTTTAATTTAGTTTTTTTAAAGAAGGTTTTAATTTTTGAATTATTATCTAGTTTTACATATTTTTCATACAGTATATTATGAAATTTTTTATATTGTTTGATAGGAATTGCGTCAAAAAATTCATTTCCTAAAAATATAACTGGTCCAGATTTGACATTATTGAAGTGTTTTATCCATTTTACTTTTTCACTGTAAAGATTTTTTTTTTGTAAATTTTTTAAAGTTGTACTCTTTTCATATAAAAAAATATTTGTGGCCTTAAAGAAGTTAGGAAATTTCCTAAATACCCTAATTAGAGTAGAGCACATTTTGCCACTACCTGGCCCAAGCTCAACAATGTTAAATTTTACTGGTTCGCCTAAATGTTTCCATAAAGCAACAACCCACAAGGCAAGGACTTCACTAAATAGATATGAAATTTCAGGGGAGGTAATGAAATCTCCATATTTACCAAAAGGAATTTTCTTAGAGTAATAACCATAATTTTTATTGTACAACACATTTGCAACAAACTTATCAATCGGAATTTTTTTTGATTTAAGAAAATATTTATTAGATTTCATTATTTTTTATCTTTATAAAGATAAATAGCCCACCTAAAATCATAATAAAACTTAAAAGAGAACCCATACTAATCAAATTAAAAAGATAGCCAATTTGAACGTCAGGCTCTCTAAATTGCTCGGCTATAACTCTAAACATGCCATACAAAATCATGAATAAACTCGAACACAAACCTATTCTAATATTTTTTTTTAAAACTACAGTAATTAAAATGGAAAAAAGAATAATTCCCTCTAGAATAGCTTCGTATAACTGAGAAGGATGTCTTGGTATCATATCTATTTTAGGAAAAATAACCGACCAGATAAAATTACTTGGTTTCCCATAAAGTTCACTATTTATAAAATTTGCAATTCTTCCAAAGAAAATGCCTAAAGGTGCAACACTAGCAATAATGTCTAAAAAAAAAAATGTATTAATTTTAATTTTTTTTGAAAATAAATATGTTCCTATTATTACCCCTATAAAAGCCCCGTGAAAAGACATGCCTCCCTCCCAGATTTTAAAAATATCGATAGGATTGTTTAGATAATAAGAAAAGTTATAAAAAAAAATATATCCAATTCTACCACCCAATATTATTGAGACTATTATATAACTAATTAAGTCATCAAAAAGATTAACATCAAAGACAACAATTTTATTTTTAATTTTAAAATAAATTATTTGCTTTGCTACCCACCAACCAATTAAGATTCCAAAGATATAAGCAAGTGAATACCATCTAATTTCAAAAAAACCGAAACTGATTAAAATAGGGTCTAAATCATTGATAAACATAATAAAATTTATATCATAATTGATATTATTTTTCTTATCAATTAAGATTAAGCGTGAAAAATTCAGAAAAAGTTTTAAAAGTTCTATCTAATTTTATCGAAACTGGGATCTTGACATCTCAAGACGCAAAAAAAGAATTAATTACTAATTTAAAATTTAAACGAGATACTTTAATCGATAAACTTCAACTTGTATCAAGAGAAGAATTTAATATTCTAAAAAAAATAATTGAAAAGCAACAAAAACAAATAAATTTAATAAAAAAAAATAAAAAAAAACTACAAAGGTAATGAAATTTTAACTTGTAATCCTTTATATTTACTCTCATTCAGTTCAATATTTCCACCGTGCGATTTAACAATGTCCTCTGCAATTGACATGCCGAGCCCAACTCCAGAACGATTTAGATTTCTACTTTCATCAATCCGATAAAAAGGTTTAAAAACATTTTTATATTGATTAATGGGTATCCCAGGACCATCATCCTCAATAAAAATATTTACCCAATTAACTGATACAGTTACGCTGACGTAAACATTTTTTGCATAATTTAAACCATTCTCAATAATATTATTAAAGCAACGTTTCAAAGAATTTTTTCTGGCTATAAAAGTTATTTCATTCGAAATATTAAAATGTAAATTTTTATTATTTTTTTCATCAATAATTAATTGAAAAAGTTTATTAATATTAGTTGCCACAGATTCCTCTTGTATTTGTGATTTTGCAAATTGAAGATAGGAATTGAGCATATTTTCCATTTCGTCAATATCTTTTGACATTTTTATAGAAATATTTTTTTGACTTAACATAGCTAATTGCAATTTTAATCTCGTTAATGGTGTTCTAAGATCATGACTAATTCCTGACAACATTTCAGCTCTTTGTTTTAAATGTCGGGTAATTCTTTTTGCCATTCGATCGAATTCATAAGCAGCTTTTCTAATTTCTGACGCACCTGAAGGTCTAATACCACTTACAAAGTCTCCTTTACCAAATCTTTCAGCTGCCCTAGATAAATTTACAATTGGTTTTGTCTGGTTTTTTAGAAAAATTATAGCAATAGAAATTAGTAATAGTGAAGGCAATGTTATCCATAAGATAAATAGTCTTATGGACGAAGGAGCTATTCTTTCTTTGGGGAATAGAACCTGAATAATTTTATCATTAGAATTTACTTTAATTTCTACAATATTTTTTTGACCAATGGTGTCAAACCAATAATTTGAACTTCCAAACACACTCTTTAATTCACGCCTTAAAGACCTGTCAATTGGACTATACTTTCTCTCTTTACTTACAATCGGTAGTTTTTCATTTTTTACATTAATAACAAAATCAAAATTATATTTAAATTGTTCTGTGAGATAATTTATTTGTTCCTGATCCTCACCAGTATAAATATCTGATAAAGTTTTTATTTCCCCAACTAAAGATCTAGTCAATCCTTTATTTGACTTAATCCAAATACTGTCAAAAAAAACTATAGTTATTATAATTTGCAAAATAATAGTAGGTGCTGCAACTATTATTAACGACCTATAAAATAATCCAGTAGGAAGAATTTTCTTTAAAAGACTATTTAATCCAAAGGACATAACCTGAACCTCTTATTGTTTGTAAGTATTTTGGACTTTTAGGGTCGACCTCTATTTTTTGTCTTAGTCTAGTAATCATTACATCAACAGATCTTTCCTGGATAATATTCGATATTTGTCCAATTTGTGATCTAGAATAGGGTTTTCCTGGATTAGCCAACATTTCAAGTAAAATTTTTTTTTCTGTATTATTAATTTTATTAGTTTTGTGTCTTAGCATAATAGACATTTTATTTAAATCAATTCTAGCATCACCAATTCTACTAATTTTATTAAGATCAATCTTATTATTTTTTTTTATAATATTTTTGATTCTCAATAAAAGCTCTTTAGGCTCAAATGGTTTACTCAAATAATCATCAGCACCAAGTTCTAGCCCTTTTATTCTATTTTCAACTTCCCCTTTTGCTGTCAGAAGGATAATTGGTACGTCAGAATTTTTTTTTATTTCCTCGGTTAGTTCAAAACCATCTTGTCCAGGCATCATTACATCTAAGATTATTAAATCAAATTTAAAATGTTTTAGTCTAATTTTAGCTTCTTCAGCACTATTCCCAGTTGAAACTATAAATCCTTTTTCATTTAGATATTCTTTTACCAGTTCCCTAATTCTATCATCGTCATCAACTACTAAAATATGGTATTTAATTTTATCCATTTATAATTCTATTTAATACTTCTTTAAATTTTATTACAGATTCAGGCCCAGAGTCTCTTAAGGCATTAAAAATTCTTTTTTTTTGTATTTCATATATTTTATCAAAAAAAATTTTCCCTTCTCTATCTAAAAAAAGATTTTTTTTTCTTGTATCCTCTTTATCTTTAACCTGTTTTATCATTTTTGAATTCAGTAGATCTCTTAAAACTCTATTTAAGCTTTGCTTTGTTATTTTGAGCTGATACATCAGTTTACTTAAACACGTACCAGGATTTCTTTCTATTAAATTTAAAGCCCTTAGGTGCGCAGGACCAAATAAATTTTTGGCTAATATTTTTTTTGGATCCGACAAGGTCTCTCGATAGGCATAAAAAAGCAATTGGATGAAATCTTTAATTTGCTCATCTTTTAAATAAAGTAAATCTTTCATAATTGGTAAGTTATATTGACTTATTGTAATAAGAAATATACTTTTATTTAACAAAAAAATCGGCATATTCTAATTTTATGGAAACTATCCCTTACGATAAAAGATCAGGAAAAATCTGGTTTAATGGCAAAAATGTTGATTGGTCAGAAGCTCAAGTGCATCTTTTAAGTCACGGACTTCATTATGCTAGCTGCGTTTTTGAAGGTTTAAGAGTTTACAACGGAGAGATTTTTAAACTGCAAGAACATACGGAGAGATTGTTTTATTCTGCAAAAAGAATGGGGATGAAAGTTCCTTATACCACAGATGAAATTAACAAAGCATCAAGAGAGATAGTTGGTATTCAAAAAACTGAAAATGGTTATATCAGACCAGTAATTTGGCGGGGTAGTGAAATGATGGCGATTTCAGCACAAAAAAATAAAATTAATGTTGGAATAGCTACCTGGGAATGGGGGTCATATTTTGATCCAAAACTTAAAACTGAAGGAATAAGATTAAATATTTCTTCATGGAAAAAACCATCTCCAGATTCTATACCTTGGGACACAAAAGCATCAGGCCTGTATATGATTAATACACTTTCAAAACATGAGGCAGAAGCTAAAGGTTACGTAGATTCTTTGATGCTAGATTATCAAGGTAATGTAGCTGAAGCAACTGGTGCAAATATTTTTTTTAAAAATTCTGTGGGTGAATTACACACACCAATTCCGGATTCTTTTTTAGATGGAATTACAAGAAGATGTATAATTGATATTGCAAAATCTAAAGGCATTAAAGTAGTAGAGAGAAAAATAAAGCCAGAAGAAATCTGTGATTTCATAGGCTGTTTCTTAACCGGATCTGCTGCCGAGGTTACACCTGTAGCAAGTATAGATAAATATAATTTTAAGGTTTGCAGTGTAATTACCGATCTTTCTGAAAGCTATCAAGAGATAGTAAGAAGAAAAAAAAATGCAGCCTAATTTTTTTTAGCAACAATCAATACTGACCAAGCAAGATTTTTAAAAAACTTAATTTTAAAAAAATAACTATCTAATTTAGAAATTATTTTAAATATTAATGATTTTTTTGGGTTCCTG
>Ga0115004_10003648_pt1 | contig 12487 bp, 14 predicted proteins | sample ArcticOcean_MG_C_10_FD_88737 | JGI IMG/M metagenome (GOLD analysis project Ga0115004, IMG submission 88737) | Marine microbial communities from western Arctic Ocean - ArcticOcean_MG_CB11_90 | ecosystem: Environmental > Aquatic > Marine > Oceanic | place: Arctic Ocean: Canada Basin | collected...
TATTTTTTTTGATTGAAAGTCTTCAGTTCTTATTCTTTTCTTACCCAATTCAACTATTCTTAATACCTTAGTGATCAATCAGATTTAAATCTTTATGAAGATTAGAATATTACTTGTTGAGGATGATACAAGTCTTGGATTTATTATCAGTGATCAACTCAAATCAGATGGATATCATGTGACTTTATGTCTCGATGGTGCAGAGGGCTTTAAACGCTTTAATGAAGAGCACTTTCACCTGTGTATTTTTGATGTTATGATGCCTAAAAAAGATGGGTTTATCTTAGCTAGTGATATAAGGAAAATTAATACTGAGATTCCAATATTATTTTTGACTGCGAAATCTAACGATGCAGATAAAGTGCAAGGATTTAAATCAGGCGGAGATGATTATTTAACGAAGCCATTTAATGTTGAGGAGTTGGAATTGCGTGTTGCAGCCTTGTTGCGTCGTGTCAATATTACTTTGGAATCAAAAGATGAATCAAAATATCAAATTGGAGAATACACATTTGACACTGTTAACTTTAACTTGAAGCATCCATTTTTTGAGAAAAACTTAACAAATAAAGAAGCTCAAATACTAAAAATACTTTGTAAATTTATGAACCAAGTAGTAGCAAGAGATATAGTACTTACTGGGGTTTGGGGGCAAGATGATTACTTTGTTGGAAGAAGCTTGGATGTTTTTATTACTAAACTTAGAAAGTATCTAAAAGAGGATGAAAATATTCAGATTGCAAACATTCATGGGATAGGTTTTAAATTAGAAGTACAAGACTAGGTGGACCAATATATTTTACATCTCGAAACGGCAACGAAAGTTTGTTCTGTAGCCCTATCAAAAAATGGATCATTAGTATCTGTTAAAGAAACGCAAGAAGACGGGTATGCTCATGGAGAAAACTTAAACGTGTTCATACAAGATGTTCTTGCACAGGCAAAGATTACAATCAAGGAATTGACTGCGATATCAGTTGCCTCTGGTCCTGGTTCATATACAGGATTGAGAATAGGCGCTGCTACAGCAAAAAGCCTGTGCTATTCAATAGGTATTCCTCTAATAGCAGTAGATGCTTTAACAAGCTTGGCTGAAATTGCTCTGCTAAAACATTTTAACATCAACCTTTGTGCTTTAATTGATGCTCGTAGAATGGAGGTCTATAATCTAATTCTAGATAGGAATTTAGATTCGCAGAAAACTATTACTGCGGATGTAATTGACGAGAATTCTTACGAAGAATATCTTCCTTTTGTTTACTTCGGTGATGGCGCTCAGAAACTTGAAGAAATTTGGAAGGGAAGAGATTGTCTCTTGGACTCAACAATAAAATCTTCTGCAATAGGTCAAGTTCGCTTAGCTTTTTTTAAATTTCAGAACAATGAGTTTGAAGATGTAGCTTACTGGGAACCGTTCTACTTAAAAGATTTTATTGCTGGTAAAAAGGCTAAATAATTTAAGCTCGTTTCGAAACTCTAAATGGTTATTTTGCATTGGTTAAAGATTAGACGAAAACTAGAAAATGAAATTGTCAGAAAAGATTATTAAAGTAAAAAGACCATATGTAATTGCAGGTCCATGCAGTGCTGAATCAGAAGAGCAAGTAATGACCGTCTGTAGAGAGATTGCAGCGAATAATTCTGCTCAAATGCTACGTGCAGGGATTTGGAAGCCTAGGACAAGACCTGATAGTTTTGAAGGCGTTGGGCAAAATGCACTTCCTTGGATTGTAAATGCGGGGAAAGAAACACGACTTCCAACTACTGTTGAGGTGGCTAATAAAATACATGCTGAGCAGGCATTGAAAGCCGGTGTTGATGTTCTTTGGATTGGTGCTAGAACAACGGTAAATCCTTTTGCGGTACAAGAAATTGCAGATGCTTTGCGAGGAACCGGAATTCCAGTAATGATTAAAAACCCAGTGAATCCTGATGTTCAACTGTGGATGGGAGCTTTTGAACGCTTTTCTAAGGTTGGACTAACAGATTTGAGCGCAATTCATCGTGGTTTTTCTGTCTATAATCATCCTAAATATCGCAATGTTCCAAATTGGGAATTACCAATTTTATTGAAGGAAAACATGCCCGAAATCCCTATTATATGTGATCCTTCTCATATAACTGGAAATAGAGAATTACTTTTTGAAATAAGCCAGAAAGCAATGGATTTGAACTTTGAAGGATTGATGATTGAAACACATCCAAATCCAGATAAGGCATGGTCTGATGCTCTTCAGCAAGTAACGCCTGAACGGTTGAAAGTAATTTTAGAGGGCTTAGTTCTGCGTACTCAAGAGCTAAATATTGATGTTGCCTATAGAATCGATGAAATCCGAACAAAGGTAAGTACGATTGATGATGCTATTTTTGATCTATTGAGTGAGCGCATGCTAATCTCAGAAACTGTAGGTAAATTGAAGAGAGAAAATAATATCACGATTCTTCAACAAGAGCATTGGAGTAATATTATTCAGAAGCGTTTAGAAACAAGTGAAGAGTATAATTTAACACGACAATTTGTAAGACAATTAATGGATGCGATTCATCAAGAATCGATTCGTCATCAAACGGCTGTTATGAACCCTTCAAAAAAAGAAGAATGATTCAGTTTATAAGAAACACCAAGTTGAAAGGGAATATTTCAATTCCATCATCAAAAAGTGATGGACAACGTGCTTTATTATCTGCAGCGTTCAGCCCAGGAATAGCTATCATTAATAATCTCGGATCAAGCGATGATGAACGTGTAATGCTTCTTAATATTGAGATACTTGGAGCTAAAGTAAAGTGGATTTCAACGAATGAATTAAAGATTACGGGAATTGAGAAGTTTCCTGAATATTTAGAATTAGATGTGGGAGAAAGTGGTCTTGGATTAAGACTGTTGAGCGGAGTTTGTGCAACACAAAAGGGAATACATTCTATTAACGGAAAAGGAACTTTATTGGATAGAGATCAGTCTTTTTTCGAACGAAATTTAAACAAATATGGCGCGGAAATATCATCGAATAACGGAATGCTACCACTGGTATTTAAAGGCTCAATTAATACTGATGAGATTGAAGTTGATGGATCAGAATCCTCTCAATATATTTCAGGATTATTAATAGGACTAGCACTATGTTTTCGGAGCAAAAAGTTAAGGGTGAATCTCCTGAATAGCAACCCTTACGTTGACATGACCTTAGATACAATGAATCATTTTGGGGTGTATGTTGAAAATGATAATTACACGACATTCACGTTGAATGGTGATGATAAATTTAGCGCTTGTAAGTATAACGTAGAATCTGACTGGAGTTCTGCAAGCTATTGGTTTGCTGCTGCTGCAATTGGTGCTACAATTACAATTTCTGGATTAAATATTAAAAGTAAACAAGCGGATATTCGTTTTTTAGAAGCATTAAAATTAGCTGGTTGTACCGTCGATTGTACTGTCGATTCATTTAGCATTACTTCGAACCAGCTAAGCGGGTTTTGCTTTGATGCTACAGATTGCCCTGACTTATTTCCTGCATTGGTTGTTTTAGCTTCAAAATGTAATGGAACAACTAAAATTTCAGGAGTTGAACGTTTAGTTAATAAAGAGAGTAATCGAGGGCTTGCGCTTCAGCAAGAGTTTGGTAAACTTGGAGTTAACATCCAGTTGAACGATGGGGTGATGATTATTGAAGGTAATTCTATCTTAAAAAGTGCTAGAGTGAACTCTAATTATGATCATCGCATTGCAATGAGTCTAGGTATTATTGGCACTACTATTTCTGGAGGTATCGAAATCGAAAATGCGGAAGCAGTTACCAAAAGCTATCCAGAATTCTGGGAGCATTTAGCTCATTTATCGGTGGGTTAATTCTGCTATTACTTCTGCATGTTGAGGGAATAACACAGTAAACTCTTTGCGTGTTGGCAATACAAAATCACTAAAATCAAACCCTGGGGAAACAGTACATCCTAATAGAGAAAAGGATGCTTCATCTTTTACGCGGGATGCAAACCAACAACCTCCCGGAACAACATATTGAGGATGCTCACCATTAGAAAAGTCTTTCCCAATAATAATTATTGAATGCTTTCCTTTAGGGGAGATCATATGTAATTCAATTGCAGCCCCATCATAGTGATGCCACATCTCATCCGATTTGATCTTGTGAAATGCGGAGAAGGTACCTTTCGTTAACATGAAGTAGATCGCGGTACAAAAGCTTCTGTCGCCATCAAAACCATTTAACGTCGAACTTTCAATACTTCCTTCACTTCGATAGGTTTCTTTGTAAAACCCACCTTCTGGGTGAGGAATTAGCTCTAACTCGTTTATTATTTGTTCAACATGGGTCATTCTAATCTTCTGTTATAAAGTGCCAATCTTTTACTGCTTTGAAACGTTTCCTTGCTTCTGTATTTGAAGGATGTTGTAATAATGATTCTACAGAAACTTCCGGTAAAAATTCATTCGCTAAATCTTCTCGAACATAAATAAAATTGAATCCTAATTCATTCGCTCCAACCAATCTATAGCCTTTTTTCTTAGCTAACTTTGTCATTGCAACTGGTGAAGCACCATGATAAGTATTATGTTTACCAGGATAGAAGTATTCTGAATCGTAAGGCACTATAATATCATTCAATCCAAATTCGTTATGTGTTTCTATAATGACTACCTGTGGAGAAACGATATCAATTGCTTTCCATACCCAATAATCATTCCCATCAATATCGATTGATAACAAACCAATATCGCCCTTCAAACCTCCATCTTCTATTAATTTATTGATATTCTCGGCCGTAATAAATGCTTGCTTAAAACTAGGCACTTTCGACTTTGGGTTTCTATGTTTTTTATAGAAATAGCGTCCACGGTTTAGTGCCTTTTCATTTCCATCTAGGTACAAACCTGTAAAATCATGATTGTAATATAAGTTAGCTGAATTACTATTGATACCATCATCCGCGCCAAATTCAATGAATGTCTTATATTTCATTCCAATAATTGAAAAAATATAAAGCAATAAACCATCTTCTTCAAATTGAGAAAATAATTTAAATCCAGATTCGGTAATATTGGGCAGTTTCTCTTCTAATAGACACTCACGATAGTATCTGACTAATTCTTCCTGTTCCTTTCGAATCTCAGGTTTGAATCGTTTCTTCACCTTATAGTATTTAAGGTACTTTTTAAGTATGTGTTTTAGTCCATTATTCATTTGAGATGCCAAAAATAGATAATATCTATTGAACAGAATGCTTTTTTTAGGTCCTTATTTAATCCTAAACCATCAAATAGATGAGTTGAGGGGGGTTAAAGTTTACCTGTCCCTTGACAGAACTAATATAATATAAAACAGATGGCAGTTAATTTCTAAAACGTTAACACTATTACTGATGTGTATTATACCGAAGGATTATTTCATTTGTGAATGCAGTTTCAAATTTCAATCTTTGTGATAAAGATAAACAGTATGACAATAAAAGATACAATTGGGGCAGTAGAGAAATTTCACGATGCTTTTGGAATTAAAAACAATCATGAGCCAACAGCTGTGATTAGCGAAGCAGATTATACGCTACGGTACAAACTGATGGCTGAAGAAAATGAAGAGTACTTAGATGCCGCTAAAGATGGAGATTTAATAGAAATTGCAGATGCTTTAGGGGATCAGTTGTATATTCTTTGTGGCACCATCCTTAAGCATGGGATGCAGCATAAAATTACTGAAGTCTTTGAAGAAATTCAACGATCAAACATGTCTAAGCTGGATAAAGCTGGTAATGCTATTTATCGTGAAGATGGTAAAATATTAAAGTCTGAGTTATATTTTAAGCCAAATATTCAAAGTATTCTTGATAAATAATATGGCTACGCATAACCTTCGTGTATATGGAATCATTTTCAATGATAAAGATGAGGTATTGGTTTCTGATGAGTTTCGGTTTGGAAGCGCATTCACAAAATTTCCAGGTGGGGGATTGGAATGGGGGGAAGGAACCCAGGATTGTTTAGCACGAGAAATTAAAGAAGAACTTAGTTTAAAATGTGTTGTTGGTGATCTATTTTATGTGAACGGTTTTTTCCAACAATCCGCATTTAGAAAAGACAATCAATTAACTAGCTTCTATTATTTTGTGAACGAAATTGACATCAGTAAAGTCCCAATAACCAATCATATTATTCCATTGACAGAAGAAGGAGAAAATTTCCGTTGGATATCTCGTACTGAAATTTGTGCAGATCAGATGACATTTCCAATCGATAAGAAAGTCGCCGATTTACTTCGTTTTTAGCAGGGGATTTTTTTCAACTTTGTATTATCTAAATGTCTAGTTGCATCACGCTTTGTCTTCTTTTCAAAGTTTTTATTGATTGCGTCTTCAAGATCAATACCAGTTTGGTTGGCTAAACATGTTAGTACAAATAATACATCAGCAATTTCTTCACCAAGGTCTTTGTTCTTGTCGCTCTCCTTTTCACTTTGCTCACCATAACGACGAGCCATAATGCGCGCAACTTCACCCACTTCTTCCATGAGCATGGCAGTATTTGTCATTTCATCAAAATAACGAACGCCATATTGCTTAATCCATTGGTCTACCTTTTCTTGAAGTGCCTTAATTTCCATTATTGTTTGTTTTTTGAATCAATCCAAATGGTCACAGGACCATCATTGATTAAAGATACTTTCATGTCTGCTCCAAATATTCCCGAAGCAACTTTTTGCTTTTGGGCAGACATCAATTGCTGAATAAATGATTTATATAAAATATCAGCTTGCTCTGACCGAGCGGCTTTAATATAACTCGGTCGTTTCCCTTTTTTTATTGATGCATGGAGTGTAAACTGACTAATAACAAGAAATTCTGCGCTTATATCTTCACTCGATAAGTTCATCTGTCCTTCATTATCGTTAAATATACGGAGTCCAATTACTTTTTTAATTAACCAAGATATGTCTTCTGGAGAATCATCTTCTCCAATTCCAACAAACAGTAGAAGGCCTTTTTGAATTGCTCCATTTACGTTGCCATCAATTTTGACTGAAGCTTCGCTAACACGTTGAACTAAAATCCTCATCCAAAAATATTTTTACGATGAATGTCGTTTACATCTTCTTCCATTAATTGAACATATGTAGAATATCTGCTCTCATCAATGTTATTGGATTCTAAGGCATCTTTAACCGCGCATTTTGGTTCTTTTAAATGTTGGCAGTTGTTGAATTTACACTCACTCATTATAGCCCTCATTTCAGGGAAATAGTGTGATATCACTGCCTTGTCAATGTCTACAATTCCGAAAGCACGAATCCCAGGTGTGTCTACAATGTAACCTCCACTTTGAAGTTTGTGCATTTCGGCAAAGGTTGTTGTGTGTTGCCCTTGTTGATGAGCGTTTGAAATTTCGTTCGTAACGATATTCAAATTAGAATCAATCGAATTGACCAGCGTACTTTTTCCAACCCCACTATGACCAGATATCATGACTTGCTTTCCGTTGATTTCTTGTTTTAAAAAGTCAAGACTTTCTTTATCCAATGCTGAAATTTTACGGCAAGGGTATCCAATACGTTCGTACATGTACATTAACGCATCAATATATTCTAGATCATCTCCTGAATACATGTCAATTTTATTAAAAAGAATAGTAGTGGGAATACGGAATGATTCCGCTGAGACCAAAAAACGATCAATAAATGCTAAGTGAGTAACAGGAGAATGAATCGTTACTAATAAATATGCACGATCAATATTTGCAGCTAAAATTTGAGATTGCTTACTCAGGTTTGTTGATTTTCGGACGATATAATTTGTACGTTTTTCAATTGCTTCAATCACACGATTTCCTTCTTCATCTTCATCTTTAGATAGAATTACGATATCTCCAACAGAAATAGGGTTTGTCGTCGTTAATCCTTGTAAACGCATTTTGCCGCGAATACGACAATTCACTAATGATCCATTGTTCAATTCAACATTGTACCATTTACCTGTAGATTTTAAGACTTTTCCTGTATCACTCATTGAATGCAAAGTTACATATTGTTCTGAACTCTAACTACTGAAGATGAGCTTGAAGCTGATTTTTAAGTGAAAAAGTTTGATTTATATACTGTTTAATCAATACCGTTCATTCAATAGAACGATTATTACCATCATATTCTACCAATATTCATTAAATTAGCTAGTTCAAATTTGAGTACATGTCAATTGAAGTAAAAAATCTATTTAAGTATTACGGAAGTCAAGCCGCCGTGAAGGATATTTCCTTTAATGTAAATAGCGGTGAGATTGTTGGGTTCTTAGGTCCAAACGGTGCTGGGAAGTCAACCACAATGAAGGTGATTACGGGGTATATTTCTGCCTCAGGAGGAGAAGTGAAGGTCTGTGGAATGCCTGTTTCTGTTGATTCCTTGGACACAAGGCAACTGATTGGATATCTTCCTGAGCACAATCCTCTGTATTTGGATATGTATGTAAAGGAATACTTAGCATTTGTAGCGAACATTTATAAAATTGACCATGTGAATGATCGTGTCACTGATATGATTAAGAAAGTTGGTTTAGAAGTCGAGCAAAACAAGAAAATTGGAGAGCTCTCTAAAGGATATCGCCAACGTGTTGGATTGGCACAAGCAATTATTCACGATCCTAAGGTGTTGATTCTAGATGAGCCTACATCAGGATTAGATCCAAATCAATTGGTAGAAATTCGGCAATTAATTAAATCAATTGGAAAAGAGAAAACAGTAATGCTTTCTACACATATTATGCAAGAGGTTGATGCTATTTGTGATCGTATTGTAATTATCAATAAAGGCGAAGTTGTTGCGGATGATAAAGCCGTAGATTTACAAATGAAAGCACAAGCTCAGACAGTGTATGTAGAATTTGAAGGAGGTTTTTCTAAAAGCCAATTGAGTAATATTAAGGGAGTAAGTAAAGTGGAAAAAGTAGCTGAAGGTTGGTTGTTAGAATCAAAAGACAACATTGACTTAAGAAAATTGATTGCGCAATTTGCCCAAGAAAGAAACATATTGACACTAACACTTCGTAAGGAAGAGAAGACCTTAGAAGAAGTTTTTAAAACATTGACAAACTAACAGGATGCCTAAGAATTTCATAGAAGAATTACAGTGGAGAGGTATGATACATGATATCATGCCTGGAACGGAAAAAGTACTTTTAAAGAAAATGTCGGCTGGCTATATTGGGTTTGATCCAACAGCAGACTCTTTACATATTGGGAATTTAGTTCAAATCATGACCTTAACACACTTTCAGCGTGCGGGGCATAAACCCTTTGCTTTGCTAGGTGGAGCAACAGGTATGGTTGGAGATCCTTCAGGTAAATCACAAGAAAGAAATTTATTGGATTCTGAAACATTGAATCATAATGTAGCTTGTGTAAAAAAACAATTGGAACGTTTTCTTGATTTTAATTGTGGTGATAATTCAGCAGAAATGGTGAATAACTACGATTGGTTTAAAGAATTTAGCTTCCTTGACTTTATTCGTGATGTTGGGAAACATTTATCTGTTAATTACATGTTGGCTAAGGATTCTGTGAAGTCTCGTCTAGAAACAGGGATGTCGTTCACAGAATTCTCATATCAATTGGTTCAAGGGTATGATTATTACTACTTGAATAAGCATAAAGATTGTATACTTCAGCTTGGAGGGTCTGATCAATGGGGCAATATTGTCACTGGAACGGAGTTAATTCGACGTAAAGGTGGGGGAGACGCTTATGCGGTAACGACACCATTGATTAAAAAAGCAGACGGAACTAAGTTTGGGAAAACGGCAGGAGGAAGTGTTTGGCTTGATGCAGAAAAGACATCTCCTTATCAATATTATCAGTATTGGATGAATGCAAGTGATGAAGATGCAGAGAGTTTTATTAAGATCTTCACATTGAAATCGCTAGAAGAAATTGAATCGATTGTTACTGAGCATAAAGAGGCACCGCATTTAAGAGTTCTTCAACATTCTCTAGCTGAAGATGTTACGGTCAGGACTCATGGAGAGGATGCATTGGTTACGGCTATTGCCGCAACTAAAATTCTTTTTGGTAAATCTACATCTGACGATTTAAAATCACTTTCAGAGAAGGATTTTTTCACTGTATTCGATGGAGTTCCTCAAGCGACAGTTTCGCGCACGGACATTGAAAATGGACTTGGAATCATTGATGCTTTATCTGCAAAAACAGGTTTCTTGGGTTCTAATGGAGAGGCAAGAAGAGAGTTGAAAGGAAATTCAATTTCAGTGAATAAAGAAAAAGTAAACGACCAATTCTTGGTAACTGCTGATACATTGATTAATGATAAGTATGTCCTTTTAGGGAAGGGAAAGAAGAATAATTATATATTGATTATAGAGTAATTCTTAGCTGAATTTAAATGTCCTTGGGATATTCAACCTTCCATAAGAAAAGCCCTCTTGCTGGTACAGATGTAGATGCAGCTTGACGGTCCATCGCATCTAAAATGGTTCTGATGTAGTCAGGTTTGGATTTATACATCCCTACATCTACAAGTGTACCAACTGTTGCTCGTACCATATTTCGCAAAAATCGATCAGCGGTGATTTCAAAATAGCAAGCTCCATTGTCTAATTGAACCCAGTGTGCTAATTGAACATTACAAATATTAGTTTTGACGTCGGTGTGAATTTTCGATAATGATGTAAAGTCTTGTTTCCCGATGAGGTGTTGTGCTGCTTCATTCATTTTAACGAGATCTAAATCATTTCTTAGTAGCCAACTTTGCGCTTGTTTAAATGGATCCTTGTTTCTATGGATAAAATAGCGATATGTTCTCGAAGTTGCGTTAAACCTGGCATGACTATTTTCCTTTACGACGAACATGTTATAAATAACAATCGATTGCGGGAGCATGCTATTCATTTTAAAAATGAACTTCTCCGTATCTTCAATTGCAGATATTTCAGTGTGTAAAATGAAATGGTTAGCATGTACACCTGTATCCGTTCTACCACATCCCAGAACTTTGACTTCATTATTAGAGTTCAACTTTGTTAAGCAGCCCTCAATAACTTCTTGAATAGAAATTTGTCTTGGCTGACGTTGCCAACCATAATACTCTTCTCCGTTATATGCTAGCTCAATGAAATACCTTTGCATGATTCAAAGATAACAGAATGTCTAGTGGAAACGAAAAAGCACCAACCAAAGATTGATACTTTTTTCAATACGGGTGTTTTAAATTAGTCTGCTTTAGGATATTTAAAATTGCGCATATCGATTTCATAACAATCAATACTTGCTTTTTGTTCTACGATTTCAAACCCTGAGATAAAAGCTTTTTTCAACTCTTCGCTGTATGAAAAGTGTGTATCATTATTTACAGAGTTTATTCCATAGCCTAAATTGACAGGAGTGCTCCATGTATCACCTAAGTTTTCTGAAACGTATACATCTAAATCACCTAATCCTAAATGTCCGTCAGAGCTGAAAAACAAGAATCTTCCATCTGGAGAAATAGATGGAGTTGTTTCTCTTCCTGGTGTATTGATAGAATCTGAAAGTGGAATGGCAGAACTCCAAGATTTCCCGTTTTTATATGACACATAAATATCAGTAGATCTTTTTTCTCCTTTACGATCAGATACAAAATACATTGTATTACCATCAGCAGTTAAAGTTGCCGATCCTTCAAAATATGAAGTATTGATTTCTTTAATTGGTTTAGGTGAACTCCAAGTTCCTTTACCGCTTCGTTTCGCTTCACAAATGTCAGAGCCTTTCGTTGTTTTTTTTACCTCCGTTGCAGTTGAGTTTACTGTTAAATACGCATATAAGCCATCATCAGAAATATAATTTAATGCATCAAACCCGTTAGAATTAAGCTTGCCTAATTGATTGGTGGCAGTGCCCCATTCTTTGGTTTCGTCATCATAAATTGATTTGTATATGTCTTCAAAGTAATATTGGTCATCTGGATTCATTCTTCCTCCCGTCGTGTTACTTCTTCTTGAAACAAAGTATATTGTTTTGTTGTCTTGTGCTAATAAGATCTGATAATCATCAAATCCAGAATTAATTTCTCCGCCAATCGGAGTTTTCTCAAACTGCTTTCCTTTTTTCATTTTAGCTTTGGCAAAATTACATTCATTAATATGATGTTGTATTCCTAAAGTTTTTGAGCGAGATTTTGAAAATAAACTATCTGCTTTTTGGTAATTGGCAATTGCGTTATCAAGATTACCCAAACGGTGATTTACAGAACCTAAAAAGAAGTATATTTCATCATTTACTTTATCTTCCCCCATCCTCATGGCAGAATTGATATAAGTTAAAGCATAGCCAAAGTTATTGAATTTATAATGACATTTTCCAATCCAATATGCAGCTTTCCAACTGTTTGGGTCTTTAACTCCTGCATGCCTAAATTTCCTTAAAGCACCTTTGATTTGACCCAAGCCGTACATTGTTTTCCCCTCTTCAATAATATAAGTCGCTGTAGTTTTATCA
>Ga0115004_10003649_pt1 | contig 12487 bp, 7 predicted proteins | sample ArcticOcean_MG_C_10_FD_88737 | JGI IMG/M metagenome (GOLD analysis project Ga0115004, IMG submission 88737) | Marine microbial communities from western Arctic Ocean - ArcticOcean_MG_CB11_90 | ecosystem: Environmental > Aquatic > Marine > Oceanic | place: Arctic Ocean: Canada Basin | collected...
CGAGCAAACTTTATTCTTTTCACAAGTTCCAGTACAATTACAATAAAAAGACCAAAAACCACAGGAAGAAGAAAAAGAAGCTTAGTTCGTTCGAGTTTAGAGTATAGGATATAGTTTTTATTATTATATTTATAGGTTTGTGTGTATTTATTGCGCCTAAGACGATTTAGTTGACGATGATCTTGCCCGCCATGCCAGCGCCTTGGTGTGGTTCGCAGTAGTAGCCATACGTGCCGGCGACGTCAAACTTGTTCGTAACCTTCTCCCCCGGGCCGTTCAAGTAGTCTTCGTGCGAGATCTTGTCCACATCGACGCCAGCTGGGACGTTGTCTTCGTCAAAGACGACGTTGTGCGGGAACGCCTTGTTGTTCACGAATTCGACGACTTCGCCTTTCGCGACAGTGATCGTTGGCGGGTAAAAGCCGAGTTCACCGTTGTCACCGCCCAATTTGATCGTGGCAGCAAACGCTGGATTGACCATGAGGATAGTCGCACCAACGACGGCAGCCTGTTAAGGATTGAAACAGATGAAGAAGAAGAAGCACGTTGTTCGTGTTTAGTCAGAGTAAGAGATTAAGAGAGAGAGAATGAAAAATAGGGAACTCGTCGTCGTCGTCGTTCGTTTTGGATAAAGAGGAGAGATATTTGTTGCTCTCATCATCGAATCGAAGAAAAAAATATTTGATCGAGCGCAAATCCGCGCGCTCGCGTTGAAACAAAAGAACACGAGCCATTTCTTCCGAACATCGAACTAAACAAAAACTCTTAAATTCGAACGCGAATAGTATTCCAGCATTTATTTATCACGTTTTATGATATTTTGAACGCGTTCTATAGAACGAAAACGCGCGCGCTTTCGCTCTCTCGTAAGACGGACGATGAGCTGGCACCGAAACAAAATTCGCTTCTTCCTTCCTCTTTTTAAGCGTAATAGAAAGACGTATAGTATTTCGTACCTTCTTCATGTCTTGAACGAACGAAGCCTTGCATTGCTTGTTGATTTTGTTGACTTGGACAGTCTTCACAGCGAATTGTTGTTGAACGGCGAACATTTTAATATTTTCGGAGTATCGTTAAATAGTGACGCCGATGTCTACGTCCTTGCGTTGTTGTGTTTTGAAAGTTCTCTGGTGCCCTGGATTGAAAATCCAGCTTTTACAGTGTATCCATACTATAGGGTGGCCTTTGGAGGGATTTTTTGAATTTTTTAAGTATATTCTCTTTGCTGTTGATGATGTCTTTCAAAGAAGCCCTAAAGTTTTCTTACTTTTCTTTTTCTTTTGTGACCGCTGTGACGAGTACTACTGTGCCACTGAAAAGAAGAGGGAAGAGAGAAGGGGAAGAAGAAAATGGGTTCGTGATAATGAGAGAGTTCTCATGTCAGCGAAGCTCTTTGAACGGACGCAAGAGAGAGAGAGTGTGTGTGTGTGTGTGTGTGTGTGTGTGGATGCAGACTTTGAAAATAGAAGATATTTTTTTGTCTTTTTTAGACCAATAATATTTTCCCATGTTGTTTTTGACCTTCTTCCCGACATCGGAACACGCGGCTCTTCTTTACGTTTATTTATACGGATATAGACGGATACATTAAATAAAAATAACAAAAGACCGTAATAATACTTCTGTCTCCTCATATAAATAGTATGCATACGAACACAAATACTTTGAAAACGATGAATAGTAACGACGAGCTTTCGCCTTTGTTGAAAAAGGCCGCGTCATCGAATGCTGATTCGAGATGGGTGAGAGTTGCCGGCGTTAGTTCGTTAGTTATCGGTTCCGCCGCGTTTGCTTTACATTCAACGACTGCGAACGATCATCGATTGTTTGCTTCTTCCTCTTCATCGTTAGGAAGTTCTTTATCTGATGGTGCTCAAGAAACGAAGAAGACTATTAGTGATGTTTGGCGAAATCAGAAAAGTGCGAAGAAACCAATGCCTTGGACATCGAAGAGGCGTTCTTCTTCTTCTTCTTCTTCTTCATCCTCGTTGGGTGAAAATGATCAGCAAAAGATCTATCTCGGAACTGGATGCTCCGCATCCGCTCTCGATAAGATATCGTTCGATTTACGTGACGATTGGGAAGGCTCCGTTGGCGCGAAGTTCGTCTCGAAGAAGTTATCGAACGACTTTTTGTTCGAAAATGCGATTGAAATGACGCAAACGTCGTGCGGAGAGTACGAAATCGCGGTCACGCCCGATTTATTAGATACCGATATTGAATTTGGATTCTACTTATATTCGAAATCCGATCAAAGTAGCGGTAAGATCGTTAAAGAAATCGGATGCGAGTTTCCGACTGGCGATTCGCGCTGTCCGAAAGATGATTCTCCAAGTCTTTTGGCAACGATGCCATGCGCGAGGAAAGTCGAAATTAATGGAAATTCTTTTTGGAATCGCGTGTATGACGGAAAACAAACATCTTTCCAATGGGGATCATGCGAGCAAACGTGCGAGGAGAAAAATCACCATTGCAAAGACGAATCGATATTGCCGGAAGCGAAAGTACAATTATATGGAGAGGATTACCAAGTCGGCTCAAACCAATGGAAGTCTTATAGCGATGCGACTGTTTGTACGCTCGGATCAGGCTCAGTCTATGATAAAGACGAAACTGCGTTTCATTTCGATTACTCGCAAGCTTCGTTGATTACTTGTCCGTACGATATCTCTCAATCAAAGCATTCTGAGCTCACGATTGAGATCGTTTTCAAACTCGACGATGACTTTAACGGCGGTCAAACGCAAGGCTGGATCGTCGGTCAAGACAATTCCGGGTACGATCGTTCGCTCATCTTGTCTGATTCTCGTTACGGCGGTATGGGCCAAGGTATTGGCGGTACCTACAATCCAGGCATTGCTCAGCCATCGAACGGCAAATGGCATCACGCGATTTCGACGTACAAGCAAGGCGTCGCAGGCGGGTCGTTTATTACCCTCGACGGTACAATTGGCGCAAAAACAACTGCAAACAACAACGACGGCGTAAGTTCTTTCACCATTGGCGGTTTGCAAAACTATGGAAGCCATGGCATTAAAGGTCTCATTTTGGGCGTTCGAATCTACGACGTCGCCTTTGATGATACGCTTGCGACTGCGGCGTACGATGACTTGAAGGAATGGCTCGATTACATTAACGAATTTGGCATCGAGACAACATCGAGAGGAGAAGAAGACCTTGCCGGCGTCGAAGATGAAATCACTGACGGTGGAGTAAGTGGTTTACCTGGAGATAAGATTGCCTTCACGCTTGTAGGTGAAGAATATGACGGCAGTTCGCGTACTTGGAGTGATCCGATAAGTGGAATGACGTGCACTCTGGGCACGGCAACGACATTTAACGATAACTTGAAAACTTTTCATTTCGATTACTCGCAAGCTTCTTTGATAACTTGCCCGTACGACATCTCTCAATCGAAGCATTCCGAGCTCACGATTGAGATCGTTTTCAAACTCGACGATGACTTTAATCCATCTCTAACGCAAGGATGGATCGTCGGTCAAGACAATCACGGGTACGATCGTTCGCTCATCTTGTCCGATTCTCGTTACGGCGGCGTCGGTCAAGGCATCGGCGGTACCTATACCAGCGGCCTTTCCACGCCATCAAACGGTGTATTTCATCACGCGATTTCGACTTACAAACAAGGCGTCACGGACGGCTCGTTCGTCGCCATCGATGGTAAAATTGGCGCAAAAACAACCGCGAACAACAACGACGGCTTGAGTTCTTTCACCATCGGCGGCTTACAAAACTTTGGAGGCCACGGTATCAAAGGCGACGTCGTCGCGATTCGTATTTGGGAAACCGCCGTCGACGAAACCGAGGTCGCTCTCCTTTGGAACGATATCGCCGATGCATTCGAGGAAATGAACACCTCTTTGAAGACCGCGCAGTGATAATACATTTTTCTCTTACTACTATGAATACGCATACCATCGACGTCTTCTTCTCTTTTTCTGCTTACTTCACTATTCTCTTCCTTCGCGCGTCATATTTATCATCACATCACGTCCCTGTTTTTGTGATTGTAATTCATAAACATACCTATCTACGAATGAGAAAATGTATTTACAAAAAACACTGATGATGTTTAGGTATCGCGTGTAGCCGTCAGTAAAGAACGTGCTTAAGCGCGCACTAAGCGCCACGGCGTAACAAAAACACACGAGAGAGAGAGATGGAGAATCATCATCGTCTTCAGCAGCACTCGCAACGACAGATCACGGCTTTGCGAGTAGTTCTGGACCGAGTTTGGAAGCTCAGGGCTTTCGTTTTCCTTTTCCTGATCCCTAGCACGTTATGCGCGATGGTCTTCGTTCTGATGCCTGACTCGCAGAAGGTGTTAGAAACGCATAACGAGCTCCAGTTCGAGCAATCGCGAGAACCACACGCGCTCATTCATCAGAATAACGAAAAGAAGTATGCAGGGCATTCTTCGATTGCGAACGAGAATAGGATGCGCGTGCACGAGGAGAGTACTACTGTTCTCAGTAGTACTGGTGATGATGTTGATTTTGACGAGAACGCGGTGAGTAAGATGAGTTTACACACGGCACATGACGAGGAAGAGGAAGAGGAAGCAGATCAGTATAAGTACGCGATAGTGATCGACGCAGGGAGCACTGGTAGCAGAGTGCACGTGTTCAGGTTCGAAAAGAGAACGGGGGAGTTAGTCGATGATACGTTCGAGCAATTGAAACCGGGGCTATCGAGTTATGAGGATGACGCGGAAGCGGCCGGGAAGAGTTTGATACCGTTGTTAGAGAAGGCGATGGAGACTGTACCGGAACATGAAAGAGCTGAGACACCGGTTGAAGTGAGAGCGACTGCTGGTTTACGGTTGATTAGTCCACAGTCGAAAGCGGATGATTTGCTCGAGAGCGTGAGAGATGTTCTGAAGACGTATCCGTTTTTGTTTGAGAAAAAAGATGTTTCGATCATGGGCGGCGAAGACGAAGGCGCGTTTCAATGGTTGGCTTTGAATTATTTGTTGAATAGATTAGATACTACGAGCAGCAGCGTTGAGAATGCGAAAAAGAAAGATCATCATAATAGTAGCGGCGCAGGTGTTACAGTTGCCGTGATTGATTTAGGAGGTGGTTCTGTTCAGCTCGCGCACGCTATGGACGATAAGGTCGCTAAAAGAGCGCCAAAAGGGTACTCAAAATCCATATCGTTTCCAGGTGCCAAGAAACCGTTTGAAGTGTACGTTAAATCACATTTAGGGTATGGCTTAATGGCCGCCAGGGCTGCGACGTTGAAAGAAGCGAACGGTGGAAGCAGTCCGTGTTTACCAAAAGGCTCAGATCCGCGATACGTATATGCTGGAGAAGACTTTTCTGTGACTGGCGACGACGAGAAGAATTCAGATTACAAATCGTGCAGAAAACATGTCGAAAACATGCTCCACCTCGAATCAGAATGTGAAGTCATGGATGAATGTTCATTCAACGGCGCGTGGGGCGGCGATTTCAACTCAGCGCACGCGAAAGAGGTATATTTATCATCGTACATGTGGGATCGAGCGTTGAACGCGAAATTGATTCCGACAGATGCAATCGATGGCGAGTTGACTTTAGACGAACTCGAAGATGCAGCTAAGCTAGCGTGCGATACCGCTGAAACAGAAATTATGACTTCTTTTGAAAGCGTCGGAGAGAAAGATGCGGCGTTTCTTTGCACGGACTTGACATACATCGTCGCTTTATTGGAAAAAGGATTTGAGAAGAATGATTGGAAAAGTGTACGCTTAGTGAAGCAAGTCGAATATCGTGGACAAAACGTAGAGGTTGCTTGGGCTCTCGGAGCCGCTTTGAATGCCTTAGCAGCTGTGGCTGCTAAGAAGAAATGACTATAATTATTATTTCCAGCTTAACAAGTAGAAGATAAATTATAATTAAAAGAGATATTATTATACGCCAATGGGCATTTCGATATCGCGTGCTGCGGCTGATGAACTTTTTCCCGTTCCCGATAAGTTCGTAGCACTTTGTACCAATAAAGTAAGCGTGTACATCAACGCATTCGCCTCTTGCGACGATAATTTATCCCCGCTTTCCGCATTAACGAGCTCAAACTTCCATTTTTTCCCTGACCCGGTTTCCTCGGCATCTATCAGCGTCGCCGAATCTATCTTCAACTTCAACGCAGTTACGGCGCTAGAAATCGGTAACAACGTTTTCACTGGCGAACTATTCACTGCAACCATCGCGATCGTAGTATCTTTGCTCGTCTCATTATCCACGCAAACGCCTCTCCTCGTCTTGATCCCGAACGCAGCCTCTTGTTCGTTCGATAAACAAAAGTTCAAATAATCTTCCAAGCGCTCTTTCACGGCATCTGGATCACAAATTTTCACAAACTTATCGTCCCCTGTTTTCTCTACAATCTCAAACTCCATGCATACGAACGAATCTTGATCGGTCGTTATCTTCGCCTCGAAGATCTCGAGATCTAATCCTTCCAATAACCACGAAATCACTCTCATCAGACCAGGTATTGACTGAATAGAAATCGATATAAACGATCGATCTGTAAACCTCTCGTTATCGACGGTTATAATCACAAACGCGCACGACATGTCTTCATCTTGTGAATCCGCTATCTTCGGTGGTAATGGTGCTTTCGTATCGCTTTCATCGATTGATTTCTTTTTCGCTTCCGTAACGAACTTCTTTTTGCGGCGCGAGTAAGTACTACGTTTGAATGAGTTTTGTTCAGATCGCGATTGAGAGATGTGTTGAACGCGTGTTTGTGGTTTCATTAGCGATATAAGTGATCGCATTTGTTCGTTATGTTATCTATTTATGATTCGATCGATATTTATGAATTATATGAATATAACCGCCCTGATGCTGTGCTAAGGTTCTAAGCTGTCATAAATTCGAGCTCCTCTGGACTCTGAAATATTTCCATACTTCGCAGGTTTGAAAATCGTAAATCTTTCTTAAGATTGAACCCAGATAGTTTCTGAAACAGAACCGCGAACGACTCTGAAGATTTATTGAGTATCGCTTCAGATTTCTCAGCGACGACTATGCAATTGTTCGATTGACCGCTCGGTTCAGAGCAACAGAAAGAACGCGAAGGACCGAAACAGGAATCGAGCGTTCTCATGAACTCTACTACGGCACCAGTGTTTTCGGAAAATAAATTACATATTAATAATCCGTTTAATGACGAGAGACAGTCGTAGATTCCTTGGATGAATGATTTATTGAGGCATCTTTTCGGGATTTTCCCATCACCATTGTAACAATCTAAGAAGACGATACTCGCGCAAAGTTTCTTCGTTTTATATTCCTCGATGAATACATCCGCTGATTGCTCTACAATTTTCTCGTTCGGAAAAAGACTGAAAGTAATCGATGGATTTCGGACAGTCGCGTCGAGCATTTGCGTTGAAAGCTCTACGTTTTCAATAAGCAGGTAATCTTTCTTTTCTTTGAATACTGACGCGATGAAGCCAGAAAGCGCGCCCGTCCCGAAACCGAGGTTAATAACGCGTGTATTCGTTGACGTTCGTATGTTTACAACCCACCCATTATTACGACAACCGAGCGCTATTGCAATAGTTGCCATCGCACGAATGTATTCAAAACCAATCACTTCGCGGTCGATAGTAGCCTTAGAATCATCAGCGTTCTCACCATCGCTTTTCCATGTTTTATCATAAATCAAACCTTGTTCGACGTCGTCTAAATAAGCGCAAAGCCACGGGCCATGTCTTTTGATTTTTACGTTAGTTACTTTCTCTTCTTCTGATCTCTTTCTCTTCTTGCTCGTACTTTTACTTAAATGTTCTTTTTGAGAATAAAACAAGCTTTCGGGCGTATTCGCGAGATGATTGTAGTATCCACACTCGGCGAGAGGGTTGATGCGCGAGCCGGCTGAATAATCGGGACCGACTGTGATTATATCCCCTCGTTCTATGGTCTCTATCGCGCGCAAACAAACGCAGTGGCGAAACGTAAAATGATAAAACTCGCCGCTTCGCTCGCAGTTGAACGGTTTAGATACTTCTACTCTTGCTTTGCAACCGAACGTGAAATCTGACCAGTTGATACGATTACCACTACTCTCATATTTTCCATAATCACGTAAACCGTTCACATCGCATTTCAAATAGTCTATGAAATATCCACCTAAACCAATAGATTCGTCGACATCATCACCTTCAGATAAATCATCAAGAAATGCAAGTCTACTCTTTACCCTCCATCGTCTTGACGAACCTTTGATTTTCTTTTTGCCCGGAACATCCTCTCCTCCGTCTCCTGCGATCGCGCGTTTATTAGCTATCAACGCCACTAACTCGCCCCTCTCTGCTTTTCTGTAATCTAACCGTAATCCATTGTTAATTGTGAGAGTATTAATTTCAAATTCATCAAAAATGTCTTCCTCGTTCAACGCAAGTGATTGTGCGCGTTTAGTAGAACCGTCATCTTGTTCGGCATACATTTTTTGATTTTGAATTTGTACGAACTTGCAATATTTATTACTCGCGTAAAATTCGTGATATCCAGTCGACCCTTTCGGATCCCGATCATTCAAATCTTCCTTATAATGTTCGTATGGGTTTTCCAAGTACTCTAACAGCCAATGAAACGCGCCCGCTGGTTCCTGAATAACCTCGAACTCTTCACTTGAATGTGAACTCCTACTGATATATATATGCGGTTCACTCGCTTCTTCGAAATCAATTTTGCCTTCACAGAAATCGCCTAAAATGTAATCGTTATTGCACAATACATCCCATAAACCTTTCGCGCATACGCGTTGTTCGTTTTCGAAACCGCCGTCATCTTCTTCGTCATCACGGTCATCGTCGTTCTCCTTCGTCCTAGTTCCGCGACTACACAAAGTTTCTCTAATTTCGTTCTGATTCGGATACACGTAAACGCAAGACCCTTCGGGTAACCCGTTTCTGTACTCTCCATATATAACAACATCGCCCGCGAAAAACGCTAAGCATTTCTTACCCTCTCTCTTCCCTTCCCTTGAATAATACCCTTGATACATTAAATCACCTTCACAATCGTACTCGCATCCATATAAAAGACGACCGGTTCTATCATCGAACAATCCATAGACGTACGATCCATCATCCGCGATAACTTTCTTCACGTTATCCTCGTCGTCATCGTTTTTCGATCGTAACAGTCTCTCGAGCGATGGGAAACATCTTCGATCGTTCGCCTCTGCTGCATCGTTTTCTTTCATAAATCTCGCACGCGATGCGTTCGATCTTATTCGTTCGTTCGTTTCGTATTCGTCTTCGCGTGTTTTTGTGCGCGCGTTTTTACAAAGGAGAGCGTAAAGAAGTGCGTGGTTTTCCGCTCGCTTTCTTCTGTTGCGATAAATTTGATTATGCAATTGATGATAAGTTTTCTTCCCTATAAAAGGAATGCACTGCCTAAGATTTAGGGTTTCAGTACTAAATTATTTAGGGTTTCATTGAAAAGTACTACTGTACCCTATTAAAAAATAAATACATATCATCATTACTATTATCACGCGCGTCATTAATTTCACGACGACTCAGTCGCGACAGAGAGACAGAGGAGAGTGCCAGCGTCAGCAGCGTCCAAGCAGGTTCTGTTTTTGATCGATTTAACTTCCCGAGCTTGTAAGTGTGTTAAAATATAAACAGCTCTCTCTCTCTCTCTCTCTCTCGTACTTACATAAAATTCGCAAACGACACATATCAGCCGTCATTGGGAGAAGGAAAGAGAAATAGATAATAACTTGACGATGATGATGTTCACCAAAGCGAGAGCTTCGATCGTGAACGCTATGAATAGCAGTAGTAGTGGACAACGACGACTGCGACGACAAAGATCTTCGTGTTCATCTTGCAAGAGCCACGCTAGTGCGCTGAATGAGAACAGTCGTAGTGCTACTACTAATTATGTGAACTATGTGAAGAAGAAGAAGCTCTCGAGCGGTATGTACTTACAGCGAAGGCGAAGAGGAACAGCCGCGATTGAAATCTCGAGCAAAGCAGCTAAACGAGGATCCGTCGACGATGAAGATTACGCGGACGATGACTATAGCGAAGATGAGGACGATGAACGAGTCGAGAAAGCGACGTCGCCGACTGCGACTGTTAAGAAAGAACGAAGGAACGGCGGAGACGTAAAAAGTACGAGCGGCAACGACGGCGAAGAGTTCAAAATGGATGCTGAGAAAAATGGGAAGATTTTCAGGACGAAGGCTGGGAAAGCTTCGTACGGTATCGCGAGAAAAGACGGGAAAGAAGTCGATACGAACGCGAAAGATTTCCTGAAATTCAAGAAGCGCGCTGAAACGAAATTCGATGTCATCGCGTTCGTTGCACAGAATAATAAATGGGAGGATATTAACGAGGCAAGGAAGATTAGAGAATTCAGACAACGCGAAGGGTACGAACTTTTCACTGATTTGGAGGCGGACGCGGTGTATGAGAATCTTGATTTAGATCAAGAGACGCCGGAGTTTTTAGATCACTTGAAGTTCTTGGACGAGCAAGGGAACATTACTGGAAGAGCTTTGTTTGTATGCATTACTTCGTTTTGGATGAGATTGTATTATAACTTGGCGCAATTCGACTTGAACAAGGCGGAGTTGTTAGATATTACGAATAGAGCTTTGGTTCCGAAAGAAAAAGTGAGCGAATGGTTTACGTTCGCTACACAGAATTATAACAGATTGAATACGTTAGAAAAGAAAGAATATTACGATGCCGAGATTGTGAAATTGTTAAAGTTTGAAAAGTTAGTCGAGGACGATTTTAACGAATGCGTTAGACTTGGAGAGAATTGGAGATTGGATAGATATTACGGCGAAAATGAAAGTTTCGTTGCAGTTGATGGATTTGGGATGACTCAGCTAGACGTCGATAACGATCCGGTTTATAGAGCGTTTACGAAGTTCCTTGAACTCACCAAAAACGAACAAAAAGAAGAGGAGGAACGAAAAAGAAAAGAAGAGGAAGAAAAATTGCTCGATCGCTCAAAGCTCGAACGTATTTTCCAAGACGGTTCGAACGAACACCCGTTTTTACTCGACGGAAAGAAGTTAGAGACCTCTGGGTCGTGGAAAACGTTAGAAACCGATTTTGACCGTAAAGAGGCTATATTAAAAACCGAAATTGAAGCTCCCATCTTGGATGACGCAGACGACGGAGAATGGATAATTGACGGAGGATGGGATGTTTTGCCTGATCATACCGCGGTCGATGCGAGAGATGGTTCGGCTTTGAAATTTGTCGGCGTGAAACATGCTTTAGATCCAGAAACTGGTAAAGTTACCTCTGATTGGAACGAGGCTTACGATAGCGCGACTTGGATGTACGAACGTCCAGCGAACGCGACAAAGTTTCCCATATTGGAACCGATGGATCAAATCGATTTGCGTAATTTAAATGAAAATAAAATGCCGAGCATTGAAAAAATGGAAAAATATATGACTGCTAAATCAATTGCAGCTGGGGATGGTCGTAACGCCAGGAGAAGAGTGGGAGATCCTACGCGAAAAATGCTCACGAGATTAGAAAACGGAGAGACGTTGAAAGCGGTTGTTAAATCTTTAGATTTGTATCACGGTGCTTTAGTTGATTGCGGTACGGAAATTGATGGATTAGTTCCAATCGCGGAAGCAGATATGCCACGCGCACGCGTATTTCTTGCCGTTGGTACTGAGTTAGATGTCAAAGTATCTCGCGTTCACGCGAAATGGTGGCGCATCAGGTTTCCTCTTGAAGTTATGCCATTAGATCAAAATATTTTAAACGAACTGAAGAATGGGCATCCGCACGATTACAATTATCCTCCGATAAATATTTATCAAGGCGAATCGGACGAATTCGCTTTTCTCGATGCTGGTAGAGATATACGATCCGATGAAGCTATTGCAGCTGTGAATAAGAGGAAAGAAGAACAGTCAGAGAAGAGAAGATTAATTAAAGAAAAAGAAAAAGAGAGCATGAAACGTTACGAAAAGGCAACGACAAGAGCGAAGCTAGCGGCAGCGGCGAAATTAAAAAATAATAAAGATCTAATTCAAGAAGATAACGATGAGTTAAGTGATGAAGATATTGAGATTGCAGAAGCGCATGATCTCTCATCAAAACTACGTCGGCAATTCGAGGACGAGGAAGAAGCTGCTTTGAATAAAAGCGATGGTATGCAGATTGGCGCAATCGATTCGACTCGGATATCTGACAAACCTCGATCGAGTCGTCAAGATGAAGAAGATGCCGAAGAAGGGATCACACCCAATCGCGCTGCAGAAGATGTAGAACTCGCTAAATTGAAAGAAGGAAAAGCGTTTGTAGATCCGGATGCGGATGATTTGAGGGGAGGGGTTTTCGGCGTAGACGATACATGGGTCGATGATGACAATTTCGATGATGATGACGATGATCGCGAAACTTTGAGAAAACCAACAAATAACGTCTTAGGTATCAATGTCGATGATGATGATGATAAAGTTGATGGCGACG
>Ga0115004_10003651_pt1 | contig 12471 bp, 11 predicted proteins | sample ArcticOcean_MG_C_10_FD_88737 | JGI IMG/M metagenome (GOLD analysis project Ga0115004, IMG submission 88737) | Marine microbial communities from western Arctic Ocean - ArcticOcean_MG_CB11_90 | ecosystem: Environmental > Aquatic > Marine > Oceanic | place: Arctic Ocean: Canada Basin | collected...
CTCGACCGCAGGTGCGGCTTGCGCCGCTATCACCACGGACACCGCATGCACCGAGGACACCACGTGTGTTTGGAGCCCGATAAACACGAGTTGCATGGCCACCGCGGCTACCGCGTCCACCGCTCTCACCGCAGCCTCGGTGCCCGCGGGCGTGCAAGGCTTCGTCGCGTTGGGCACGACAGTTCAAACCACGTGTGGCACCGCCGCAGTTTCCGCGGCGACTTGCGCTGACCCGAACTGCGAGCTCGTAACGCAAGGGACACTTTCGAGTTGTCAGGTTACGGTCGCGTACGGTCTCGACGCGTTGCGCGCCAAGTGCGGTACCAACGGCGCCGCGGCTCTCGCCGCGGCACGAGCCGCCAACGGTATTACAAGCGGCGCGAACGCCGCGGCTCCCGCGGTGGCAATCCTGGCCACCCTCGGTTGCGTGCTCGCGCTCTTCGCGTAGCAAAGCAGGCTCGAAACGAAGGTGCGAGATGAACCGTCGCGACGGTAGAAATAAATTGAAACAGAGAAAAACTCAACCTACCACCCAGCCTAGTTGATACTCTTTGGAGTACCGCGCGCTCCCTCTGGCCCGTGTCCATTACCCTAAACAACCGGACACCTCACGTCACCGGCATGGGCTCGCGGTCGAAAACCTCCAGCCCTCGCGGGCCGAACACACTCAAGCGCATGGAACACGGTCCGGTTTCGGTTTCGTGCGTCACCCGCAGCCAGGCGTTCATTCCAGACACGGACAAATCCCGCAAAGCCGCGCCGTTCCCGTTTTGTCGGTTCACATTCCGGGGTTCGTCGCTCTCACTCCCAGGTGACGACTCAGCCGTGACATACGCTTCCTTGACCAGCCGCTGGATGAACCGGTCTTCCTTGGAAGACGAAGCGTCACCGACGGCGTCGCGGAAATCGGACGGTACCCGCAACGTCTCGTCGGCGTTATTTTCCAAATCGTCCCGGGCTTCTGCTCTCCGCGCCTCCTTGTCCCGGGTCTCCTTTTCCGTTATCGAACTCGCGGAAGGTAGGCCGTTAGTCTCAACCACCGTGATTCGCATCCCCTTCGGCCCGAAAAACACGAGCCCCGCGTTTGGCGTGGCGTCCGTAACGTCCACGCGCAACAGCGGCCCCCACAAAAGCGAAAGTCCCTTCGAGATAAAAAGGAAAGTGTCAGTCTCTCGGCCATGTGTATGAGGGATTGGTATGAGTAAACAGTCAGGGTAACAGTCCGAGGGAATGTGCCCTTCTGGTCGTAATAGTCCCTTCGCAGGACGAGTATGGGCAATAAGGGAGGTGGAATGTGGTGATTGGGAAATACGTACCTTGAACCCGTCTTTTCGGTCCTCCGTTTCGTCACCCACCCTGGGCCGCGCCTGGAACCGCTTCAACGAGCTCCCCAGGCCGAACCGTTTCAGGTCGTTTCCTGTTAAAATGGAGTTCAACCTGTGGTGCAGGAAAACCCCGGGGGTGTCAAACATCGTGCCCTTGCCCTCGAACGCCCTCAGCGGAATGACGCCCAGGGTGGTGCCGGGCATCGCCGACGCAGTGGGAAGCCGCTTACCCGGAACGCCGTAGTTGCCCTCTTCTCGCATGGCTTTCAAAGCTGCCCGGATGAACGTGCTTTTGCCAACGTTAGCACTGCCAAGCACATACACATCACGGCCCTTGCGCTCCGCGAACATCGTTTGCACGGCTTGTTTCATGTTTGTGTTTTTCCGGCTCGAAACGCAAACCACCCCCGCTAATGTCAGCCGGCGCTTGTGCGTCACCTCGTGGACGACCCAGTCTTGCAATTTTGTCAAATCCGTATCGGGCGGTAGCAAGTCGACTTTTGTCAGCACAAGAAGAATAGGGTTGCTCCCCACCACGTCACGGACTTTGTTCAGAAAGCAGCCGTGGAAATCGGTGGCGTCCACGACTTTCACGACGAGCGCTTTTTTTTCCTGAGATTGAAAAAAGAAAAGTCAGTCTTGTATGGGCAATTAGTAGGCGGAATGTGTTAAATGGGAAATACTTACCCGGATGTGCATTAAAGAATCTCTCAGCTGGATGGGGGTTATCAGCCCGGCCCCGACCCGGGCACCGCCCTGCCCCGCCACCGCGTTGACCATGTGTCCGTGCGACAGGTCACCGCACCGAGCGCACAGAAGCGCGCCGGTGAGCTGGCGGTGGTGCTTCTTCGTCTGGTACTCAAGGAGAGGGACGTACCCGGAAACGTCGGGAAAGTCGGTCTGCAGCGCGACGCCGCAGCCGTAGCAATCGCCGGTGCGGCGAGTCACCGGCCCGGGTTCGCCGGGAGCGTCGCCGGGAGTGTCGCCTCTGGACCAGCGGCGACCCTGGGTGTCAACACTCTCGTAGGCCCGGGTCGCACGGGACGCAACCCCGCGTTTAGGTGCGGCGGCGGCGGCGGAAACGGGCACGCGGAAAATGGATGACGACGTGGACGTGGACGTGGACGATGCTGCTGACGCGGAGTTTACCCGGCAGTGGCCGGTCCTTGGCGTGCGGCGAACGGCGGCATCGTCACACCTACGTGGCACGGACGCGACGCAAAAAACGCGAAACGCACAGGCGGCGTGCATCGCAACGCAGGACCCGTGCGGGCAGGGTTGACACGACGAGTTCGGTTTTCGTATCCGAAAAGAACAAACTGCTTTGAAGAAAAAGTGTTACTTTTTTTGAGAAAAAGATTCACGCGTCAGTTTCATTCATCGTATTGTACACCCCCCGTCTCACTCGTATCGCGCCCACACCCTAACCCTAACCCGCCCCCCCTCCCACACGCGCCGGTTCGATCCCTACCCCCTGCCTCTGGTGTTGTTTTTGAGCCTGTTCGCGTCCGCCGCGTCTTTTGCTCGTTTTTTTTTTATGGCGTCGCAGAAACCTTTCAGCTCGGGCAGTTTCGCCGCCACAGCCTCCGGGTCCCACTACAGAAAAGGGTCAGTCTTGAGTCGGCCAGGTACGCTGTATGGGCAAACAGCGCACTTGTGATGTGTGCAATCCGCGAAACAGCCAGGCCGTGGGATTGGGAAAGGTCGGGTAGTGCGTGGTACTTGCTGACTGCGCTCCATACGCCGCGTCAAACAGTGCGTCGGGATTTGGGAAACGCACGAGGCCGTACCTCCACGCCGATATCTTCCCCCATCTTCTTCTTCGTCGCGCCGGTCGAGTCCAGAATCGTTTCAAACGCATCCGTGAACTTGCGTTTGCGTTGCTGCCACTGCTCCACCGCGAAAATGAAGGCGTCTTCCGTTTTCCGGAGCGTCTCGGGGGACACCGCGTCGCCCGTGCCGATTCGCAACGGCGCGAGTTTCGTTTCAAGCGCGCCTGGCATTTTAACGCCGAAAGTGTCAGTCTCTCGGACGCGCGTGTATGAGGGATTGGAAAGGGTATAGTAGCGTGACTTCGTAACTGTTACCACGGTAACAGATACCAGTACGTATGAGTAAACAGGGAAGAGTAATCGGGCCGATCAGGGAGGCGGAAAGTGGTAAAAATGGGAAATACGCACCAGATTGCTTCGCTAACGAATCCGTCTTTAAACGCATCTGCTCCACGGTTAAGGTCTTTCCCAGCTGACGCAACGCGGCGTGCTTTTGCGCCAGCGCCTGCTTGGCTTCACTCAATTCGCTTGTCTTCTCCTTGATTTCAAACTCCATCGCTTTCGTCGTCTCGGCGCTAAGCACGTCACCGTCCTGCAACGCGAAAAACACTTTCTGTTTCCCCGCATCCTTCACCGCGATCTTCCCAGCATCCACGAGCTGCTCCAAGTACTTCTGCGCCGCGCCTTTCTTGATGCCGTGCTTCCCGAGCGCGTCCGCGACGTTCTGCGCGTTGAACGGGCGGTTCTGGGAGGTGACGTGGGACAGAACCGTGTCTGCCATGGTGCTGCGCGGTGGAATGGGCGCGGAGGATGTTGGCACCCTTTTGTCTCTTCTTCTTCACTTGAAAAAGTGAGACGGAGACTGGACGAAGAGAGGGCGCGGGCTCGTTCTTCCCGTTTTCCGTGCCCGAGAGGAAACAATGCGAGTCATTGAAAATCGCGCGCCTTCCCGACCGCGGCGCGCCTCTCGCGGTCATGGCGACCCTCAACGCGGTTGTAGAGCGGGGCTGTTCCATGCTGGTGCACTTCGACCGAGCCGCTTCGATGTCGGAAATCAAAACCGCGCTCGAGTCTGGGGGGGCGGACGCGAAAGCGGATGCGATGAAGAAAGCCATCGCGATACTGCTGTCCGGGGAGCAGATGCCGCAGATTTTCATCACAATAGTGCGGTTCGTGCTGCCGTCGGATGACAAGTACGTCCAGAAGCTCCTGTTGCTTTACATGGAGATCATCGAGAAGACTGATAGCAGTGGCAAGCTGCTACCGGAAATGATCCTGATTTGCCAGAACCTTCGCAACAACCTGCAGCACCCGAACGAGTTCTTGCGGGGCGCCACGCTGCGGTTCCTTTGTCGGATCAGCGAACACGAGATTCTGGAGCCGCTGATTCCGAGCATAGTCGCGTGCCTCGAACACCGCCATTCTTTCGTCAGACGCAACGCGGTGCTGTGCATGGATCGCATTTACCAAATGCCAGGCGGCGACCTGCTGCTGCAAGACGCCCCGGAAACCATAGAGCGGTTCCTGAACGGGGGCGAGTCCGATCTGTCAACCCGAAGAAATGCGTTTCTCATGTTGTACAACAACGACCAGGAAAAAGCGGTGAACTTTCTGTTACAGAACGTGGAGCAGGTGGCGACGTGGGGGGACATTTTACAAAACGTCGTGCTTGACTTGATTCGGAAGGTACGGCGTCGTGTTGACAGGTCTTGAAAGCGCTCCGCGCGCGTGCGGTCCATCGACGCAAACGCCACGTTGCGATTGTTTGCCTTCTTTTCCAAACGCACGCGTGACTGTTTGCCCATACAATCATCGCGATTATACATTTTCGCCCAATACTTGAAAAAAAACTGACTCCCAAAAACCTCCAAATTTCGCCCCCTCCGAACCCACCCCAGGTCTGCCGCACCGACCCGTCCCAGAAGGGCAAGTACATCAAGATAATCCTGATGCTTTTAAGCACGAACAACACGAGCGTGATTTACGAGTGCGCGAACACGTTGGTGGCGCTGTCAAGCGCGCCCACCGCGATCAAAGCCGCCGCGAACTGCTACTGCCAGCTCCTCGTTTCGCAAAGCGACAACAACGTGAAGCTAATAGTGTTGGACCGGCTTGGCGAGCTGCAGCGGAACCACCGTTATGTGATGCAGGAGATGGTGATGGACATCTTACGGGCGGTGAACGCACCGAACAGCGACATTCGACGGAAAGCGCTCGATATCGTGTTGGACTTGGTAACCGTGCGAAACGTGGACGAAGTCGTCGGCGTGCTGAAAAAGGAACTTCAAAAGTCGCAAACCGACGACGGCGGCGCGAACGCGGGGGAGTACCGCCAAATGCTGGTGCAAGCCACGCACCAGTGCGCGGTTAAGTTCCCGGAAACCGCGGGCACGGTGGTGCACCTTTTGATGGACTTTCTGGGCGACACAAACGTCGCCGCCGCGTTTGACGTCGCCATGTTCATTCGCGAAATCGCGCAAACCAACGAAGCCCTGCGCCCCGGGATTGTCAAACGGCTCCTGGATTGCTTTTACAGCGTACGGTCAGCGCGGGTTGCTGGAACTTGCTTGTGGATAATAGGCGAGTACAGCCTGTTGCCCACGCAGGTCGTGGATGCGTTCGCTACGCTAACCGAAAGCCTGGGCGCGACGCCTTTTTACAAAAAAATAAACGCAAACGAACACCCCGACACGCAGGACGAGGCGACAAACTTTTCGTCGCCTCCCAAAAAAAAAACCCAAACCGGCCGACCACAAGTATTGGCGGACGGCTCGTACGCCACGCAGACCGCGGTCGTGGAGGTCGTGGCGAACGGCCTCAACGGTGGCGCCGGCGCGCCTAACTTAAGGGCGCTGGTGCTGGGCGGAGATTTCTTCCTCGGGTCCGTCGTGGCCACGACGCTCACCAAGCTCGCGCTGCGTTTTCTCTCCGTCGCGACGACGCAAGCGGAGGCGCACCGCCTTAGGGCGGACGTGATGCTGTACATAGTGTGCTTGCTGCGCTTGGGCAAGTCGCACACGCTGCCCACGCCAATTGACGAGGACAGCGCGGATCGCCTGTCGCTTTGTTTGAAAACCTTGGCGGCGCCCAGTTCTTTAGACCCGGCGGTCGCGGACGTGTGGCTGAAGGGGTGCCGGGATGCGTTTAAAGGCCTGATTGACGACAAAATCAAGCAGCAAACACACGACGCGGTTGACCTCGACGCGACGCCGGTGGCGCAGGCGGATGACTTGATTGACTTTTTCCACCTGAAGTCAAGGAAGGGTTTGTCGCAGGTTGAGATTGAAGACGCGGTGGCGACGGATTTGGCCAGAGCCACCGGGTTCGCGGACGCCGCCGCGAGCGACAAGGACCGGAAGCTGGACCGGGTGTTACAGCTCACCGGGTTCAGCGACCCGGTGTACGCGGAGGCGTACGTCACCGTGCACCAGTACGACATCGTGATGGACGTCACGGTGGTGAACCGGAGCAAGGAGATTCAGCAGAATCTGTGTTTAGAGCTCGCCACGATGGGCGACTTGAAGCTCGTGGAGCGACCGCAGGTACGTGTTGGGGCTTACACCAAATCCCGCCTCCCTGTTTTACCGAAGCTGGTCACGGTTCAGACCGATTACGGTGACTGTTGTCCATACATCGTCCAATACACGCCCAACACACGACTGACACTCTTTTTTTACCCTCACAGAACTACACCCTCGACGTGGGGGAAACAAAACACGTCCGGGCGAACATCAAGGTTTCCTCAACCGAGACGGGGGTTATTTTCGGGAACATCGTTTACGAAAGCTCAGGGTCGGACCGGAACGTGGTGGTTTTGAACGACATCCACATCGACATCATGGACTACATCGCGCCCGCGACGTGCCACGGTGCGTCTTGTTTGTCTTGTTTTTTTTTCTCGTCTCGTCTCGTCTCGTCTCGTGTTTTTCCAACCCTTTTTCGTTTACCGCACCGGACGCAGCACCGCTGTATGTGTAAACAGTCCAACACCACCCTCCGACCACCCTCGGTTCGACCAACCGTACACCCACTACGTTCACACCAGTGTTAACACCATTTCCTTTCCTTTCCCCTTCCCTGTGCTTCGTACAACCAGACACGCAGTTCCGCGCGATGTGGGCGGAGTTTGAGTGGGAAAACAAAGTCGCGATCAACACGCAAATTTGTGAAGTTCGGGAATTCCTCAACCACGTCGTGAAATCCACGAACATGCGGTGTTTAACCACTAACTCCGCGCTGGACGGCGAGTGCGCGTACCTGGCGGCTAATCTGTACGCCAAGTCCGTGTTCGGCGAGGACGCGCTTGTGAACGTTTCCGTGGAGAAACAGCCGCACGACGGGAAGCTGGGCGGGTACATTCGGATCAGGAGCAAAACGCAGGGCATCGCGCTTTCGCTCGGGGACAAAATCACGCTGAAACAAAGGAGCGCCGCGGCGTGAGCGGGTATTTGGGAAGTGATGAGTACTCTTTGTAAGTACACCTTGTAGTCGCATTGAATGATTCAAACTCCAATCTTAGCCTACCACCGGCACTTGTTGTTGCCGGTCCGACCCGCGGTCCCCGCGTCAGCTCCGTCCCATTATTTTTATGTTGCCCTCTAGTTCCGGCACCCCCGCGTTCCGCGCTCGGTACTGCGGAAAAACGTCCAGGCACTCGTTCTGGCACTTCGGCGCGAACCTCACGTACCCGCACACCTTGTCCTGGCAGAACTGCACGAACCCCCAGAGGTTTTTGAAGCTTTCGTCGCGTGCTTTCTGTTGTTTTTCCAGCGGTTTCGGGTTGGTCTTGAGGGCGTTTTTCCGTTCCTCGGGAAAAGGGACGAAGTTTTTGGCAGGCGCCTGTTCTACTCGCAGGTTGACCAACGCGTAAGGCGTCTTCGCTTTGTCCACCCCGAATATCCCGCTTGCTTTCAAGTTTGAGACCGCGGTCGTCACTTCCTCCCGTTCAAACTCGTCCCAAACCCACACCGCGCCTTTGAAGCGGTCGCCTTTTTCGGCGAACGACCCGTTTTGGTTGGTCGGGTCGGCGTGTTGCCAGTACGTGCGCATCAAGGACGCGAATTGGATTTTATCGGCATCATAGGTCACCGAAACGCACTCCGTGGCTTCCGTGAAGCCGTCTATCGCCGCGGTTCCGGGTGTCACGGTCTTGACCCCCGCGTATTTCAAGTCAACAAACTCTCGCTCCAAGAAACTCGCGTTGCCGCCGGCGACGGTCATCTGCTTGAGCGTCTCCGCGTGACTTGCGGAAGGGTGCAGCAGAACCACCGAGGCTGCGACACAGAACAACGCAGCGCCGGGTCGCCGCGACGACGGCGTGTCACTCACACACGCGACGACGACGGCGGAGGGTCGAGACACATCACCGGCCCTTTTCGCGCGGTGGGAAACGCGGAAACGGAAAGGCGCACACACCGCGTGCGCGCCCATGTGCACCGAGTTGTGGTGTTGAGATTACGTCCACGTGGCACTCGTGCATATCAACGAGGTGATTCTATTTCGAGGAAACGATGAGACGTGTACAAGACAACAACCCCCCAGAGGAGGAAGCGCGGGACGCGACACGACATGGACCGCCGGTGGATCCTCTACGCCCTCGCGTTCGTGGTCACATCTTCGGTATCGGGGGTCGGTGCGTCCTCAATCTCCACCGAAGGCGGTCGCTTTTCTCATCATGCGTTCACTTATTGGTCATCCGCCCGCCAACGAACTGCTCATCAAATCTCACACTCTCGCTGACCCTTTTCTCGCCCCCACCCCCCACTCCCAGTCTACGGCTGGCCCGCGCTACGGCGCGACCTCCTCCACGAAGGCGGTTTGACCGAAAACGAACTCGGCGCGGTGTTCACGTGCGGGGCGTGGTCGGTGCAGGGAGGGCGGTTTCTGGTCGGCTTGGCGAGGGACAAGTACGGCACCCGAAATACGGTGGTGACTTGTTTAGCGATGGTGTGCGTCGGTTCCGTGCTAATAGCGACTAGCGGTTCAGGTAACTTAGCAGGCATGTGCTTCGGCATGCTTTTCCTCGGGATGGGCTCGGGCGCCCAGCTTTGTGTGCAGCCCGTGGCGTCGCTTTTCCCGGAAGCCACGTTAACCGCGATGGCGAGTTTAAGCGGCGCGTTTCAGCTCAGCGGTTTGGTGTTTTTGGTATGCTCGCAAGTTGGGAACACCGGCGCGAAGCGAGTCGGGGCGTATTTAGGACACGCCGTTTTAGTGTCCGTGCTGCTGGGTGTTTCAGTCAAAGTGTTGCCTAAAGGGGTGTCGTTTACGGAAGAAGTTAATACGGACAACGAGGGTACCGGTGACCCGGGCAGTCACAACACGAAGGGCGGGGATACGGAGCGGGGTATCGGTATCGGCGACGGCGATGCGGCGCCCGTCGCCGCGGTTGACGTCTCGCTGCAAACTCTACACGTCTCGTCTCCGAATCAGGCACTGCTAACCGTACCAACTCATGCCCTGCCACCCGCGCCGGCGCCCACGACCCGGTTGGTTTCACCCGCCGCGCATTTCGGCAAGCCGCGCTCCGCGTTGTTCGCGAGCGACGAGTTTCTGGCGCTCGCCGTTTGGTTCAGCGTCATGGTCACCCCGAGCCAGTACTACGTGCTATCCATAGGGTACCAGCTCGAGCGGATGGGCGACGATACCGGTCGATTCACCACGGCGTTTGGGTTGATTTACGGCGGAAGCGCCCCCCTGGCGCCGCTCGCCGGGTTACTGTGTGATAAATGCGGCGTGGGGTTCGCACAACTAGTCGCCACCGCGCTCTCCGCGACCGGCTTCGCGTTCCTGTTTATCGATGACCTAAACTCTCAGTACTTCGGCATGGCGTGTTACAGCGTCGGGCGCATGATGTTGTTCGCGACGTTTTTCGCAAACGTGGGAAGGCGGTTTGGGTATGCACACTACGGGTCGTTAGTCGGAACCGGGATGCTAACAAGCGCGATTTGTTCCATGACGCAGTACCCGGGGTACCAGCTCGCGCTGTCGGGGGATACGGAGCTCAAAAACGTCAACGCGGTGTGTTTCGCGCTGACGATGAGCTGCGTGCCGTATTGCGTCTGGCTGGGCAGGCGAGAACGCTCTGAGTGGAGAGCGTTCAGGGAAGCGTCGGAAACGGGGGTGTAGTGAGTTAGTCATAGGAGTATCACCACGACTGACTGTTAGTTATGTGAGTATCACTTAAAACGAGAATCACGGTAAGCAGGTAGGAGATGGAGTAACCGAATATTAACACGACGTTACGATCGTATCATAATGAATGCGGGAAAATCACTATTTCTCTCTTTCCACACAACAACACCCTTCTTCTTTCCGAATAACCGTCCTCCAAAATCATCCCCAACCAAATCACGCCCAACACCAAGCTCCTTGTCTAGTTCATGAGCGAGGACTGGGGGGTGTTGGAGCTCCCGCTCTGTCCCGCCAGCACGGCGCCGTCCAGGTACGCGTCCGCGAGCTGCACGCGGTTCACGTTCTCCTGTTCCTGCTCCAGCATCTTGCCGTATTGCAGCAGGATGTCGAGGGACATGCGCGGGGCTTCGAACTGAACCTTTCCTTTGTCTTTTGACGGGTTAATGAGGTAGGATCCCATGGCGTCGATGCCGACCTCTTTGATCCAGGCCCTGACCTTATCGTCGTACACTCGGGCGCGGAGCGCACCGAAGAAATCGATGGACTGGCCGTCGAAGGTCCTGACGAGCACCTCCACGTCGTTGGCGTTGACGCCGTCCGCTTTGAAGATACCGCACGCCACACCGACGCGGTCTTGGAACGTGGGGGACCAGTAGAACTTTTCCATGCGCCCGTCGCGAATCAGCGGCGCGTACAGCGTGGAGAAATCGTTCCCGGTCGCGATGACCGGCACGCGGGGGATCTCCTCAACCTGGTACTGCCCGGGCAGCTGCACGTTCGTGGGGTTATCCGCGAGGTTCATCAGCGTGGCGTTGACCATCTGGTTGTTCACGGTGTACTGCGTGCTCCCTCCCATTCGGCCGGCGCCGGCGTCCAAATCGTTGATGAACAGGGTGGACATGCGCCCCTTCTTGACGATGTCGGACGCCTCCCTGTAGCGCTGGCGAATCAGCTTCGCGGGCTCACCCGCGTTACCGGATTCGAGCTCACCCGCGGACATGATGATGGGCTGCACCCCAAGGCGCGCGCACACCAGCGTGGTTTGGAAAGTCTTACCCTGGCCTTTGCCACCCCACACGCCCAGAATCAGCGGCACCTTGATCCGCGGCAGATCCATGAAGTTCTTCGCGATGTGCACGGTCATCTTGTCCATGAAAGCCTCGCTGATGTAAAACTCATCCGCGTTTTCCTTCATTTTGGACAGGTCCTTGAACCCGTCGCTGACGTAGTCGCTGGAGGACATCACCGCGTTCTGGTGGGATTATTGAGGAACATGGGTGCGGGAAAGACAAGTGGATTTGTAAAAAACGAGCATTGAAAACACGATTGAATTCGGGTGCGAGTTGCATGGGTGGGTGTGGTCAGCGACTTGTCGCGTGTGCGACGGTGTGGGAGGATTTTTGTGTGTCGCGACGTGTGCCGCCGCGTGCGTGTTTGATCGCCAAGAAGGCGTCTACACGCGGTCGATCCCGCCGATCGCACCGCACCACGGTTCCCGGACCGTTCCGGAGTATTTCGTCCCGGGGTTTCGCTCGAACGACGGATGGATGGGCAATGCGTTCGCAGTCGGGTTCGCGGGTGAGTGTCGTGCGTGAGTAACGTACCGCGGTGCCGCCCAAGCCGAAGCCACCTTGGAACTTGGAGTCCACCATTCCGCGTCCGCGGGCGATGTCCTGCTGGTCGTCGGAGATGTCCTCGTCCATGCCCTTCCAGCGGGACATATGCACCTTGACGCCATTGCCCTTGCCGAGCTGCGCGGGGGTGGCGCCGAGCTGGTGGCGCGCGACGCGGCCGCGGGCGCTGACCTGGTGTTAAAAAAATTGGACGGGGCGAGGGGGAAGGGTCAGATACCGCCTTTGTGGATCGCGGGGGGGACACGCGAGTGTCGCACGCCACGTAACCGGCGCGCTCCCGGCCCGGAAGAAGAGCGGCATCGAATCTTTTTGTCGTCGCACTCGCAAACGCAAATCGTTGCCGCGGGTCGCACCGTGCCGCGATCGCGGTCCGGGCGATCAAAACTGGCACCCACCTTAGCGACGGGCACGGAGAGAGCGCTCATGGTAACAGCGGACATCGTGTCGTTTGGTTGTGAACGGAAAGCGTGAGGTACGCGGGTGGTTCTGCCGGTGAAACGCGAGGCGGGTTGGGTCCAATCGTCGCAAAGTGGCAGTCCCGGGATAAGGATAGTGAAAATGAGTGTCACAGCGCGATGCCAAAAAAGCCAAAAAAAGAGGAGTATTTCC
>Ga0115004_10003652_pt1 | contig 12468 bp, 14 predicted proteins | sample ArcticOcean_MG_C_10_FD_88737 | JGI IMG/M metagenome (GOLD analysis project Ga0115004, IMG submission 88737) | Marine microbial communities from western Arctic Ocean - ArcticOcean_MG_CB11_90 | ecosystem: Environmental > Aquatic > Marine > Oceanic | place: Arctic Ocean: Canada Basin | collected...
CACGCCAACAATCATTAACAAGATCGGAATCGACAATCCTTCGGGATTAACTTATTTTATAGTATTGTTGAGTGAGTTTATTTTGATTTCTCTTTACAACATTCAAGATCAAATGGAATATCCTTTCGATCGAGATGGTTTGGATGACATTAAGCTTGATAACTATAAGATTAATAGGGTAATTGATTAGCTTTCTTTTTCAAAACTATCTTTATCAGCTTCACTGTTGGGGATTTTTGCGTTATGGGCCTATTAAACGATTCCTGTATTCAGTCTTTTTAGTAGTGCTTTTGTCTTTGCCTTAAAGCTAAACTATGGGCTTAATATGCATCAGTAACTTTTTTTTCGAAATCACAAACCCAAGCCCTTCCTTATAGTGTAGTATTTTGCTCCTCAATGTTTTCCTTATTATACCCTAATAAGCTCGAGCAAGACCCAATTGAGAATTAATGAGACTCATTTAGACGAATTCAAACGAGCACGCCATAAAATGAATGAAAACGTTCGAATAAAAGCCAATCAGATTAAAGCAGTTCATCTTGTTGTAAATCATATATTTATAATTTTTATTAGTGTGTGAAATAGATAATTAGAACTCTCGGACGATAGAATTAACATTAAATTGATCAATAAGCTAGTTTAATTTAAATTAAACATAAATTAATTCGTATTAATTGACTAATTTTATCTTAAATAAAATAACAGTTGGTAAAATTGATAATTTTGTATACTATGTGGATAAAATATTGAAATAATTAGAGTAGAAACACACTTACCTTTGAATATCATTAAATAAAAGGTTATTATTATGAAAAAATTATTATTTATCGGCATTGTGATCTCAATCACAATGCTAAATGCAAACTTCGATCAGACTGAATCAACGATAGAAAAAAAATTAGATTCAATCAGTAATGCTTATGTTGTATTAAGTTTAATTGAGGAAAAAGCCCTTGACGCAATTCAAAATGAAGACTATGTCTTTATCGAAAAAATCATTAAGGACGGAATGCTAAGCCCTAGAGCATCGATTGCAGGGAAACCGCTTATCATCCATGCCGCAATAAATGACAAAGCCGAAATGGTATTGTTACTTGCAAGTTACGGCGCAATGATTAAAGACCCTGTTTGTGAAGAAGGTAAAAGCATTATGGAATATGCCATCGAAAACAAAGCTATCCATGCACAAGCTCAAATCATCTTAATCAGAGCTTAACAAAAAAATTCATGCAGCCAGAATTCAATGTTAATGATAGTTGAATTTGTATTTGGGTCGCCAATAGCTTGCAAAAAACCTCATTTCCTAGTTCATCTAAAAGAAATTATAAGCAAGCTGGGAAAAAATTAGACACAATAACAAATAAAAAAACCGCTATAAAATTATAGCGGTTTTTTTTGTGCGGGTGAAGGGACTCGAACCCCCAAGCCGTGAAGCACTAGATCCTAAGTCTAGCGTGTCTACCAATTTCACCACACCCGCATTAAAAAGAGATCAAATATAATCAAGTTTTTCATAAATAAATTTTAAGACAAAAGAAAAAGCAATAATGTTTTGTAATTTTATAATTCTCTAAAAAATCGCATGAAAAAATACATTCAAGAAAATCAAGATAAGTACCTCAAACAGTTGATTGAGTTGTTGAAAATTCCATCTATAAGTGCAGATCCCAGCTATACAGCTGATGTTAGAAAAGCTTCCGTGTGGGTCGGTAATTCCTTAAAGGAAGCGGGTTGTGATAATATTGAAATCATAGCGACACCCGGACATCCAATTGTTTATGCTGAGAAAATTTTAAATGCCGATTTTCCAACTGTTTTGGTTTATGGACATTATGACGTTCAACCACCAGATCCGATTGAATTATGGGACAGTCCTCCTTTTGAACCAGTTATTAAAAAAACACCAATACATCCTGAGGGAGCAATTTTTGCAAGAGGAGCGTGTGATGATAAAGGTCAGGTGTTCATGCACATAAAGGCAATTGAACTCTTACTTGAAAATAATAAATTGGATTGTAACGTCAAGTTTATGATCGAAGGCGAGGAAGAAGTAGGGAGTGATAATTTGGAGAAATTTATTAAAGAAAACAAAGAAAAGTTAAAATCAGATATCATCTTAATCTCTGATACTGGGATTGGAAATGTAAAAAAGCCGGCAATAACTACTGGACTTAGAGGTTTAAGCTATATGGAGGTTATGGTTCAAGGACCTAATCGAGATTTACACTCTGGTCTATATGGAGGTACTGTCGCGAATCCAATTAACATACTAAGCAAAATGATTGCCTCCCTTCACGATGAAAAAAACAGGGTTGTCATCCCTGGTTTTTATGATAAGGTTGAAGAAATTTCAATGTCTGACAGAAAAGAAATGAATACTTTTAATTCTGATGATGAGGAGTTCAAAGCATCTATTGGAATTGATGCTACCTATGGCGAAGAAGGCTACACCACACACGAAAGAAAATCCATTCGACCAACATTGGACGTTAATGGAGTTTGGGGTGGCTATACTGGAGCGGGTGCAAAAACAGTAATTCCAAGCAAGGCTTTTGCTAAAATTTCAATGCGACTGGTGCCCAATCAAGAATGGGAAGAAATCAGCAAGCTTTTTGAAAGTCATTTTAAAAATATTGCCCCAAAAGGAGTCAAAGTAGCTGTCGAAACGCACCATGGTGGTCAAGGGTATGTTACCCCTACAGACAATGATGGGTATCTCGCAGCCGAAAAAGCTTATGAAGAGGCCTTTGGAATCGCACCTCATCCAAAAAGAGACGGGGGAAGCATCCCAATAGTACCGATGTTTGAAGAAGTTTTAGGGTGTAAAACAATACTAATGGGCTTTGGATTAGATAGCGACGCCATCCATTCGCCTAACGAACATTATGGCATCTATAATTTCATGAAAGGAATCGAAACAATTCCTTTATTCTATAAACATTATGCAGCGTTAAGTAAAAAAATTAGGCTTTAAGCATAAAGAGATCGGAAGCGATCCCGTCAGACAGAAATTTTGCTTTTTTAGTGATTTTAAGTAAATCCCCATCCCAATACAATTTATTGGTTATCAGGTATTTATCTGCTTGCTTTTCTAAGTAATCTGAAAAATGAGTCCCGAAGACATTAGTCACTTTTTTTTTAGAGATTCCCAAAATGGTCCTAAGGCCTGTCATTACATATTCATTGTAAAGATCAACCTGACTCAACAACTCGGTTTCATTGTTAAGCTTACCTTCCTTGATCGATTTTAAATAAAGACTACTGTTGGAAATATTCCAGCTTCTTTTTTTATTTCCATCGAAGGAATGTGCCGCGGGGCCAATGCCTAAATAAGGTTTACCGTTCCAATAATTAGAATTATTCACCGAATGAAATCCAGTTTTTCCGAAGTTTGAAAACTCATAATTCTCATATTCTTTTTCCTCTAATTTTTTTAATAATAAATCATACTGATCTTTCACCAATTCTTCATCGAGTAAGTCCAAAGTATTCTTTTCTATTTGATGAGCGAGTACCGTTTTAGGTTCGACAGTCAATGCATAACTAGAAATATGTGGCGGATTAAAAGACAAGGCTTTTAGGATATTATCTTCCCAAGAAGCCAAGGAGCTGTATGGGATTCCGTAAATCAAATCGATAGAAAAATTATCAAATAATTCAGAAATCCATACGGTCGACTGAAGCGCCTGATTCATATTGTGTGCACGATTCATCATCTTTAACTCCTTATCATGAAAAGACTGAATTCCAATGCTCAAGCGATTGATTCCTGCCGTCCTTAAACCTTTTAAATATTCCTTAGAAACATCATCTGGGTTAACCTCTAGGGTTGTTTCAACAGAAGCTGCTAGCTGATAATGACTCGAGATCAATTTGATTATTTCCTCAACTACTTTTGGTTTAATAAGAGAGGGGGAACCTCCGCCAAAGTAGATGCTTTCTATGGGCCCTATAAGCTCTTTTTTTCTAAGTTTTAATTCAATCTTAATCGAGTTCAAAATTTCATTCTGATTTTTAGGGTTGGTTGAAAAATAAAAATTACAGTAATGACAAGCTTGTTTGCAAAATGGAAAATGAATATAAAGTCCTGCCATTGTATGAGTTAATGCTATTGATTCATGGGATTGCTCAGGATTGAACTTTCTTTTGATTTTGGCTTACAAACGACTCCCAGCCACTGTACTTTTTTGTTGTCTCAAGTCTTCCCTGATTGTAAAAGTGACATACTGCTGCTGCAAGTCCATCCGTGGCATCAAGATTTTTGGGAAGGGTCTTTATTTTCAGGAGATTCTGTAGCATTTTAGCAACTTGTTCCTTACTCGCATTACCATTTCCCGTGATGGCCATTTTTATTTTCTTGGGAGAGTACTCTGTAATAGAAACCTCACGCGAAAGACCAGCTGCCATAGCAACTCCTTGAGCTCGGCCTAATTTCAACATGGACTGAACATTCTTTCCGAAAAAGGGGGCTTCAATTGCAATTTCATCTGGATGAAATTCATCAATTAAGACAATGGTTCGATTAAAAATATGTTTTAGTTTAAGGTAATGATCGTCATACTTTTTAAGTTGCAACTCGTTAAGCTGAATTAACTCCATGTTCTGACCAATCACTTTAATTAATCCAAAGCCCATTATGGTCGTTCCAGGATCTATTCCTAATATGATTTTTTCAGGTTGAATCATTTACTCGGCTGAGCTACGATCTGAATGGGCAAACTTAGTTGGGATTCCACATAAACTCCTACATTAGTTTTTGCTGCAGGCAGCGCTTTGGGTAAGCTCCCTATTACCTCATCTAGAATGGACTTTAGTTCAGGGATCGCTTTCTTTACGAGAGACGAAATCTGAGCTTCAACCAAACTAAACACCCCTTCTTGATCAATCTTTAAAATAAGTTTGACCTCTTCATCGAGTGGGAAACTTGAAACTGGGCTCGACATCGCAATTTGATCCGTAATTATATTGGACAAAACCTCTTGAAGACAATCGAGTTGTTCCTTTTTATTTAGTGTTTCGCATTCAGGAAACGTAGGAGGCTGATCATTTGATGACCAGCTAGAAGCTTTCTTTATTTCAACACTTGTCAGCCCTGAAGGACCAAAAAAGTCACAGGAAACTACAAGTGAAACAACTACGATTATGGCAATTAAGTTGAAATGATTATCTTTCATTTTAGGTCATTTTTTAATCTATTATTTAAATTTACAAACTTTTAAAAGAATTTAGCTTATGGCTTTTCTATTAGTTATTAAAAATTAACCTCAAATCTTAAAGAAATATTTTTTGAAATGGATTTATTTTTAATTATTATTAGCTTTATTTTCCTACTCCTCGGAATTACAGGGAGCTTTCTTCCCATTCTACCAGGCCCTCTTACCGGCTGGATTGGGTTTTTATTACTTTATCAAGTTTCTTGCATACCCTCCAATAACTCATTTTTATGGACAACATTATTTATTGCAATTGGAGTCTTTTTAATTGACTACATCGTTCCGATTATTGGAACAAAAAAATTTGGGGGAACTCGAAACGGTGCCATCGGATCTACCATCGGCCTTGTGTTTGGACTGATCACACTTGGACCCTTTGGCATCATTATAGGATCATTCGGAGGTGCTTTTTTGGGAGAATTAATCAACAATCCGACACGTAAAAAAGCAGCGCTAAAGGCTGCAATTGGATCTCTTGTTGGATTTATCAGTGGATTTTTATTGAAACTCGTCACTGGGATAATCTTCCTTTTCTACTACCTCAAAATACTTTGGGCAAACGTTAACTAGTGTTTATGTTTTAAGCGTGAAACCTCCCGGTTTAAAAAATTCAATCAAACCACAACACTATATTTATTTAATGAAATTTTAATGCTGGTTTCACAAAGCAAAGTACATACAATGCCCACTTTTTACTTTTAAAGGAAAGGGAATTCGGCTATATGCCGTAGATGAAATCTTTAATACCACTTCGATAGGATTGTTTTTAGACTTAAATAACATGACGGTTAAACTCATCTTCATAACAATTGTGAAAATCCATTTTCAAGCACAAAACCGTACTGTTGCAATAGCCGGGCGTATCTGACTTATTAAAACTTCAATCAATGTCATAATTGGTGATTTCAAAGGATCATAAACAGAGAGAAAATTATTACAAAATAAAATCCACCATCAAATAATGAGCTAAGCCACTATTTTTATTAATTTTACATTAATTATGAAATTATTTTTAATTACCTTTTTACTTCTTGGACTCGCCTTTGCTGGAATTGCAATCAAAATATGGGCTAAAAAAGGAGGGGAATTCTCAGGGACTTGCGCAAGTCAAAACCCTTTTTTGAATAAAGAAAGTGAACCTTGTGGATTCTGCGGAAAGCTCCCTAGCGAACAAGATTGCGAAAACCCCGACCCACAACACAATTAATAAAACCACTTCGTTCATCTCATAATGAAAAATTTAAAGTCTGTCATTCTAGGAGCTAAAAAGCAAGAGCAGAAGGCATTCAATGAGATTTTTGACTTTCATTGGGACTATCTTTATGGTTTTTTACTAAAAAGAACAAGCAACGAAGAACTTGCTGAAGAAATTTCAATTCGAACTTTCGCCCGAGCTTTTGACAAGATTGAAACATTTGACTTTAAGTATGAATTCAAAACTTGGCTTTTAACCATTTCCAAGAATATTCATAATGATTTACTGAGAGAGGAAAATAAAATATCGGCTATCAAAACATTCTCCTATGACAATGCTTTTGAATTGGCTGATGTTAAAACAACCCCTTCACCCGAAGATATATTGATTACCAGTCAGAATTTAGCAGCACTCTTAAATACGATAAAATCTTTAAAAGATGATTATAGAAAAATCTTACAACTTCGATTTTTTGATGATCTTTCCTACAAGGAAATTAGCGTTAAATTAAACCAGCCTATTAATACCATTAAAGTTAAAATCCTTAGAGCTAAAAATCTGCTCAGTCAAAAAATGAAAAATGAGTGCTCTTAAGTTTTCAAAACTAGGACCTGGATTGCTTTTTGCTGGTGCTGCAATCGGAGTTTCTCATCTTGTGCAGTCTACCAGAGCTGGCGCAGATTTTGGATGGGGTTTGCTTTGGGCACTTTTATTGGTAAATCTTTTTAAATATCCATTTTTTCAATTTGGCCCAAGGTATGCAATCACAACCGGAGAAAGCCTTTTAGATGGCTACTTCAGACTTGGCAAAGTCTACCTCTGGATTTATGTTTTTTTGAACTTGGCCACAATGTTTACCATTCAAACTGCCGTGACAATTGTAACTGCTGGTCTAGCTTCTCAATTGTTTGGTGTTTCCTCTGATATGGTGCAATGGAGTATTGCAATTACGTTTATTTGTTATGCAATTCTACTGATTGGACGGTACAAGCTTTTAGATAAAGTAATAAAGGGAATCATACTCCTTTTAACCCTAAGTAGTGTACTAGCGTTGCTTATCGCCGCAATTAAACATGAAGGAAGTATGAGTTTTGCTCAAGTTTTCCCCGAAGCCTCAGGTTTTTTGTTCATTATCGCTTTTATGGGGTGGATGCCAGCGCCCATGGATATCTCCATATGGCATTCTATTTGGGTATTAGAAAAGAAAAAGAGTCTGAAAGAAAAGTTATCAATCAAAGAAAGTCTTTTCGATTTTAACGTTGGCTACCTCACAACCTTTTTACTTGGGTTTTGTTTTATTGGTTTAGGCGCTATGGTCATGTTCAATTCTGAACTTCAATTTTCAAATAAAGGAAATGAATTTGCAGGACAATTGATCCAACTCTATGTTTCAAACCTTGGGGATTCAGCCTATCTATTTATTGCTATTGCAGCTTTCACGACCATGTTTAGCACCACTATTACTACTTTGGATGCCTCTCCAAGAGCAATGTCACGTAGTTTGCAACTCCTTTTCAATAAAAAAAATAAAGATTTTTACATCTTATGGATTTCCATATTGGCGGTTGGGACCTCAATGGTCTTTCTTTTTTTACTTTCAGAGATGGGATTACTAATTCAAATCGCAACGGTGCTTTCTTTTGTTACTGCACCATTTTATGCAATTCTTAATTACCGCCTTGTAACCAGCAAGCATATGCCCAAAGAGGCTCATCCAAATAAGGGTTTGAAAATATTAAGTGTATTGGGTATCCTATTTCTAAGCGGATTTACTCTTGCATATCTTTTGAGTCTGTAACTGAAGTTTGTATATTTGAGAAAAAAATTATTGGAAACCTTAGAAAAGAAAAATAGCGGGCTTGGAAAACCAAAATGGATAAGAGTAAAACTCCCAACGGGTAAGAAGTACACTGAACTCAGAGGTCTAGTTGACAAGTATAAACTCAACACCATCTGCACTTCGGGAAGTTGCCCTAACATGGGGGAATGCTGGGCTGAAGGAACTGCTACTTTTATGATTTTAGGGAATATCTGTACGCGTTCTTGCGGGTTTTGTGGGGTTAAAACCGGAAGACCGGGGAACGTAGATTGGGAAGAACCCGAAAAAGTTGCTCGATCTATAAAGCTAATGAACATTAAGCATGCCGTGGTCACTTCTGTTGATCGAGATGATTTAAAAGACATGGGATCTATCATCTGGAATGAAACCATCAAAGCAATTAGACGTCTCAATCCGCAAACCACTCTAGAAACCTTAATCCCTGATTTTCAAGGAAACAAAACCAATATTGACAGAATCGTAGCTGCGGCTCCAGAAGTAGTTTCTCACAATGTTGAAACAGTCAGAAGACTGACCCGAGAAGTTAGAATACAAGCCAAATACGACCAAAGTCTTAAGGTATTAAGTTATCTAAAACGACAAGGAGTCAACCGAACGAAATCCGGAATTATGCTGGGTCTGGGCGAAACTCAGGAAGAAGTTTTTGAAACGCTTCACGACCTTCGAAAATCTGATGTTGATGTTGTGACAATTGGTCAATACCTACAGCCTTCAAAAAAGCATTTGCCAGTTAAGTCTTTCATAACGCCTGATACTTTTAAAATTTACGAAACTGTCGGAAAAGATCTTGGATTTCGCCATGTGGAGAGTGGACCTCTAGTTCGTTCTTCCTACAAGGCGCACAAGCACATTCACTAACTAGGTTTTATTGCACTTTCAATTACAGCATTGAATTCTTTTTCCTCTTTTTGGTTTGAAAAAGCTAAAGATATTTCTAAATAGAACAGTTGATCAGAGTCTAATTTAGGTGCAAGTCTTCCGAAATCTTTTTCAGTGGTTAGAATACGTTTCCCTGCAGCTTTTTCTAAAATTGAATTACAATCAGCTGATGAAAAATTGTGGTGATCATTAAATTTCATGTGCTCAAAAGAATGACCATTTTTATTTAAATAGTCTAATAAATGAGAAGGATCTGCAATTCCTGTAACCAAAACAAAAGCTTCCTTGTCAAGACTTTTTAGTAGTATTGAAACTTTCGCCCCTATAAGTTGTTCAGCATAAGAAATGGAAGTAAAAAATACAGGTGAATTTTTATTTAATTTAATATTTGTTAAAAAACGTAGCTTATCATTTTCGGTTAAATCCGAAGGAGAACGAGTGATAAGGATAAGATCTGCGCGATTGACTCCATTTCTAGTCTCCCTTAATGATCCCAAAGGAAAAAGAAAGTCTTTAAAAAAAGGTTTTTCATAGGAAGTAGTCAAAATCATAAAATCAGCTTTCACCCAACGATGTTGTAAAACATCATCCAAAAGAATAACTTCACTCTTTTGGGGTAATTGCTCCAAAGCCTCAAGCCCTATGCTTCTTTTTTCAGAAACACTTACAGTGATTTCAGAATGTTTTTTATAAAACTGAAAAGGTTCATCCCCTATGTTTTCAGCGGTGGCATTTGAGGTCGCCAAAACGAATCCTTTTGAACTCCTTCCGAAACCCCTACTCAAAGTAGCTGTCTTATATTTCCGTTTTAAAGTGTTAATTAAATAATCAATCACAACGGATTTTCCCGTTCCGCCCATTGACAAATTACCTACACCAACAGTAGGTGTATTGAATTGCTTAATTTCAAGCAATCTTAAGGCAAACAAAATATTCCTGATTGTCATAATCAGTCCATAAACAAGCGCAAAAGGCGCAAGAAGAAAACGGAAGTATTTCATGCCCTGAAAGATAATATTATATTTGTAATCAACGATACATCAAATGAAGATCAAAGAAGTCATAAACATAATAGAAGAATGGGCACCTTTAGCCTATGCAGAAGATTTTGATAACGTTGGACTGTTGGTGGGTGACGCCCAACAAGAATGTAGCGGGGTTTTGGTAACATTAGACACTCTGGAAGCGGTAGTGGAAGAAGCAGTTCAAAAGAAAATGAATCTTATTGTAAGCTTTCACCCAATAATTTATTCAGGTTTAAAAAAATTAACTCCAAAAACTTATGTCGAAAGAACAGTCATTAAAGCAATAAAAAATGATATTTCAATATATTCAATACACACCACATTAGACAATCACAAACAAGGGGTCAGTAATCAGCTGGCCAAGCGACTGGGTCTTATCAATAACCAAATACTAATCCCAAAAAAAGACAACTTAAAGAAGCTCACCACTTATGTTCCCGAAGAAAACGCCACTGAGCTTCTTGATAAACTCTATACAGCGGGAGCAGTAGCCATTGGGAATTATGATCACTACAGTTTCAATACTGGGGGTCAAGGAAGCTTTAGAGGTAATAAAGACTCAAAACCAAACAGAGGAGAAATATTAAAGGACAATAAGGTTAAAGAAGTTCAGTTAAATCTCATTTTTCAAAAACATTTACATCAAAAAGTACTTCAGGCGCTTTTTGAAAATCACCCTTCTGAGGAAGTCGCTTTTGAAGTTAATTCGCTAGAAAACACAAATCAAGACATCGGGATGGGTACAATAGGAATGCTTGAAAATCCCTTGGATGAAAATAGCTTTCTGGACCTCTTAAAAGAAAAACTAGGGCTTTCAATGCTACGCCATAGTGATCTGTTAAATAAAAAAATATCTAAAGTTGCTGTTTTAGGTGGTTCGGGTAGTTTTGGAATAAATGAAGCCAGGCAACAAAAAGCGGATGCTTATGTTACTGCTGACCTTAAATATCATGATTTTTTCAGATCAGAAAAACAACTACTTTTGATAGATGTTGGCCATTATGAAAGTGAGCAGTTCACAAAAAACCTGATAGTTGATTGTCTTAATGAAAAATTGCCTAATTTTGCAGTCGATTTATCTTTAACTAAATCAAACCCTGTAAACTATAAATAAAATGGCTAAAAAGACTGAGGTAACAGTAGAAGAAAAACTTAGAGCCCTTTACGATTTACAATTGATTGACTCTCGAGTCGACGAAATTAGAAACATTCGTGGAGAGTTACCTCTAGAAGTCGAAGACCTAGAGAACGAAATTGCTGGATTGCAAAAAAGAATGGATGATTTCCAACAAGAGCTAAGCAATTTTGAATTTCAAACGAAAGACCAAAAAAATAGAATTGAAGTTGCAAAAGAGGAATTCAAGAAATATGAAGATAACCTCAAAAATGTTCGAAACAATCGAGAATACAATTCTATTGTTAAAGAACAAGAATTTCAAGAACTAGAAATTCAGCTTGCTGAAAAAAAAATAAAAGAGTTTATTACAAAACGGGAGCTTAAGACTGAAATAGTTGATTTATTGGCCGTCAAACTTAAGGAACGTAATAAGCACCTTGATGCCAAGAAAAGTGAACTCGATGAAATCTTAAAGGAAACTGAGAAAGAAGAGGGAATTCTTGCAAAAAAATCAGCAGAATTTGAAACTAAAATTGAAGCACCACTTTTTGCAGCTTATAAGAAAATTCGAGGGAATGTCAAAAATGGAATGGCAATTGTTCCGATCGAAAGAGGAGCTTCTGGAGGGTCTTATTTTACAATTCCACCACAGATTCAAATGGAAATTGCTTCCAGACAAAAAATAATCACTGACGAGCATAGCGGAAGAATACTTGTAGACGCTGAACTTGCACAAGAAGAAAAAGAAAAAATAAGTGCTATCTTCTCCAAAAAATAAACAAACTTCTTTTTAATATTGAAAAGTCTCGACAATGTTGAGGCTTTTTTTTGTTATAATTCTAAATTCTTATATTTAGTGGTAGAGATTAAAAACAACTTTTTTTATAACAATTTAGATGATTTGTATTAAAGCTGATATTCCTAAAGAAACCTATTCAATAGATGACAAATTAAAAGCAATTTATCATAGTAAGGATTCTATTTGTATTTGGTTATTTAAAACCCAAAAGGAGATAAATAGTTTTACTTATGACTTTATTTTCCTAAAAAAATCTTACAAATACTCACTTAAACTCACACAATTACAATAGGGGATTGACTTTAGCAAGGGTTGTATCGTATCTTAATGGTTATAATTTAAAAGATAACCAATGGAATATTTAGATGAAATAATTAGCATGAGGGTCAAGCCTTCTGAA
>Ga0115004_10003655_pt1 | contig 12464 bp, 16 predicted proteins | sample ArcticOcean_MG_C_10_FD_88737 | JGI IMG/M metagenome (GOLD analysis project Ga0115004, IMG submission 88737) | Marine microbial communities from western Arctic Ocean - ArcticOcean_MG_CB11_90 | ecosystem: Environmental > Aquatic > Marine > Oceanic | place: Arctic Ocean: Canada Basin | collected...
AAAGTTTAAATATTTATTAAAATAGATAGATTTATTAATATCTTATTAACAAGCAAACTTAGAATTTAAAAGGTAATCTATGATTATTATTGGAATAACAGGTTCAATTGGAATGGGAAAATCAACTATTGCTTTGATGTTAAAATTTATTGGAATACCAATTCATGACTCCGATAGAGCTGTAAAAATACTATTAGGAAAAGACTTTTTTATAGATATAATTCAAAAAAAATGGCCAACTTGTATTATTTACAATAAAAAAAGAGTGAAAATAAACAAAAAAATATTAAGCAAAATTATATTTGATAATATTAAAGAAAGAAAAACTTTAGAGAATTTAATACATCCTTATATAATAGAAAAAAGAAACAATTTTATTAGAAAAAATAAAAATAAAAGAGTAATAGGGATTGATGTCCCTTTACTATATGAAAAAGGGACAGATAAAATCTGCAATTATATATTTTTAGCATCAGCAACAGAGGAAATTCAGAAAAAAAGAGTATTAAAAAGAGACAATATGAATATTGAAAAATTTCATAAAATTAATAATAGTCAACTATCTAATTATGAAAAAAAAAAGAAACACCCAATTATTATCCCTACTGGATATGGTAAAATTATAACATTTATAGCAGTCATATTAAATCTATTGTGGATAATTTTAAAAACAAAAAGTATAAAAGTATGAGAGAGTTAGTATTAGATACTGAAACAACAGGACTATATCCTCAAAATGGGGATAGAATTGTTGAAATTGGAATAGTTGAATTAAGTAATCATATAAAAACAGGAAAGTATTTTCACTATTATATTAATCCTGAAAGAGAATCTGATGTTAAAGCAGAAAGAATTCATGGTTTATCAAGAGAGTTTTTATCTGATAAATTAAAATTTAGTGATATAGCAAAAGAATTAATTAAATTTATATCAGATAGTACGATTATAATTCATAATGCTAAATTTGATGTAAGTTTTTTAAACTCTGAATTAAAAAGATGTGAGTTGGACAATTTAAATAATGATAATATTTTAGATACATTAATTCTAGCAAAAGAAAAATATCCTGGGCAATCTGTTAGTTTAGATAGCTTGTGTAGAAGATTTGGAATAGATATAACAAATAGGAAAGTTCATGGCGCACTTTTAGATGCAGAGTTGCTTTCTTTAGTATATCTAGAATTAATAGGTGGAATACAAACAAAACTTAAATTTGATAATGATGTTAATATAATATTGGATAATATTAGTGAAAATATTAATTTAAATGAAAATTATAAAAATAAACAATTCATAGAAATGAAAAATATTTCACTTAATGAAGAGGATCATAGAAAACATAAGAAGTTTATAGAAACAATTCCAAACAGTGTTTGGTCAAAGATTATCGGTTAGTTTTTTTAATTAAATTAAAATCAATATTATCTAAAAGAATTGGAAGAGAGCCCCCATTTTGAGTTAGATTAGCAACGATTAATCTGGCAAAAGGAAAAATTAATCTAGCTCCTTCGTTTGTAAGAATATTTTCTTCAAAATTCTTATTATTGATAATTTTAAAAAAACCATAATAATCTAGCTCTAAATGAAAGAGCTTACTATTTTCAAAAGTCGAATGACATATTATTTTTAGAGTAATTCCAAAACAATCATTATCATAAGACTGGTAAAAAGCACTCATGTCCAAGGAAACATCTGAACTTATTTTGTCAGATTGAATTAAAGTTACAGACTGAGGATTTTCATAAGATAAATCTTTTATATATTGTTTTAAAATGTTTAACTGAGGTCTAGGAAACTCTTTAGCTTTAGTCATTGTTTTCTCTGCATAAATATTAATTTTAATACTTATACAGTGAAAAAAAGAATAATACATATTAATTTTATATTTTATTAGTATAATAAAAAAAATTCTTTTAGAGGTAGTTTAAATAATGCAAAATGGTTTACCATATTTAGATATTTTAATATTTGTGATAATTGCAGTTTTTTTAATTTTTAGATTAAAAAATATATTAGGTACAAAAACAGGTTTTGAGGATTCAAATTTTGGCAAAGATAAGACAGAAGCAAAAATAGCCAATGTGGTTTCTATCAATACAAAAAAAACAACTCAAAAAAATGATAATTTAGATAAAGAAATAATAAAAATTAAAAAAACAGATGAAACATTTGATTATATTCAATTTATAAACGGATCACAAACATTTTTTAAAATGGTTCTTGAAGCTTTTGTGGAAGGGAATTTAGATAAAGTAAAAGAGTTTATAAAGCCGTCTGTATTAAAAAACTTTAATCTTGTAATAAAAGAGAGAAACAAAGAGAACGAAATTTTAATAATAAATCTTCAAGCGATTAACAAAACTGAAATCTTATCTTCAGAAATAAGTAAAACGGCTTTAAGAATAAGTGTAGTATTTGAATCTTTTCAAATTAAAGCATTAAAAGACAAAAATGATAGTCTTATTGATGGAGATCTTAATAAAGAAATCTTAGTTAAAGATATCTGGGTTTTTGAGCGAAAAATTAATAATTTAAACCCAAATTGGACATTAATAGAAACTAAAAATTTTTAAATTTATGGCATATTTATCAAATGAAGATAAAGAAATTTGGGAAAAATACAAATTAAATATGAATAAATTGAAAATTTATTCAAATAAAATAAATATAAATTCAAATACTATAAATTCAAATCAAACGCTTCAAAAGAAAAGTAAAAAAAATTATGTTTTTAATAATACATTCGACAAATTTATAAAATTATTAAATAAAAGAAGAATTGAACCAGACGGTATTGTAGATCTTCATGGTTATAAGCTTAAAGAGGCAAAGTTAATTTTAAAAAAATATATTTTTGAAGCTTTTAATAATAACAGAAGAAATATATTAATTATTACGGGAAAAGGTTTGAATAAAACTGGAGCCTTAAAAAAAGAAGTTCCTATTTGGTTAAATGAAAGAGATATCAAGAAAATTTTAATTAATTATCAAAATGCACCTAAATCCTTTGGGGGAGAAGGTGCACTAATAATAAGGCTAAAAAATAAAGAAAAAGTTTCAATATAAATTTTTAAAGAATTATTGGATTTAAAATATGGAAAGTAAAAATATTAATAATAGAGTTTCTTTAATTAACAGAAAAACTAATGAAACAACAATTGATATTAAAATAAATTTGGACGGGATAGGTAAAAATAATATTAGTACTGGTTTACCCTTTTTTGATCATATGCTTGATCAATTATCAAAGCATAGTTTAATAGACATAGATTTAAAATGTGAAGGTGATCTAGAAATTGATTCTCATCATACAATGGAAGATGTTGGGTGGGCTTTAGGAAAAGGAATTAACAAAGCTTTAGGGGAAAAAAGAGGAATAAAACGTTATAGTTTCAGTTTCTTGCCCATGGATGAATGTCTTACAAGGTGTTGTTTAGATATATCTGGACGTCCTTGGTTAATCTGGAATGTATTTCTTCCTTCTGTATCAATAAAAAATATTGAAACAGAAATTTTTAGAGAATTTTTTCAGTCTTTTACTCAGTCTGCAGAAATCACTCTTCATATAGAAAATTTATATGGAAATAACACACACCACATAATTGAATCATGTTTTAAATCACTTGCTATATCAATTAGAGAAGCAATCAAAATTGACAAACAAAATTCAGAAAACATACCTTCTACTAAAGGAAGTCTCGGCGAAAGTAATTAATATGAAAATTGTAATAATTGACTATGGATCTGGTAATTTAAGATCTGTTGAAAATGCATTTAAATATTCTATTAATGACAATAAATTAAACTATAAAATTTTGGTAACCAATAAATTAAATTTAATTAACAATGCAGATTATTTAGTCCTTCCTGGTGTTGGAGCATATCCAGATTGTAAAAAAGGGTTGTTAAAAACAGAAGGTTTAATGGAAGTCTTGATTGATCAAGTTATTAATAATTGTAAACCTTTTCTTGGTATTTGTGTTGGTATGCAATTAATGGGTAAATACGGATTTGAAAAAACGTCAACAAAAGGTTTCGGATGGTTAGAAGGAAATGTAGAAAAAATAAAATCTATAGGTAAAGATACTTTAGGAAGAAATTTAAAAATCCCTCATATGGGTTGGAATAATTTAAAAGTATATAAAACAAATCATCCAATTTTAAATAATATATCTGAGTTAGAACAATTTTATTTTATTCACTCTTATTATTTAAATACTCAAAAGAAAGATCAAATATTAGCAGATACCAATTACAATCATAAAATCCCTGCCATAATAGGAAAAGATAATTTTATAGGCGTTCAATTTCATCCAGAAAAAAGTAGTGGATCTGGGCAAAAAATAATCACTAACTGGTTAAAATGGAAGCCATAAACGTTAAAATGAGATAAAATATGGATATTAAAATAAATACTAGAAAAACTAAATCAAATGTAAAGGCAGAACTTTGTAACAATCTAAATAAAGTTGATCTTCAAGAGTTGTGTGATGCAACTGAGGATGCAATAACTGCAGGAGGAGGCTTTGGTTGGATTTTTCCACCTTCATTTAAAAAACTTGAAGATTATTGGCGGGGAGTTTTACTTATACCCGAAAGAATTCTAATACTTGGAAGACTGGATACTGTAATAGCTGGATCGGTTCAATTAATAAAACCTGCAAGAAATAACGAGGCACAGTCACACGCCTGTGGCTTAAGTACTTTTTTCTTCGCACCCTGGGCAAGAGGATATGGTTTGGCAAAAGCGGTATTTGAAAAAGCTGAATCTAAGGCTAAGCAAGATGGTTTTAAAGTTATTACTTTAGAAGTTAGGGAAACACAAAAAAGAGCAATACAATTATATGAACAAGCAGGTTTTATAAAGTGTGGAACTAACCCTAAATCTGCTTACGTTAATGGTAACTATATTGCTGGACATTATTATTATAAAGAATTGAATAAATGAAAAAAAATAATTTTACGCTATATCCTGCAATTGATATTAAAAATGGCAAGTGTGTCAGATTGCTATTTGGGGATATGGAAAAAGAAACTATTTATGGAGAAAATCCTATTGATCAGGCACAATGGTTTGTTGACCAAGGTGCAGAGTGGTTGCACATAGTAGATCTTGACGGAGCTGTCAAAGGTGAAAATATAAATAGATTAGCTATATTAAAAATTTTAAAAAAGTTGCAAAATAAAGTAAAAATCCAAGTTGGAGGAGGAATAAGAAATTTTCAACAAATGGATTATTGGTTACAAAATTCAATAGACAGAGTTATTTTGGGAACTTTAGCAATAGAAAACCCTGACTTTATAATAAATTTAGAAAAAAAATACTTTAAAAAAATAGTTATTGGTACTGATGTAAGATATGGAAAAATTGCTTCCCACGGATGGAAAAATCAATCAAATATTAAAGCAATAGATTTAATAAAACAATTTGATCCTGCTATAATAGATTCAGTAATTTATACTGATATTTCACGAGACGGAAGTCTACAAGGTGTTAATTTAGAACAAACTTTAAATTTTGCTAAATCTATTAATACTCCTGTTATTGCATCTGGAGGTGTATCATCTTTAAAGGAAATTTTTAACTTAAGTAAACATTGTTCTAGTGGTATAGAAGGTGTCATTATAGGAAGAGCACTATACGATAATAAGTTTTCTTTTTCTGAAGCTTTAGACATTACTGAAAAGGTATAAAAAAATATGCTTTCTACAAGAGTTATTGCATGTTTAGATGTTCATAATGGCAGAACAGTAAAGGGTATAAATTTTGTAAATTTACAAGATGCTGGTGATCCTGTGGAACAAGCAAAATTATATAGTGCCATGGGTGCAGACGAAGTATGCTTTTTAGATATTTCAGCGACAAGTGAAAAAAGAAAAACAATATTTGAAGTAATATCAAAAACGGCTGAGTCTTGTTTTGTTCCATTAACAGTTGGAGGTGGAGTTAATGATATTATTGATTTTAGAAATTTACTAAATTGTGGTGCTGATAAAGTATCAATTAATTCATCGGCTGTGCAAAGGCCTGATTTAATAAAGGAAGCATCAGATAAATTTGGAAATCAATGTGTAGTTTTAGCTATTGATGCTAAAAACAATAATAATATGAAAAGTGGTTTTGAAGTTACTACTCACGGAGGTAGAAAAAAAACTGGAATTGATGCCATGGAATGGGCAGCAAAAGGTGTAAATTATGGTGCTGGTGAAATTTTATTAACCTCTATGAGTGCTGATGGAACGAAAAAAGGTTATAATTTAAAATTAACTAAATTAATTTCTGAAAATGTAACTGTTCCTGTTATTGCATCAGGTGGTGCAGGCAATCCTAACGATATGGTTGAAGTTATATTAAAATCAGGAGCATCAGCCGTTTTAGCAGCTTCTATATTTCATTTTGGAATCTATTCAATTAAATCTGTAAAAAACGAAATGGCTAAAAATGGCATTTTAGTTAGAAATTGTGAGAATTAAGATGGCAGATCATATAACAAAAACTCTATTTAAAATTTTAAAAGAAAGAAGAAATTTTGATATAGATAAATCATATACAGCGCAATTATTAAATAATCCGAATTTTTTGGCCAAGAAAATTGGAGAGGAATCAACCGAGTTAATAATAGATTTAGTTAATAATAATAAAACAGGGGTAATAAGCGAGTCTGCAGATCTATTATATCACTTGATAGTTTCTTGGGTATCTTCAGGTGTGCATCCAGAAGAAATTTGGAATGAATTATCTAAAAGAACTTTAAAATCTGGTATTGAAGAAAAAGAAAGTAGGAAAAAATAAATGGTTAGTAGTTATGATGAGAATAATATATTTGCTAAAATTTTAAGATCGGAAATTGATTGTAAGAAAATAAATGAAAATGATTATGCACTTGCTTTTTTAGACATTAATCAACAAGCTCCAGTCCACATTTTAATTATACCTAAAAATCCTTATATTAACTTTTATGATTTCAATAAAAATGCTTCATCAGCTGAAATTTTAGGTTTTTGGGAGTTGTTAAATAGTTTAATAGATGATCAAGGTATAAAAGATAATGGATTTAGAATTATTTCAAATTCTGGAAAGGATGGAAATCAAGATGTACCTCATTTTCATCTTCATCTACTAGGTGGAAAAAATTTGGGACAAATGATTAATTTAAGAAGTTAATTTTTTTTCAATAAAGTTCCAAAACATTTCTTCAATAACAATTGAACTGTGGGTTTTTATTTCCCTAATTCCAGTCGGCGAAGTTACATTAATTTCAGTTAAGTAGTCTCCAATAATGTCTATTCCAACAAAAATTAAACCTTTTTCTTTTAAAGAATCTGAAATTGTTTGGCAAATAAAGTGGTCTCGCTTTGTCAAAGAAGTTTTCATAGGTTTGCCACCTACATGCATATTCGATCTACTTTCACCTTTAGATGGAACTCGATTTACTGCACCAACACTTTCTCCATTTAGTAAGATTATTCTTTTATCCCCGTTTCTAACGTCTGATAAATATTTTTGTATCATAAGAGGTTCATTACTTTGTTTAAAAAACATTTCCAATATAGAATTTAAATTCTCATCACCTGGCATAACGTGGAAAACGCCCTGACCACCATTACCATATAAAGGTTTAATTATAATATCCTTGAATTCATCTCTAAATGACTTAATAACATTTATATCTTTAGAAATTAATGTCTCCGGCATCAATTCAGAAAAATTTGTTACAAAAATTTTTTCTGGTGCATTCCTAACTTCATAAGGATTATTTACTACTAATGTTTTATTGGGAAGTTTTTCAAGTATATGAGTAGCTGTAATATAAGACATATCGAAAGGAGGATCTTGTCTCATCATTACAACATCAAAATTTGATAATGATTCTATTTTTCTAATACCATATTCATAACTATTAAGCTCCTTATTAGAAAACAACTCAAAATCACAAATATTTGCCATCACATTGTTAGACCTAAGGATTAAATCATCGGGTTTAAAGTGACTAATAGAGTGATTTCGTTTCTGAGCTTCTAAAGCTAAAGCAAAAGTTGTATCCCCCTTTAAATCAAGGTTTTCTAAAGGATCCATTAGGAAGGCAATTTTTAATTTTTGTTTCATCTTTTGTCATCTGAAACAATTATATAATTATAAACTTCTTTAACAAATCTTGCACTAGATGCTTGGTCTTTAACAAGTTTCATTTCTTCTTTACTTTCTGCAATTCCAACAATATAGGCTTTATCATTTACAACATCTATAGAAAAATTTAAACTATTAATCCTTGTGTCAGTCATAATTCTAGCACGTATTTCACCTATGGAAGCGATGTCTCTGGCTATATTTTTTATGCTTGAAACATTACCTACTTGTATTTCATTATTTACCTTATTAACACCTTTAATTCTCCATACAATTATAGTTAGTTCTTTTTTATCATCTGGGATCGTCACTTTACCTGTTATTAAAACAGAGCCGTTATTTACAAAAACTCTAGTATTAGCAATAAGATCAGGGTTGAACTTAAAAATTTTATTAGAAATTTTGCTATGTATTAATGTATCACTTATACTTATTCCTAATCCTTTTTCTTTTGAGGCAGAACCCATAGAAGCAATACCAGCGGCTCCAATTAAAGGAGCACATGATTGAAACATCAACAATATTAGAATTGTAGAAAAAAGCTTTATCATTTTAACACCTCAATAAAATTAATTTATACTGTATAATAAAATCAAACTAAAGATAATTTTCACTTGTTTTTTGTATTAATATTTTCATTATTTATTTTAATAGCCTCGTCATAGATAATCTTTTTAGATAAACCAGTCTCTGATACAATCATATTTACAGTATCTCTTAAAGATAAATTTGAGAGCTTCTCTTTAATATTATCTTTTATTATATCAATATTTAAGTCTGAATTTAATTGATACCCTGAAATGACGACGACTATTTCTCCTAATAATGGAATGTTATTTTCTTTACGTTTTATTAAGATACTTTCAATATTTTCTAAATCGCTTAGTATTATATCTTCATGTGTTTTTGTTAATTCCCTCATTATAGAAATTTTTCTATTGCCATAAATATTCAACATAATTTTTAGAGTGTTTGGCAGTCTTATACATGTATCAAACCACATACCAGTCATCTGATTATATTTAGTCTGTAAAAATTTTTTTTCTTTACCAGATTTATTAGAAGGAATAAATCCTCCAAAGTAAAACTGATCAGATGGTAAATTCGATAGTACTAAAGCATTTATAACCGAAGATGGTCCTGGCGAATGAGTAACATTTATATTTTTTAAATAACATTCTTGGACGAGTTTGTAACCAGGATCTGAAATTAAAGGCGTTCCAGCATCACTTACTAAACCAATAGATTTATCATGTAAAAGTTGGTTTATGATGTAGGGTCTCTTTTTTATGGCATTATGATCATTATAGGAAATAAGGGTTTTGTTTTTTATCCTATGTGCAGATAGTAATTTACTAGTTTTTCTAGTGTCTTCACATAGAAGAATATCTACAAAATTTAAAAGCTTTATGGCTCTGATAGTTATATCGTCAAAGTTTCCAATCGGAGTTGCAATTATATATAAACATCCTTTCAAATATTTAACATTATTGACATTTGAAATATCTAGATCTTCTTTACTTAATTTTTTCAATAGATTACCTTGATTCAAATACTTAATGGGGTTTCATGTTTGTTTTTCAAAAAAATTATTATTTTATAATTGGGCTTCTTACGCTTCTATTTTTTAATTCATGTAATCAATCTGATATAAATAGTTCAAAGATTATTATTGATAATACTATATCAAAACCAATATTAATAAACAAAAAGATAATAGTTAATAAAACAAATAAAAAACAGAATATAATAATTTTAAATACAAAAAATAAAATTACGCAGAATGATATTTTTGCACCCAATTATAATAGTAAAATTACCAAAAAAAATTTAAATTTACTTGATGGTAAAACATTGAATGTAATAAATGAAAATGACGTTGTTTTTGAATTTAGAAGTGAGAGGTTATTACAAGGTAGGGAAGCATCAAGTTTAAATCGAAAGAAAAAAACAAATAAAGCCCTTACAGCTGTTTTTAAAATGTTAAAAATTAACCCAAGTTTAGAAAATCAGAATTTAAACTTAAAAAATGAAAAAAATTTAAATCATTCAATTGATTATTCAATAAAACTTCAGCAATTTCCAAATAATATAGTTGTAAAGAATATTATAGTTTTTCTTCCATTTACTGGACCATATTCAAATTATGGAAATAAAATTCGAAAAGCAATAGACCTGAGTATCCTAAGGTTTGGATCTGATAATATTAATGTAATATATTTTGATACTGGTACTAGTTATTTATTAGAAGAAGTGAAATTGTTAATTAAAGAAATAAAACCTAATATAGTTTTAGGTCCATTTACTCGAGCATCTGTTTTAAAACTAAAGCCGTATATAAAAGAAAAGTTAATACCAATGTTTGCTTTTACCAACGATATTGCTTTAGTTGACAAAAATATTTGGTCTCTAGGCTTTTCTCCTGAAGAGCAAATAGATAGCATTATTTCATGTTCCTTAAGTAAGGGTCATAAAAATTATGGTCTAATAGTTCCTAATGATTTGTATGGAAAAATTATTTTAAATAGAGCTATAAATAATTTAAGTGACAAATCTTACACTTCTTTTAAAAAACTTTTATTATCCAATGCAGAAATGACAAACAAGCCCAAGTTAGAATCTATTTTAAAAAGATTTTTGGATTATAATAAAGAACAAAAACAGATGCTAATTTCAAAATTCGATGCTATTTTTATAGGAGGAAATGAGAATTTTGTTTTAGAAATAGCGCCTCTTCTGGCTTTTTTCGATATTGACTCCAAAAAAGTTCAAATTTTGGGAACTGAAAAATTTAATGTTAAGGCAATAAAAAATGAGCCATCATTAGAAGGGGCATGGTTTCCAAGAATTTTGGATAGAGAAGATAGAAATGAATTAATAATACATAATAAAGAAGAAGATGAGCTGAAAAAAATTAAAGAAGATCTTAATATTGCAATTGAAAATAATAATTTTAGAAAGGATAGCCTAAAAGCTAAAAGACTAAAGATAGTATTAGATAGAAAAGCTAGAATAAAGGAAAAAGATTTTACACTAGTTTGGAAAAATATATGGGGAGATGATGTTAACTATTTTTCAAAAGTTGGCTTTGATACTGGTATTCTTGCCATTAATTTTTTAAATCAAGATAAAAAGATAGAGGAATATATAGAAAACATTGAAGGATCAATAACAGGTTTTAAATTTGCAACAAATGGTTATGTAACAAAATTAGCCTCAGTAGTTGAAATACAAAAACTAGGTAGACTTCAAAATATAAGAAATTGTTTTAATAATAACTAGCTCATTAGGTATTTGAGTATGCTGTTTAGCCTTATTAAATGATTTTTGTTTACTTTTATTATTCCTTTACTAATATTTATAATTTTCTCATTTTTTAAATTTAACATCTTTTCATTAGTTATTATACCTATATCCAATAATGAATTAATTTTTATGCCTTTTGTTAACCTTAATCCCATAATTAATAAATCTTTGTTAGTTTCAGAATTATCTATAAACTTTACTTGATTAAATTGACCATTAAGAAAATTTTTTGATAGCCAAGATTTAGGACTTTTATAATTCTCAATTTCAAACCTTTTATTTTTTTGATTTGATGACCATAATCTACTGTATGCCCCAGGCCCTATTCCAATCCAGTTTTCGCTGTTCCAATAATTTAAATTATGTTTACTTTGAAATTGTTTTTTGGAGTAATTAGAAACTTCATATTTTATATATTTATAATTATTTAATATATTATTGGTAAGATTATAAAAATCGGCCGAGAGATCTTCATTTATTATTTCTAAGAGGCCTTTTTTGAAATCTGCATAGAACTTTGTACCTTCTTCTATAGTTAATTGATATACAGAAAGGTGATTTAAGTTAAATTGTTTTAAAAAAGAATTTAACTCACTTTCCCACTCTTTAAGATTTTGGCCTACCAAGCCATATATTAAGTCTGTAGAAACATTTGAAAAAGTGTTCATAGCCATATCTATAGCAATCAAAGCATCTTGATAATTATGCTTTCTTCCAAGAAATCTTAAATTCTTATTATTTAACGATTGAACACCAAGTGATAATCTGTTTATGCCTAATTTTTTAATATCTTGAAACTTTTCTCTCTCGTAAGAACCAGGATTAGCTTCTAGAGTTATTTCAATATTTTCCTCAAATTTAAAAATTTTATCTGCGGTATATAATATTTTTTCAATAACCTTTAAGGGCATTAACGATGGTGTTCCTCCTCCAAAAAATATTGTATTTAATTTATTATATTGAACACCATATTTATATAAAATATCTTTCATTTTATATAACTGATTAGTATATGCCTGTATCCAGTCAT